>Ga0209596_1000880_pt1 | contig 26884 bp, 23 predicted proteins | sample M_130807_MF_Meta_FD_187314 | JGI IMG/M metagenome (GOLD analysis project Ga0209596, IMG submission 187314) | Freshwater microbial communities from Lake Montjoie, Canada to study carbon cycling - M_130807_MF_MetaG (SPAdes) (version 2) | ecosystem: Environmental > Aquatic > Freshwater > Lake... | reverse complement strand
TAGACAGCCGGGCAGTCCTTGCAGTCGCCGGAGCAGCATAAGTGTGCGGCTCGGGCGTTTTTGCCAAGTGTCAGTTCAGCGCCTCTCCAGAGTCGCATGTCGGTCTGCGGCAAAAACAAAAGTAACAGTAATCCATGAACAACAAATTGTTTGTCGGCAACCTCGCCTGGGCAACCACCGAGGGAGCCATTGAAGAAGCCTGTGCCGCATCCGGCACCGTCACCGAATGCAGCCTCATGCTCGACCGCGCAACCGGTCGTTCGCGCGGCTTCGCATTCGTCACGATGTCCTCGGAAGAGGAGGCAAATCGCGTCATCGAAGCCATCAACGGCAAGGAAGTGGACGGCCGCAAGTGGCAGGTCAACATCGCCCGCCCGAAAGAAGACCGCCCTCCGCGTTCTTTCGACGGACCTCCGCGCGGTGACCGTGGCGGCTACGGTGATCGTGGCGGCGGCGGTGGCGGCGGACGCCGTCCCGATCGCGGCGGCGCCGGTGGCGGTGGCTATCGCGGCGGTGGCGGTGGTGGCTATGGCGGCGGCGGCGCCGGTGGCGGTGGCGGCGGTGGCCGCGATCGTTACTAGTCCGGCTCACACGCATTCGCAAAAAGTGCGGCGAAACACGCCGCGCTTTGCGCCACATTTCCCGCGGGATGACACTTCCCGCGCAGGTTCTTTCGTGCCCTGAAATCTCATCAGACGACGGGCAGGACGCAACGCGCCTGCCCGTCGTTTTGTTGCGCACGCAAATACACACCGCGAGGCTCCACGATCTCCGATTGAAGGCCAGGGCTGACGCATCAAAATGACGCTGGCGAGCGACCGGGACTCCCGGGGGGAGCACGCGACTCGCGTGCTGTTCGGCGACTCGCCGGAAACACCTCGTGGCGTCCGAGGAAACACACAGGATTTCCAAATCTGCGCGTCTTCAAATCTGTATGCCGCTCACAAACACATGAGCATCGGGCGTCTGCGGCGAGTCGCCGCAGACAGCACGCGAGTCGCGTGCTCCACCCCGAAGCTTCCGCTCGCCGCTGTCGCGATTTTGATGCGTGAACATTGGGTACAAGGCAGCCCCGGATTTACCGCCGGCCACGGACATGCCAAAATGCCGCGATTCCATCACGCCCTTGGAAACCCGCCCTGCCCGCTCCGCATTGCGCCATCCACTGCGACGTCTCCATATTCCGCGCGGCCACACTTTTTAATCTACAATGCCCTATGGCTTGGCCTGCTGCGCGGCTTCCAGGCGGCTTCGGTCGAGGAGCAGCTTTGTGCAGAGGCCTGCGAGGGCGGCGATGATCACGCAGAGCACGATCATGAGTGCGCGAAAATATTTCGGAGCCGGATCGGACGGCTTTTTCTCCGCGGCTGCGGCTCCGCGCCGCATGTCCGCCGAGGGCGTCGGCTCGGATTGGAATGCCTGCACGGCGGACTGGAGATCCTTCACAGTCTGGTAGCGATCTCCCTGCTCCATCGCCATCGCCTTGCGCGTGATCGCGGCGAGGGCATCGGGAATTTTTCCGCCGGGGATGTGGCGCAGATTGCGCGTGGACTCGACGCGCTGCGATCCGCGCGTCGCGACCTGCGGGGCGACTTTTCCATCGGCCACGCTTTGGAGCACTTGGTCCATGTCGTCGCCGCTGATCGGCGGTTCGAGCGTGAGGATGTGGTAGATGAGCGCGCCGAGCGAATAGACGTCCGTGCGCGCGTCGAATTTGTCCGTCTCGCCGCGCGCCTGCTCCGGCGGCATGTATTGCGGCGTGCCGAGGACCATGCCGGCCATCGTCATCATGCCGGAGCCTTCATCCTGGCGCGCGGAACGCACGAGTGTGCGCTCGGGCTCGGTGCCTGCGGCCTCGTTGCGGCCCGAGGCGCGCGCGAGCCCCCAGTCCATCACGAGCACCTCGCCGTATTCGCCGAGCATGATGTTCGCGGGCTTGAGGTCGCGGTGGATGACTCCCTTCGAGTGCGCGAATGCGAGCGCGTCGCAGACCTTCTGGAAAATGGTGAGCAGCACGCTGAGCGGATATTTTTCCAGCGCCGCGGCATCGTCCTCCGCGATGCGGTGGAGCACCTCGTGCAGCGTGACCCCACGCATGAGCTTCATCGTGTAAAAGACGTGATTATCCTCGTCCACGCCGAGTTCGTACACGGGCACGATGTTCGGGTGCTCGAGCTGGCCGGTGATCTGCGCCTCCTCGATGAAGCGCACGAGTTCCTCTTGCATGCCGCTGCTGTGCATCAACTTCATCGCGACCTTACGCCGGAGCAGTTTCTCCTGCGCGTCCACCACCGTGCCCATGCCGCCCTCGGCGATGATGCCGCCGATGTCATACTTCCGCTCGCGGAGAAAAGCAGGCGGCAGGTAGCGCTTCACGACGGCACTCGTGGACCAGAACGGATCGGACTCGTGCTCAACCTTCAACCGCTCGAACTGGAGCGTGACGGTGCCGATCCGGATGTTCTGGTTTGGAAAAAGGCGCGTCTTTTCCGCAATCTTCCGATCGGCGACGAACGTGCCATTCGAGCTGCCGAGATCCTCGATGAACAGGTTCTCGTAATTGATGATGAGCTTCGCGTGCTTGCGTGAGACGCCGTCCACGGCGACGACGAGCGTGCAGCCTGCCTCGCGACCAATGACGTAGTGGCCCGGTGTGACTTTCGTCCGCAAAAGCTCCTTTCCATCCTTCGTGAAGATGAGTTCGGTTTCCGGGGCATTCATGGAGCGTGCGCTTTCAATGCGCATCAAATAGCAGCGCGGACGTTAGGCGACAAAGCGAATCACACGCGCAGCGGGGGAAGTGCTCAGTGCTCAGTGCTCAGTGCTCAGTGCTCGACGGTCGCACGTTTCGAGTCTGAGCACTGAGCACTGAGCACTGAGCACTGAGCACTTCCTCCCCCTCGCTCCCGCGAAACCGATCCACAACCGTATGGATGCCTGCGCGCTTCTCTGCCATACGTCCGCAGTGAAATTCCTCCGCCGACTCCCGCTCCTTCCGCTCCTCGCCGCACTCGCGGCACTCATATCCGCTCCGCTCTCCGCGGCGCGGCTCGATGTGCTCGAAGTACGCAGCGCGAAACTGAAGAACAACCCCGCCGGCGATCCGAGCACGCGCCGCGTCGCGGTGCTTGTGCCGGACGGATCGAAAAATGACGCGCCGCTGCCGCTCGTGATCTACCTGCCGGGCTGGGGCGGATCATCGGAGGATGTGATCGCGCAGGGCGGCGGCTGGCTCGCCCGCACGGTGGACAAGATGACGGCCTCCGGGCTCGCGCTGCGCATCGCGGTGGTGGATGGGCGCTCGCATTTCGGCGGCAGCCAGTTCCTGAATTCCGGCGCGACGGGCGAGTATGCGGACTATGTCGCGGATGAGATCGCGCCCGCCGTCGAGGCGCGCTACGCACTCGCAAAGGAGGCTGCTTTTCCGCGCATCATCGCAGGACACTCGAGCGGCGGCTACGGCGCGCTGATGCTCGCGATTTCGCGGCACGCGCAGTTTGCGGCGGTCGTCGCGCTGTCGCCTGACAGCGATTTTGAAGTAACGCACAAGGGGATCGTCTCGCAGCCCTCGGTGCGCGCGATCACACCGGCGGATCTCGAAAGGGTGATGGCCTCCGGCGCAAAGGCGCGACTGCCCGGCGACGGCCTCGCGCACATGGTCATGGGCCTGTGCGCAAATTACGCGCCGGTCGCCGGGAAGCCGGGGCGCTTCGAATGGCTGTACGACGAGCAGGGGAAATTCCGCCAGCAAGCGTGGCAGCGCTGGCTCGACGTGGACCCACTTCACGTCGTGCGCAAGCGCGCGGACGCATTTGCGCCGGCGCAGCGCGTCTATCTCGACGGCGCGGAGCACGATGAATTCGGCGCGAACATCGGCGCGCGGAAAATCTGGGAGGTGCTGCGCGATCGGAAGTCGCCCGTCACATTTTACGAATCCCCCGGCCACCACAATGACCGCCTCGCTGAGCGCCTCGTGCGCGGGCTGGGCTGGGCGATTGGGAAATGAGAAATCACAAATGACAACGGCGCGCACGCGCTTCAGTTCGTCATTCGTCATCCCGCACTTTTTAGATCAGCCCTCCTCCTGCCGTCGGCGGCTACTGCTGGCCACGCCATTCGCCGCGCCTCACCGCACGACGCCGAATTCCGCGCGCCGGTTTTTCGCCCATGCGGACTCGTTCGAGCCTGAGTCCGCCGGGAGTTCCGCGCCGAAGCTCACCGTCTGCAAGCGGTGCGCGGGCACACCGAGTTTGATCAATTCCTCGCGCACCGTGAGCGCGCGGCGCTCGCCGAGGCCGCGGTTGTATTCCGGCGTGCCGCGTTCGTCGGTGAAGCCGGCGATAATGATGTTGTTGCGATCGCTGCGGCAAAAATCCGCGACGGCCTGCAGCTTCCCCCGCTCGCCCGCGGCGACGGCGGAACTGTCGAACCCAAAATGCACGGGCGAAAACCGCGAGCGGTCCACATTCGATCCGAGGAACGAAGCGCCCTCGGTGCGCTCTGACAGCGCGGTGCCGAGCGGCGTGCCATTCACGCTGTCGCTGTCCGAACCGCCGCCGCCGTGCCGCCCCGTCGTGGAGCAGGCTGCAAATGCGAGCGCGGCGAATGATGCGAGGATGCGGCGGATTTTCATCGTGCCGTTTCATGCCGTGGCCTGCGCATTCGAGTCGAGTTGAAAACACCGGCGACCGCGAATCGTGGCCGCAGATTTCGCAGGCCATTCGTCCCGCACGCAAGACAGCGGTGGAATAACAGTTTTTACACGAGTGAATCGCTTGCAATATATTTATCACGCCTGCTATTCATCCCTCGTCAGCCCCAAACCGACACCCCTCATCCCCCCATGAGAACATCAAAAATTGCGCACTGGGCGCGACGCCGCGGAGTGGTTCCGGGCCTCGTGTCTTGGGCCGGGCTGCTGTTATTTTTATCCGCCGTCGGCGCGGCCATGCCCGTCCGCCCCGCAAATCCAACTCCGCCCGAACCGCAGAAGACCGCAGCCATCCGGCACGGAATCCTGATCCTCGCGACACGCAGCCCCTCGGGTCTGTGGACGACCACGGAAGTTGATGGGATGTCCCGCTTTTTCCAGCAGCAGACGCCCGCGATCATCCCGAAGATCGATTACATGGACTGGCAGAATGACGGCGGCGAAGAACAGGAAAAGCGGATGACCGAGTATTACGCCGCGAAATATGCGGGGGAAAAAATCCGCGTCGTCATCGCGCAAGGATCGAGGGCCCCGGCGTTTCTCCTCAAGTATCGCGACACACTGTTCCCCGGCTCGCAAGCCGTCTTCTGCGGCACGCCGAGCATCGGAAAGCACGCGCCTCCCCCGTGGCTCACGGGAGCGCCCAAGGTGAACGACACGATCGGCAGTTTCCAGCTTGCACGCAAGCTTCAGCCGAATCTCCGCCGGTTTGTCATGCTTGATGACGTCACAGCCGCGAGCAGGGCGCAGTTGCAGGCCATCCGCGAATCGTGCGCCGCTGATGCGCCGGACATCAGCTTCGAACTGCCGAAGACGGACAATGTCCAGCAGCTCTCCGCTGCGATCGAGGCGCTCCCGCCAAACTCCGCCGTGCTGACGACCCGCTCACGGCTTGCGCGCTACTTCATGGCGGTACTTCGCGAGCACTGCCCCGTGCCGTTCTACGGACTGCGCGCGCCGCTGCACCTCCCTGGCATTCTCGGCGGCTTGATGCTCGATGGCACGGAGCACGGAGCAGCCGCGGCGCGGCTGGCACAGCGGCTCTACCGGGGTGAACGCGCAGAGACAATCCCCACCATCACCGAGCCGCGCCACCGGCTCATGGTGAACTACGACCAGATGGTGCGCTTCGGCCTCCCCGTCAGCGCGCTGCCTGCGTGGACCGAAGTGCTCGGACGCCCGCCGGGGATTTTCCAGACGCACGGGCGCGCCCTCATCGTCGGCGTCTCGCTTGTCCTCGTGCTGCTCGCGGCGATCGCCTTTCTCACTTGGATGCTCCGCCAGAAACGCGCCTCAGAGAAGGCTCTCAGCCGATCGCTCTCCATGCTGAACGCGACATTCGACTCGATCTCCGACGGCGTCCTCGTGGTGGATCTCCACGGCAGCATCACCAGCTTCAACGAGCACTTCCTCGAGATGTGGGGAATCCCGCGCGATGTGGACCCGAACGTGCGCGACGAGGTGCTCCTGCGCTACGTGCGACGGCACCTGAAGGATCCCGACACATTTCTCGCAAAGGTGAAAAGCCTTTACGCGCATCCCGAAGAATACAGTTCGGACATCGTCGAATTCAAGGACGGGCGCGTCTTCGATCGCGACTCGCGGCCTCAGCGCGACGGCGGCAAGATCGTCGGCCGCGTCTGGTCATTCCGCAACATCACCGCGCGCATCACCGCCGAAGAGGAAAAGCACCACCTCCTCGAGCAGCTCGCGCAGAGCCAGAAGATGGAGGCTGTCGGCACGCTCGCCGGCGGGATCGCGCATGACTTTAACAACATCCTCACCGGCGTCATCGGCTACGCGGAACTCGCCCGCGCGCGGCTCCCCGCGAGCCATCCCTCATCCGAGGATCTCGCCTGCGTGCTCACCGCCGGCGAACGCGCGCGCGACCTCGTGCGACGCATCCTCACCTTCAGCCGCAAGCACAAGCCGGAAAAATCCGCCGTCTCGCTCAAGCCCATCATCGGCGAAATCCTCCACCTCCTCCGCGCCACGACCCCCGCCTCCATCGAGATCCACTCAGAGCTTCAGAAAGATGACGACTACGTGCTCGCCGACACCGCCCAGATCCACCAGGCGATCCTGAACCTCGCCACAAACGCCGCACACGCCATGAGCGGCGGCCCCGGCACGCTGAACGTGGGCCTTGAGACCATCTCCGGCAGCCCCCAGTTTGCCCGCGAAAACCCGCGCCTCCTCACCGGCAAATGGGCGCGCGTGAGCGTGGGCGACACCGGCCACGGGATTGCCCCGGCCACGCTGCGCCGCATCTTCGAGCCATTCTACACCACGAAGCAGCCCGGCGAAGGCACCGGCCTCGGCCTCGCCGTCGTCCACGGCATCGTCACCGCACACGGCGGCATCGTCACCGTCGAGAGCGAGCCGGGAAAAGGCGCGGCCTTCCACCTTCATTTTCCCGTCGTGGAAAAGCCCTGCCACACGCCCGTGCAGAGCACCGCGGATCTGCCGCGCGGCCACGGCGAACGCGTGCTCATCGTCGAAGATGAAACCGCAGTCGCCGAAGTCGCGCGCAATTATCTCACCGGCCTCGGCTACCGCCCCTCCGTCTGCCACAGCCCCGAGCAGGCGCTCGCGGAACTCGGCGCACACACGCACGAATTCGCAGCCGTGCTCACCGACCTCAGCATGCCGCAAATGACCGGCCTCGACCTCATCCGCCGCATCCGCGCGCAGGATCCCGGGCTGCCGTGCGTCCTCTGCACGGGCTTCGTCGTCTCCGCCTCCACCGAGATGGAAGCCAGCCACCTCGGCGTCGTGGACGTGGTCACGAAACCGTATTCGCGCGGCGACCTCGCGAACGCCCTCGACCGCGCACTCCACGGCGTGCGGGTGGTCTGAAGCGCTTTGCAAGGATCAGCCTGCGCGAAAACTTGCGCGATTCGTGCCGGGATGCTTGCCATCCGGCTCCGCACCCGTAATTTCCCCGCGATGTTCCTCCGCCCGTTCCTCGCCATTGCCTGCGCCGCTGCGCTCGCGACTGCCCAGGAGACCGGCACCCTGCCCGAGCAGCCCACGCCCTTCTCCGTGTGGCTGGATCTCATCGCCCTTTCCAAACCCGGCGCTGCAAAACCCGCGCTGCCGATCTGGTTTGAATCCTTCCAAAATGAACCCGTCGCCGCGAAGGACGGCGAACCGCCGAAGACCGTCTATCGCCTGCGCCTGCGCCGCATGCCCACGCTGCACCGCGAGATCCTACTGCGCGTTTTCTTCGACGACCTGCCCGGCGTGCAGCCCTCCGTCTCCGCGTGGACCGAGAGCGGACGCGAGCTTTTCCGCGGCCCGGTGATGGGTGTCGGCGCGGGCCTGCCGTCGAGTGAAAGCGCCACCGTCCCGCTCGACGGCGCGGACTATTTCGACATCGCCGTGCCCGGCGACGGCAGCAACATCCGCGGCGTGCTCGCAAGTTCGCTGAAGGACGCGGCGGCGAAACAGACCATTGATTTTCACCCCGCAGCGGCAGTGGCGGATCCCTTCGGCAATCTCCCCGAGGCGCAGCCTGCCGAAGATGCGAAACTTTTCGGCCGCGTGAAGGCGACCGTGGACACGGGCATCACGCGCCTCTCGCCGAGAGGCGAAACGACCGGCACCACGGCCCAATGGCAGTTCGAACTCACCGCACAGCCGCTCACCGCCATCGTCACCTTCGAAGTGCTGAATGCCGATCTCGCCGCGCCGCCCGTCGTCGTGGCGAACGACGGACAGCCCGGCTACGCGAGCATCCACTGGCCCGACCTCGCCGACCCCGGCTACCGCGGCGAATCGCGCCCGCTCGAGCCCGCGCTGCGCTTCCAATACACGGGCTGGGTGCGCGCGCAGTTCGTCGTGCCGGGCAACGTCCTGCGCTCCGGCCTCAACGCCGTGAACATCAGCCTCGCAGCCGACAGCGGCACGATCGCGATCCGCAACGTCGAGTTGCAACTGAAGCATAATTGGAAACATTTCGATTACATCCTCACACCGGCCAGCAAATGAAACGCCTCGCACCCAAGCCCAACGCCGCATTCACGCTCATCGAGATCCTGCTCGTGATCGTCATCATCGTCGCACTGATGACTGCCCTCCTGTCCACCATCGCGAGTAAAATGAGGGAAGCCAAGATACACATGGCTGGGATTTACGTGGACACTCTTGCGCAGGAGATCGGGCGGTATGAATTGACGAATGGCGGTCCGCCCTCAAACGATCAGGGCCTTCGCGCGCTCGTCGAGAAACCGACCAGTCAACCCATTCCGCGGAGGTGGATTCAGTATCTGGAAAAAATCGAACTCGATCCGTGGGGCATGGAGTACCGCTACCGGTTTCCTGGAACAGTCCACCCAAAAGGATTCGACATTTACAGCAGCGGACCCGACCGGCAGCCCGACACCGCAGACGACATCTACAACCAAAATTAGAATCCCGGCGCATCAAAAATTCCGGACGGCGTGCATCGGGTAGCGTGGGCGTCCCGCCTAACGTGCGGCGCATCCTGCGTCGCATACCAAGCGTCTGCTTGCTATCGAATGCCGCTCGACGCCCGATGTATCCCGCGAGACGCGGGATACGGCAGGCGGGACGCCTGCGCTACCCGAGACACGCCGTCCTGCTCGCAGTCCGGTGATTCACGCGAAACGGTATGACCACCATGGAAAAACCGGCCCGAGCTTGCGGAATCTCGCGCCGCGCCGCGCTCGGCTTTTTCCTCTGCGTGCCTTCGCTTGCATTTCTTGCGACGGCACGTGCTGCGGCGGACGGCGAAATCAAAAGGCAGCCCCTCGATTCCTCCGTGCTCGGTTCTGCCGGCTACGACGCGAAGACCAGGGTGCTGGAGATCGAATTCCACTCCGGCGCGATCTACCGCTACCTCGAAGTGCCCGGGGAAATCTTCCGCCGCCTCCTCGCCGCGGAATCGAAAGGCCGGTTTTTTGGTGCAAATATCCGCGACAAATTCCGCAGCGAACGCGTGAAACCCCGGAACGCGAAATGACGAAAGACGAAATCAAGCTCGTCATCTTCATCCTCTGCGCGCTGCTCGTCGGCGCGCTCGTGCAGCACTGGCGCACACGCCTGCCGGGCACGTCCGCGATGCCATCCACTCCCCCGCCCCACGGCTGGGCCAAGCCGCCCTACGTGCTCAAGGAAAAGAAAAGCAGCGGGCCCCAGGCGAGGGAACCCGAAGCGGAGTAGCGCGGTTCAGAAGTGAAAAATCAGGCCCCCGGATTTTCCGGAACATCGCAACCGGCGAGATGCTCGCACACGATCCGTTCGAGCGCGATGCGATCCGGCTCGCCGAATGCGCCCGTGCTGTGGCTGTCCAAGTCGAGCACACCCACGATGCGCCCGCCGCGCGCACGCACGGGGACGACGATTTCCGAAAGGTCGCGCGGATCGCAGGCGATGTACGCAGCGCCGAGTTCGCGCACATCGCGCACCACGATCGTCCTCCCGGCGAGCGCCGCAGTCCCGCACGCCCCGTGGAGACCGATCGGCGAGCACGCAGGCTTGTCGCGGCGCGGCCCGAGGATCATCTCCTCCGCGCGCAGCAGGTAAAATCCCACCCACGACACCGGACGGTGCGAACCGAATTCCTCCCAGATCGCATCCACGATGATCTCCATGCGCCGCGAAAAATCCGTCTCCGGAAAAATCCCGCGTGCAACCGCATCCGACACCCGCGCGTAACGCCCGCTCAGTTCATCGCTCATGGTTTTCCGCACATCAGTTCCGCAGGGTCCGGGCACATCGCAAGCTCCACATTTTCGATCTCACCGGCGCTGCGGACGGCCTCCGCGGTCCGCCCGCGAAGCCGTTAGAAGCTCGATCGCGACACGGCAGCCACCATGCCGATAAAGATGAAGAGCACGAAGATGCTCACGAGGATGATCGTGACGATGCCGACGAAACGCCAGAAGCCGCGGTGCTCGTTCAGCGCAGCCTCGAGATCCCCCGTGCGTGCGCTCTGGAGCAGCGCGCCGATGCGGCTCGCGTAGCTGTTCAGCTTCACTGCGGGATAAAGGTAGAGCAGCAGCGCCACGCCGATTCCGATGAACTGGCCGATCCGCTCAGCGTCGCCGCCAAACCGGGACGGCGCATTCATGGTGACGATCAGGTTGATGATCGTGATGCCGAAATTGATGAACAGCATCACGGCGATGAAGCGCACCCAGCCTTTCGTACGGAGCATGATGCCGATGATTTGCGGCGTGACCCTGCCGGAAATTCCGACTGCGCCGGAACTCGATGTGTGGGGGACGTAGGGACGATCCATATTCTTAGCGGAACTTGGAATACACGGTGAAGATGCCGAGGATGGCGATGATCAGGCCGATGAGAACCAGCACGCCGGCGAAAACCCAGAAGCTCCGCTGCCGGTCCAGCGCGTCCTCAAGGTCGCTCTCCCGCGCGGAATACATCAGCCGCTGCACGGCGGAGGAAAAGCCGCCGAGCTTCGTGCCGAAGATGATCTGCAGCACGCCCATGACGCCATAGATGAACATGATCACGCCGACAAGGTCGCCCAGCCCGCGCACGGAACGATCCATGTTGGAAAGCACGGTGCCGCCAAAAATTGCCCCGAGCAGCATCAGCCCGCCCAAAATGAAGCACATCACGCTGATGAACCGCGTCCATCCTTTCGTCCGCCGCAGTTGCTCGACGACGCCCTGCGAGACGCCTCCGGTGTGCGCAGCAAACGTCTCGTTTCCGCTGAGGTTTGCGGAAGGTGCCTCGTAAGGATTGTCAGCCATGATTTCCTGATCGCTTGGGGTTCGCGCTCGGTAGCAGCGGGGCCGTCGCACGGTCAAGGTTCAAGTCCGCGGCGATTCCATCAAGAATCTGAGGGGCGTGGGGCGAGTCGTGGCGGGCATCGCGGCGAGCGATGGTTTGCAAGATTCCGCGTGTCGTGTTCTTGAATCGGCGGACAGGACGCGGATCCGGAGTGCGGCGACGCGCGCGAGCCGGCATCACACATCCTGCACATCGAAATCCGACCATGCCAAAAACCAACACCGCCAAGCCGCTCAGCAAGAACGTCCACCTTCTCCGATGGGTGAAAAAAATGGCCGCGCTCTGCAAGCCCGACCGCATCCACTGGGTGGACGGATCGAAGGGCGAATACGACAAGCTGTGCGACGAGATGGTCGCGAGCGGCACGCTCAAGCGGCTGAATCCGAAGAAGTGGCCGGGATGTTTCCTCGCGCGCTCCGATGCGAACGACGTGGCGCGCGTGGAGGATCGCACGTTCATCTGCAGCGCATCGAAGGACGCCGCAGGCCCGACGAACAACTGGGTGAACCCGTTTGAGATGAAGAAAAAGCTGCGCGCGCTTTTCAACGGCTCCATGCGCGGGCGCACGATGTACGTGCTCGCGTTCAGCATGGGGCCGCTCGATTCGCCGATGTCGCAGATCGGCGTGCAGCTCACCGACTCGCCCTACGTCGTCGTGAACATGCGCATCATGGCGCGCATCGGGAAGAAGGTCTTCGGGCGGATCGACAAAAACGACCGCCGCGTGGTGCCCGCGATGCACACCGTCGGCTCGCCGCTGAAGAAGGTGCAGAAGGACGTGCCGTGGCCGTGCAACAAGGAAAAATACATCGTCCATTTTCCCGAGACGCGGGAGATCTGGAGCTACGGCTCCGGCTATGGCGGCAATGCGCTGCTCGGCAAAAAATGTTTCGCGCTGCGAATCGCATCCGTGATGGCGCGCGACGAGGGCTGGATGGCCGAGCACATGCTCATCCTCGGCGTCGAGGATCCGCAGGGCGCAAAGACCTACGTCGCCGCCGCATTCCCGAGCGCATGCGGCAAGACGAACTTCGCGATGCTTATCCCGCCCGCGCATTTTCAAAAGCAGGGCTGGAAAGTGTGGACGGTCGGCGACGACATCGCGTGGATCAAACCCGGCACCGATGGCCGCCTCCACGCGATCAATCCCGAGGCCGGATTCTTCGGCGTCGCACCCGGCACCAGCGAGCACACGAATCCCAACGCAATGGCCTCGCTGCGCAAGAACACGATTTTCACGAACGTCGCGCTCACGCCCGACGGCGGCGTGTGGTGGGAAGGCATGACAGACGTGCCGCCCGCAAAGGCGATTGACTGGCAGGGCAACCAGTGGACGCCCGAGATCGCACGGGAGACTGGCGCGAAGGCCGCGCATCCGAACTCGCGTTTTACCGCGCCCGCGTCGCAGTGCCCGACCATCGATCCCGACTGGGAAAAGCCTGAGGGTGTGCCGCTCAGCGCGATTGTTTTCGGCGGACGCCGCGCCACCACGATGCCGCTCGTGTACCAGGCGTTCAACTGGAGCTGCGGCGTGTACATGGGCGCGACGATGGGCAGCGAGATGACCGCCGCCGCCGCCGGCACCATCGGCAAGGTGCGCCGCGACCCGATGGCCATGCTGCCCTTCTGCGGCTACAACATGAGCGACTACTTCCGCCACTGGATCTCGATGCAGCGTTCGCTAACGGCGACGCCGCGCATCTTCAATGTGAACTGGTTCCGCAAGGACGCCGACGGCAAATTCCTCTGGCCCGGCTTCAGCGAAAACATGCGCATTCTGAAATGGATCGTGGATCGCTCAAACGGCCACGGCATGGCCCGCGAAACGCCCATCGGCTGGATGCCCGAATACGCGGACATCGAGTGGACCGGGCTCGATTTCCCCGAGGGAAAATTTAACGACCTCCAGCGCTTCGACCGCGCAGCGTGGCGGCAGGAAATTCTCTCGCACGAGGAGCTCTTCCTCGATCTGAAAAGCCACCTGCCGAAGGAACTCATCTACGAGCGCGAACTGCTGATCTGCCGCATGTGATCCCAGCGCGGCCAATTTTCACCGACCGTTTTCCCCAGCCCAACGCAACCCGCAAACGCGATTTCGCGATCACCATTTCTCCTTGCCTCCCCAAAAACCGCAGACATAGTTGCGCGCTGAAATTGGAAGGGTGGCTGAGTGGTTAAAGGCACTCGACTCGAAATCGAGAGTAGGGTAAAACCTACCGTGGGTTCGAATCCCACCCCTTCCGCCACTCCAAAGTGGCTCAGTTTCCTCTGAAACTTCAATAAATGAATGAGTTGCGACGGATCTTGCGACGACGCATAGCTCCACATAGCCCCGCGTAAATGCGTGTATTTTTGGCAGTTTTTGGCAGTACTATGAGGCTCTTGCAAAACCCTCCGAAATCTCCACCCGCAGAACACGTCATCAGAGAGCGCTGCGATTTTTTGAATCCCTGCGGAGGGGTTTTGCAAGAGCCTCCTATGGCAGTTCATTTCCCACAAAACGGCCCGAGAACTCCGACGATCAAACGGAACGATCAAGTTGAACATTCGAAGTGCGGGAATAATTTCTCGCCGTGGAGAAATTTTCTTGAGCATCCGTTCCCGCCCTCCTTCCCGCCAACCGCGCAAGATCACATTGTGGCACCGGGTCCGCGTGATCCATTTTCACCCAGCGCTCGTCACATACATCGGCAACCCACGCATCGGCCTGCGTCTGGATTTTTGACCACAGCTCCGGTTGTAGGAAAAAAGACCGCGCGCGCCCTGCAGTGGCTTTTTCATCAGGACGCCAAAACGAGCACGCTCGCGCGATCTGGCGATGGACCAAATCCGACAGCGGTGACGGATTTGAAATCGCGGAACCGAAACTTCAGTCACTGCCGCACCGGATCTCGGTGGCTGCGGACTCGTGCGGTGAACCGCGAGCACGGCGTCATCTTCGATGATGTGAAGCGCGCGCTTCGAGAATCACGGATGCTGAAGCACGGCGACTTTTCTCCACAGGACGATCACCGCGATGATCAACCCGATCGTGATGGCCGGCCAGATGACGCAGAATATCCAGACGTTGATTGCGTTGTACGTCGTGCCGAGTTTGCGCGCGGCCCATTCGAGGAGACGGACGCATTGGCTGAAGATGAAGTCGATCATTCGTGGTGCCGTGCAGCTTGTGATGTGATACGAAGGTTGCCGAGGATTTGATCTCGCACCCGCCGCACCGGAAACGGCCAGAGCGGGGATCGGCGCCGGGGAGAGAGGGGGTCTGGCAGGCGCATGCCCGAAGTCATCAACAACCGCTTCGCCGTGCAGGACGAATACCGCCGGGACATCCCGAAAGGGCCGCCCACGAAATAGGACAGAGCGACGAATGGCATCACATACGGCTGGTGCAGCGTGCCGGTCGGGCCGTTGATTTTCAGATCGAGATTGTTCACGAGCGCCGCCGTGCGCGAGTCGCTCACCGATTGCAGGGCACCGGCGGGATCCGTCCAGCAAAGCGTGGCGCGGATCGGGCTGCTGCCGTCCCACGTGAAGCTGTAGCTGCGCGCGGTCACGGTGGTCGTGATCTGATCCTCGATCACGCGCCGCGTGCCGGGGCTGTTCCTGTAGGCCTGCACGAGATCGGCCGCGGCCTTCACATTGATGAGCCCCCATCCGTATTTGTAATCAGGCCCCGGAGTTCCGAGATCGTCCGCCGTGTGAATGAGCAGCGCCTTGAGCGTGCTCGCCCGCATCACATGGCCTGGAAAAAGTTTGTCCCACCATTGGACGAGCAATGCGGCGGATCCCGTCGTGTTCGGCGCGTGGTGAAAGTCGGGCACGTCGATGATCACCGCGTCGAACTGGTCCGCGCGCTTCGTGAATGCCGCGCGCTGCCGGGCCAAAACTGCGTTTGCGGCGGTTAGACGATGATTTCCTTCACCACTTCGCCATACACATCGGTGAGCCGGAAATCGCGGCCGAGGTGTCGCCACGTGAGCTTGAGGTGATCGATGCCGAGTTGGTGCAGGATGGTCGCGTGGAGATCGTGGACGTGGACTTTGCCGGAGACCGCGCGGTAGCCCATGTCGTCGGTCTCGCCATAGGTGAGGCCGCCTTTGATTCCTCCGCCGGCCATCCACGTGCAGAAGCTCTCGGGCTGGTGTTCGCGTCCGTGCTTCTCGATCGGCGCGGTGCCGCTGAGATCCTGGCTCCACGGGGTGCGGCCGAATTCGCCGCTCCATACGACGAGCGTGTCGTCGAGCAGGCCGCGTGATTTCAGATCCTTGAGCAAGGCGGCGACAGGTTGATCGGTCTGGGCGCAGAGCTTGGGCAGATTGCCGCGGATATCGCCGTGGTGATCCCAGCCGCCGATACTGACTTGCACGAAGCGCACGCCGGACTCGCTGAGTTTGCGTGCGAGCAGGCAGGCGCGGGCGAACTTGTCGGTGTCCTTGCCGTCCACGCCGTAAAGTTTTCGCGTGGCTTCGCTTTCCTTCGAGATGTCCACGATCTGCGGCGTGGTGGTTTGCATGCGGAAGGCGAGTTCGAGGTTCTGGATCATGCCCTCCATGTTCGCTTCGCCGTGGAGTTCGCCGACGAGACGGCGGTTCATGCGCTGGATCAATGCGATGCGCTCGCGCTGCACGTCGTCGCTGACGGAGACGTTGCGCAGATTCTCGATGGGCGATGTCTTGTCGTTCAGCGGCACGTTGAGCGCGGTGCCCTGGTGGATCGCGGGGAGAAAAGCGGAGCCATACTCGCGCACGCCGCCGGGCTGGATGGTGACGAAACTCGGCAGGTCCTGATTCTCCGTGCCAAGGCCGTAGCTGATCCACGCGCCCATGGACGGACGCACTTCGGCAAAGGTGCCGGTGTGGAATTGCAGCGTCGCTCCGAAGTGCTGCGGATTGTCGGCGTTCATGCCCCGCAGCAGGCAGATGTCATCGGCCACGCTGGAGAGGTGAGGCATCAGATCGGAAATCATCATGCCGGATTGTCCGCGCGACCGCACTGGCGCCATCGCTCCGAGCGCGAGGTATTTTTCGGTGCCGACCTGCGTGACCTCCTTGCGCAGCGGCGAATCAATTTTCTGTCCGTGCCTGCTGGTGATGAACGGCTTCGGATCAAACAGGTCCTGCTGCGAAGGCCCGCCCTGCATGAAGAGGAAGATGACGCGCTTCGCCTTCGGCATCATGCCGGGGATGCGCGCGGCGAGCGGATTCGATGCGGCGCGGGCGATGTCCTGCAGCGCGAGTGCGCCGAAGCCGCAGGCGGCGCGCTGGAGCCATTGGCGGCGGGTGAGGTTGAGCGGTGTGTTCATGGTGTGGATGCGTTTGGCTTAAAGACGAAAGATGAATTGGTTCGACGCGAGCAGTCCGTGGCAGAGCTCCTGCCAGGCGAGTGATTCGGCGTTGGGGCGGCCTTTGAGAAGCGGGCCGAGTTTGTCGAGAAAGGCGATGGCGTCATCGCGCTCCGCATTCGTGATGGGGCGGCTGAAGACGCGCAGCCAGAGTTCGGCGAGGCGCGCGTCGCGATCGTGGACTGTGTCGGCGAGATTCTTTGCGAGAGTCCCGGCGCGTTTGCGCAGCAGGTCGTTGTTGAGAAGGAAGAGCGCTTGCGTGGGCACGACCGTTTGCGGGCGCTGGCCGGTGATTTGTGCGGGATTCACGAAGTCGAAGAAGCCGCGCACGCGGTCCGGACCAGCGAAACCGTTGCGCATGACCGGGAGATAAATCGTGCGCTCAAACTCCTGCGAAGGACGCGGCACCTTGTGCGCGTAGGTAGGCGGATTCACGCCCTTCAGCGCGAGCGCGCCGGTGTTCTCCACATTCTCCAGCACGAGCGCCGGGCCGCCGCCGGGCTTCAATTCGCCGCTCACGGCGAGCAGTGCATCGCGGATGGCCTCGGCATCGAGGCGCTGGCGGTTCATCCGCCAGAGCAGGCGGTTGTCGGGATCGCTCTTCATCGCCACGGCGTCGTTTGCGCTGCCCATGCGATACGTGCGGCTGAGCACGAGCGAGCGGATGAATTTCTTCTGCGACCACCCGTCGCGCATGAAGCGCGTGGCGAGATGATCGAGCAGTTCGGGATGTGTGGGGACTTCGCCGCGCGCGCCGAAGTAATCCACGCTGCGCACGAGGCCCTCGCCAAAGAGCTTCTGCCAGATGCGATTCACCGTCACACGCGCGGTGAGCGGGTTGCGTTTGTCTGCGAGCCAGTCGGCGAGTTGCAGACGTCCGCTTTGCCCGGCAGGGATTTGCGGGAATTTGTCCCACGATGCCACACGCACTGCGCCACGCTGCATGACCGCACCCGGCGCGTAAGGATTGCCTCGGATATAGATGGGCATGTCCGCAGGCTTGTCGCCGTCGTGCATCGCGAAAGCTTTCGGCACTTTGGATTTGAAGAACTCGGCGTGCTTGATCGTCTCGTCGCTCAGCTTCTTTTGCTCGGCCTTGAGGCTGGCGATGCGCTGCTGGGTTTCGGCTTCGAGTTTTTCCCTCGCGGCGAGCTGCTCCGGCGTCTCGGGCAGGTCGGTCGTGTTGAGCGTGCTCCACACGCCCATGTCGGGCATCTTGTGCGAGGAGGGCGAACTGCGCAGCGTGCCTGCGATGCCATAGTAGTCATCGAGGCCGATGGGATCGAATTTGTGATCGTGGCACCGCACGCAGCCGAGCGTCATGCCCATGAAGGTCTGGCCGATTTTGATGACCTGCGTGTCGATGTGATCCGTCTCCATCTTCGCCTTGTCCGGATTCACGATCTCGATGTCGCCAACCATCAGGAAACCCGTGGCCGTGATTTTCGCCGCGCGCTCCTCGACGGAATGCGCCGGCATCAAGTCGCCCGCGATCTGCTCGCGCACGAACTCATCGAACGGCTTGTCGGCGTTGAACGCGGCGATGACGTAATCGCGATACCGCCACGCGTGCTCGGCATAGACGTCGTTCGACGTGCCCATCATGTCGGCGTAGCCCGTGAGATCGAGCCAGTGCCGCGCCCAGCGTTCGCCGAACGCGCGCGAGCCGACCAGACGATCCACGACTTTCTCGCAAGCATTCGGCGTATTGTCCTTCACGAACTCGGCGATCTCCGTCGGTGCTGGCGGGAGGCCTGTGAGATCGAGCGAGACGCGGCGCAGCCAGGTGTAGCGATCTGCATCCGCGACGGGACGCAGCGAGGCCGGCTCCAGCTTCGCGAGGATGAAACGGTCCAGCGGATCGAGCGGCCACGCGGCATCCTTCACCGCGGGCAGCGCGGGATCAGCCACCGGCTGGAACGCCCAGAACTTCCTGCCTTCCTCGATATCAATGACCCGCTTCTTCCCGCTCGCCACGGTCACGCGTGGGTCGGCGGCGCCTTGCTTTACCCATTGCTCGAGAATGGCGATTTCCTCCGCGGGCAGCTTGCCCTTGGTCGGCATCTGGAGATCGGAATCGGTGTAGCGCACCGCCGTGATGAGCAGGCTCTTCTCTAGGTCGCCTGGCTTGATCGCAGGCCCGTTGTCACCGCCGTGTTCCCACCCGCTGCGCGAATCCAGCGCGAGCCCGCCTTTGATCTTCTTCTCGTGCGAATGGCACTCGTAGCAGCGCTTCTGGAGCAGCGGCAGGACCTTCGCTTCAAAGTATGCGTTGTCGTCGTCCGCCCCGTGCAGCGCACCGGCGAACGCGAATGTGGCGATGATGAGTTGGCGTTTCATGGCTCGGGGAAATCAAGGTAGGCGGCACGGCAGCACGATGCGCGAGAGCGCGCCGGGCTTTGCTCGGGCAACGGCGGCCAGTGGTGCGAGCGGGAGGTTGGGTTTCATGAGGACACTGGAGTGACGGAGTGGTGGAGCGATGGGGTTCGTTTCTCAACACGACACCACTCCATGGAGGACGGCACGGGCGAGACCCCTGCCCTCAGTATTTCGGAAAGATGGCCGCGGTTGGGAATCGTTCTTCGAGGCTGTCGTTGAGGTATTCCTCGCGAGGCACTTGGACTTGGGGCCAGGTGCCGGGGCGGACTCGGACGACTCTGCCGGGGCGGATGCCTTCGATGATGAGGTCGGTCTCGAAGCGGATTTGGATGCCGCTGCTGCCCAGTGGTGCCGGGTCGGGCAGTTTGATGACGTCCAGAATGGGGCCTTTGGAAGCCATGTGCGCGGGGCCGTAGGCGCCGTGGGTGTGCTTCAAGGTATTCGCGACTGCATTCATCAGGGCGGGGACATCCTTTTTGAAATCGGCGTAGAGGGAGGCGTCCATGCCGCCGAACAGGGTCGCGGTCACAGTGGCGCGACCGAACTTGCCATACTCGACGGCATCGATCCAAGCGGCCATCCAGCGGCTGCGGATGAAGGCCTTGTGCGTTTCGGTCTGGTTGTGGGCGGCGCGTTGCATCGCGTCGTCGTCGAGCCAGATGTCCGAGATATGGAAGCGGGTGAAGATACCATCCGGTGTGGGTTTCCAGGTGATGCCGAGTTTGACCGCCTGGCCGCCGAGAGATTTCTTCCCTTCAGCGGGCCACGCGCCTTCGGTGATCAACTCTTCGATCCCGAGGCATTCGCGGCCGCGCCAGATGCGGGTGGCAGCATCGAAGGTCATCTTTTCCTCGGTCGCCTTACTGTCTCCGCCTTGCTTCGGCTCGAGGGTGGCGATGATCATGCCCTCGCGGTTCTTCAGGTCCACTTCCTTGAGCTTCCAGACCAAACCCTCGCGCTGGCAGTGGCTGGGCTCGTCTTCGAGCAGGAAGACGTGGTTCTCGGCGGGGGCGATGCCGGCGCCACGATTGTGGTTTGCGTCCATCTTCTTGCTGTCCACCGGCAACACCGGCACGGCTGAGATTTTCGGGTCGGGCGGGAGAAAGGCCCGGACGTGCAGCACCGTGCCGAGCGGGATGTCGCGCAGGTCCGCCGGTGCGCCGTGATAACGGACGATGCCGTAAGGGAGCATGGCGAAGGGGTGCGGGTCGTTGCGGAAAAACATGCCCGACCCCTGCACGCGGATGCTGCCGCGGCGGTTCGCATGATCCACGAACACAAGTTCGCCACGATACGAGTGCGCTTTTTCCAAAGGCGGGAACTTTCCCGCTTCGGGGCGGAACGGCTCCTCCTCGGTGTGTGCAGCGCACAAACCAAGAACAAAGAACAAAGCACCAAGAACAAAAAACTTTTTCATAGCGCGATCACTTTGTTGCTGTCGCCAAACTTGTCGGTCTCCACGCCCATGCCCTGGGCCATGAGGAGCAGGAGGTTGCTCATGTGGGCGTCTGTATTCGCGGGGCGGCTGCAGAGCTGGTAGTGCGCGGTGGTGAGCGCTCCGTCCGCGCCGAGCGCGTAGCCTTGGAATCCTGCGGCCGTCTTGTTGAAGTCGAGATGGCTGCCGTGTTTCAGACCGAGGTCCGAGCCGCCGGCGAGCACGAGCGGGAGGTTGGCGTTGCCATGGCTGTGGCCGTAGGACATGCCGCTGCCAAAGAGCGCCATCGTGGAACCGAGAAGCGGCTTGCCACCGAGGTCCTTGGTATCCGCGAGGCGGGTGAGGAAGTAGCTGAACTGCTCGATTGCGAAGGTGTCGTAGTTGGTGAGCTTCTCCATGTAGCCGGCATCGCCGCCGTGGTGGCTGAGCTGATGGCGCGACTCGGTGATGCCGATTTCAGGAATGGAGATGGCATCTCCCTCGCCGCCCAGGCTGAAGGTGGCCACGCGTGTCACGTCCGTCTGGAAGGCGAGCAACATGAGGTCATAGACGGTGCGGAAATAATCGCCCGCCTTGGTGGCGGCGATGTCGCGGTTGGTGCGCGTGCGGTCATCGTCGGAAATGACGGGCAGCGGCGCGTCGAGCCACGTATCGGCCCGACGCGTGCGGATCTCCGCCTCACGGACGGAGGTGAGATATTGTTGCATGCGGCCTTTGTCCTCCGCCCCCATTTTTTTCTCGAGCTGGCGCACCTCCGCGAGGTTGGCGTCCAGCACACTGCCCTTGCGGCGCAAGGCTCGCCGCTGGGCCGTTTTTCCACCCTTCGGTTCTTCAAAGAGGGATGCGAAAATCTCGCTGCAACGACGCATCGCGGGCAGCCGCACGCCGTCCGCAGTCCAGGCGAGGGAGTCCTGAGTGATGGCGACCTCCATCGAAGGGTAACGCGTGTGCTGCGCCGTGATCTCGGCCATCTTCTGGTCCACGGAAATGGTGTTGCGATCCGAAGGCCCGAGCTTCCCGCCGGTGAGCCAGACGGAAATGCAATTGTGGTGGTGGCTGAGCGCCCCCGGATGATGCAGCCCGCTGATGGGCGTGATGACTTCACGGTGCTTCTCCAAAGGCTTCAGAGCCCGGGAGAACTGATAGTCGTTCCCCTCCGTGGTGATCTGGTAGTTGAGCGAATGGACGCCATTCGCGAGGTAGATGAAGGCGCTGCGCTTCGGCGCTGCGGTTTCCTTTTCCGACGCCCGCAGCGGGACCATGCATTCGAGGAAGGGCAGCGAGATGAAGGTGCCGAGGGCACGAAGGGCGTGGCGGCGGTCGATCAGCCAGGATTGGGATAGGTAGTTGCTCATGGGATGGAGTGTTGGAGTTGTGAAGTGGCGGGTCCTGTCAGCGTTTGCGCATCAAGTCAGATAGAGCCACGGCGTGGACGATGTCCTTGATTCTATATCCGTTTTTCTTTGCTTCGGCTTGGATGGCCTTGAGGTCGTCTTGGTCGTCATAGGCGAGTGCGCGGCGCAGGCCGTAGGTGCAGAGGTGCTCGATGAAGGCTCGGGCGAGCTTGTCGCGATCCTCAAGCAGCCGCTGCTTGAACTCGTTGGCATCCTTGAAGGCACGTCCGTCGGGCATCGCTCCAGCGGGATTCACCATGGGGTCCTCGCCGACTCCCGCCGGGACCTTCTCGCGGGTGCGCCACTGGCCGATGGCATCGTAGTTGTCCCAGGCGAGGCCCAGCGGGTCGAGCTTTGCGTGGCAGGCGGCGCAGTTCGCGTCGCTGCGATGCGCCTCCAGTTTGTCGCGAAGAGTTGCCTTGGGGCTTTTCGGCGGGTTGGGCTCGATGGCGGGCACGTTCGCCGGTGGTGGAGGCGGCGTCTTGCCGAGGACGACTTGGCTGAGCCAGACGCCGCGATGCACCGGGCGGTGGCGCGTGCCGTCCGAGGTCAGGCCGAGCACCGCACCCATCGTGAGCAGACCGCCGCGATGATCCTCGGGCTTGAGCGAGACGCGCTCGAAGCCGCCTGTCTTCGGCTCTGGAAGTCCGTAGAAATCGCAGAGCCGGGCATTGGCCATGGTCCAGTTGGAATCGATGAAGCTCTCAATGGGCGAGTTCTTGCCGAACATCTCGCGGAAGAACTCCACAGGCTCGGCGCGCATGCTGGTTTCCAGCCACGCATCGTAAGTCGGGTAGAGCTTTTTGTCCGGCGGGAACATGCCCACGCGATGGAGTTGCAGCCACTGCCGCGCATAATCGTTGATGAAGCGGCTGGCTTTGCTGTCCGCCAGCATGCGATCCACCTCCTTCTTGAGGCCATCGCCATTGAGCATGCCGCCTTTGGCCGCCGTGAAGAGGCCGTCGTCGGGCATCGAACTCCACAGGAAATACGAGAGCCGGGTGGCGAGTTCCGCGTCCGTGAGACGCTCGCGTGGCACCCTGTCGCCCTCGACGATGTAGATGAAGTGCCTGGAGGTCAGCACGCCCTGCAACGCCACACGGTAGGCGTCGGCCAGCTTCTCGCCCGCCTCGCGCTCGGTGCGGTAGGATTGCAAATACTGCTCCAGTTCCTCCTTCTTCACCGGCCGACGCCAGGCGCGTTCGGCGAAGCGCTGCAGGTGCTCCGCGACCACTTCGAGCGTCGCATCATCCGGCGGCACCAGACCTGCGCGTCGTGATTTTTCCACCTCCGACACCAGTGGCCCCTCCCACTCGATCCAATCAAGCAGCACCGTGGAGAAAAGGCCGTTCCCCTTGTCATCGAACATCTGCGGCGCATTCGGATTCAAAAGCGCAGTCTCGCTGCTATGCGTGAAAAGATAAGCGCCCCCGCCGAGCGCACCGCGGAAGGCCGCGCCTTGTCTTCGGTCCACCACATCGGTGGCCACCACGCAAAAGTCCAGCGTCGCCGGCATTTCGAGAAACACCTCAAACTCATAGACCTGCGGCTTGTCCTCCGGGGCCGTGAGGTCAAACTCGATGAGCCCATCCACCGTCTCCTCACCGGTCCGCTTGCCTATACTCAGGTGCGCCGTCTGGCCGCCGACCGGGCGGATGCCACTGGCCTGGATGCGGACTTTGTAGAGCCCGCTGTGCTCTGGTCCCGTCTTGCCGAACCAGCCGGACGAAAGTGCGTTCTGGATATGACCGGGAAAGAGGAGTTGGCGAAGCGGCCGCTTGATGCCGAATCGATCCAACGCCACCTGCTGGGTCTTCCCGCCGCCGTAACGCAGTTCGGCAGCGGTCTTGCGCACCTTGCGAGTCTCGCCGGACGTGGTGGGAAAAGCGCGGTCCAGCACGAGTTCCGCCGCGCGATAATAACGATCCACATGCGACGGTGAAAGCGACAACTCAGACCCGATGCGCTCAAATCCATGCCACAGCGTGTCTTCGTTCAACTCTCCAGGCTTCGCCGGATCATAGCGCACGCCGAGCAGGTCATAGACCGTGTTCTGATACTCCTTCCGGCTCAGACGATAGTGCGCCACCGCTGGCCGCGTCGCCATTCGCGCCGCCCGACCCTCCTTGAGGAGCGAGTCGAGATTCGTGACAAACGCCGCGATCTCCTGCTGCGTCGGTTTCTTCTCCTTCTTCGGAGGCATCTCGCCACTGTTTACATTTTCGATGGCCTCCGCCCAGTGATGGCTGTCCGCGCCCAATTTGAAATCGCGCGAGAGCTGATCAATGCGAAAGTCACCCTTCTCCTTCTCAGGGCCGTGGCAGCGGACGCAATGCTTCTCAAGAAAGGATTCAAACGGTTCCGCTCCGCGCACGGCACCAGCCAAGCCAAGGCTGGCAGTGAGGAGCAGGTGAGCAAATCGGTTTCGCGTCTTCATGTTTTCGTCTGTGAGCTTTTTGCTTTTGGGAATCATTGAACCGGCAGAACAACCCGCGAGAGTGCTCCGGGCTTGTGGTGCACCTGCTCGGTGGCGATGGCGGTCCTGCTGCCAAAGGGGCCTTCGCCGGTGTTGGGGTTGCGGTCGTAGAGCGGGAAGAGCGAGCCGCAGACGTCCACGCGCAGCTTGTGGCCTTTTGCGATGGTCGCGGCGCACGGTCCGAGATCGACCGTGATTTCATACACCTCGCCGGGCTTGAGCGGTTGCGGCTTGAGCAGCGAATCGCGATAGCGTCCGCGCAGGATGCCGGTGGCGAGGTTTTGCGCGAAGCCGTCGGGGCGCACGTCCACGAGCTTCACCGCCCAGTCCGCATCGGCTGTGTCGGCGGACGCATGGAGCTTCGCCTCGATGTTGCCGGCGAAGGTGAGCGGCTCACTCAATTCGTCGCTGGTGTAAACGAGCACGTCATCGCGTTCCTCGTTCGCGCTTTGATCGACCGGCCCCCACACCGCGGCCTTCATCGGGCGCGCCTCGGTGACGGGACACGCGGGCACCGGATTTGCGGGATCGGCGCGGAACGTGTCGGCGGGCTCATCTTTCGTCGGAGCTTCGCGAGTGATGCGGCCGCCGCCTTTGCGCGTGTTCGCTTTTCCATCGGACCGCAGATGGAACGACGTGGCAGTGAAGCCCTCCGGCGGCCAGGTTTGCGCGTCGTGCCAGACGTTGTCGCCCATCGAGAAATAGCGCACAGGCGGGAACGGCTTCGCGAGCGCAGCGACGTCCTGTTTGAGATGGCGATCAAACCAGTCGAGCTGCAGCGCAAAGGTATCGACTGCGGCATCCGCGCCGAACTCCACTTCAGCGGTTTTCGTCTTGCCCACGCTGCCGTGGTCCCACGGGCCGAGGATGAGCCGCTGTTGCTGGCGGGTCTTCGTATCACGCGCCTGCATTTGCATGATCATGAAATTGCCAACCGACTCGCGCGAAAAGAAATCGTAGTAGCCGACGACGTGCAGCACCGGCAGCGTGAGATCGGGGAGGCGCGGCGTGAGATCGAGCCGCGTCCAAAAGCCATTCGGCTCCGGATGCGTGAGGAAGGCATCGAGCCACGGCATCGGCCAGCCGATCGCCTCGTCCACTTCACTGAGCGGCAGTCGCATCAGCGCGACGTTCATGTCGGCGGGCTTTACGTCCGCAGGCTTCGCGGTGTTGCCCGCGATCCAGCCCGCGATGAGCGAAAGCCGCACCGCGCCACCGAGGTAAATGTTGCGATAAAAATTGCTCCACGTCGCCTGCGGCGCGATGGCCGCGAGCCCCGGCGGCTGCTCCACCGCCGCCTGCCACTGCACCGCGCCGACATACGAGCCACCCATCATGCCCACGCGCCCGCTGCACCACGGCTGCCGTGTGATCCACTCGATGGTATCATAGCCGTCCTGCCCTTCGTTATTGTAAGGAGCCATCACGCCTTCCGATGCACGCGTCCCGCGACAGTCCTGCATCACCGCAATGTAGCCCGCCTTCGCAAATTTCTCCGCCGTGCCCTTCGCCTTCGTCCGATCATACGGCGTGCGCATGAGCACCACCGGAGCTTTGCTCACCGCGTCGTCGCGATAAACGTCCGTGGCGAGCTTGATGCCATCGCGCATCGTCACCGCGATGGTTTCGGTTTTGACCTCGGCGAAGGCGGATGTGGTGAGAAGAAGGGGGATGAGGAGGAGTTTCATTCGAGGTAGAGCAGTTCGTTTGCGTTGAGGAGCGCGCGACAGAAGGCTTCCGTGCCGTGGGTGGTAATGAGTTTAGTTGCAGCCTCGCGTTCCTTGGCGCTGGGTTCGCGTTGGAAGGTGATGCGGTAGGCCTGGCTCACGGTGTCGCCGTTTTGAATGCGGGCGGCGACGGCTTTGGCCATGTCGAGCGTGAACCTGTGATTGAGCAGCGTGAGGGCTTGCAGCGGTGTGGTGGTGTTCGCGCGTTTCGGCGCAGCGAAGGCGATGTCGGGGAGATCGAGGTCGTTGAGGACATCGACGACGCTGGCGTGGGCGTTCTGATGATAGACAGCGCGGCGGTAGCTCTCAGGGCCATGCGTATCGAGAGGGACATAGGTCGAGACGTTGCTGGCAAGGTAGCGATAGAGACGGAAGCCGGGGCCGCCCATTGGCTCGAGTCGCAGCTTGCCGCCGACGGTCAGCATGGTGTCACTGCAAGCAAATTGCTTTCGCGCCCGCCGCACTGGAAACGGTCAGAACGCGGACGGGCGTCGGGGAGTGAGGGGATCAGGTGGATCTTGCTACGGAAGAAATGGATTCCCTACCAGGCATCCGTGCGGAACGGCGAAGCGGGGAGTCCCTCCCGGTTGTAGAGGTTTGCACCGGTCGGATTCATCTCGAATCCATAGCGGACG
>Ga0209596_1000876_pt1 | contig 26923 bp, 19 predicted proteins | sample M_130807_MF_Meta_FD_187314 | JGI IMG/M metagenome (GOLD analysis project Ga0209596, IMG submission 187314) | Freshwater microbial communities from Lake Montjoie, Canada to study carbon cycling - M_130807_MF_MetaG (SPAdes) (version 2) | ecosystem: Environmental > Aquatic > Freshwater > Lake... | reverse complement strand
CTCGATATTTTTATTTATAAAGTGGATACTGCAGGTGCAGTTATCTGGAATAAAATATATGCAACTCCGGTGAATGAAACTCCAAAATACATTGAGCAAACAAGTGATGGAGGATACATTATTGCAGGCTCGCAGAATGATGTTTCCGGTTTTTACGATATGCTGCTTTTGAAATTAGATATGAATGGAGATTATCAGTGGAACCAAACTTTTGGAAGAACAAATAATGATATTGCTGACATGGTTCACCAGACAAATACAGGGGGATATATTTTAACAGGTGATACAAAAAGTTATGGTGCCGGTGGAAACGATGTAATGTTATACAATCTTGATTCTCTTGGAAACGAAAATTGGTCAAATACTTATGGTGATTCACTTCAGAATGGTTGTCAAGGTGTTTTAATAGCTTCAGATGGCAATTATATATCTTATGGTGAAACAGAAATTTTTCCTTTCTCTGCATTTGATTTTTTTCTTGAAAAAATAGACATAAATGGAAATAGTTTATGGCGAAAAAAATTGGGAGGAACCGGAACAGATGCCTTATTTTCCGTAAAAGAGGATGTAGATGGAGGATTTATTTGTACCGGTTATAGCAACAGCTACAATGGCGGAGCGCCTTTAGATCTGGTAATTTTAAAGACGGATGCGGCAGGAAATTTTATGTGGAAACAAACGTATGGGGGTCCTGGAATTGACATCGGATACGAAATAATAAAATCGGTCGACAACAATGGATTTATTATTACCGGAAAAACATTTACGACAACAGAAGACTTCTACTTGTTGAAACTCGACAACAATGGAATTGTAAGCGGGATAGATGATCAACTGGTATATCGTTTGTCATTTTCTGATGCCTTTCCTAATCCGGCTGAAGAGCAAGTTTCTATCAAATATTATTTAAAATCAGAAGATAAATCAGCGCATCTGATCATCACAGATGTGCTTGGAAAAACCTTGAAGTCAATTGTTTTGGATCCTTCCCTAGATGAAATTACCATCAATCTTCTCGATTTTAGTTCAGGAATATATTTTTATTCTATTCAGGAAACTGGCGAACCTAGGGCAACAAAGAAGTTCGTTGTGAGTAAAAAATAGATCAACTACTCTATTTCAAAAGATCCTTAACAAGCATTGGCAAACCTACGCTGGCCTTCTCTTTTATGATAGTCAGATTTGCGATTCCATTTATTTTCACATCGCTTGGATCAATTAAATATTTAGGAATTTGTGGAGGTGAATAATCAATTAGTCCTGCTGCAGGATAGACCGCCATCGATGTTCCGACAACCATAAAAATAGCTGCTTTTTCAACCCGAATAATTGCATTGTCCATCATGGGCACCGCTTCTCCAAACCACACAATGTGAGGACGAAGTTGAGACCCTTTTTCGCAGTTATCCCCTAGTCGTATCTCAGCATTTTTTATTTTGTAAACCAAGGATGGATCAACAGTACTGCGACTTTTAGTTATTTCGCCATGAAGATGAAGTACTTTTTTTGAACCTGCACGCTCGTGAAGGTCATCAATATTTTGTGTGATGATTTGCACATCGTATTTTTCTTCCAGCTCAACCAATGCATCATGTGCTTTATTGGGGTGTGCCTCTAAAATCTGTTTTCTTCGTTTGTTATAAAAATCGAGCACCAAGGCTTTATTTTTCTCCCAGGCTTGTGGTGTTGCAACCTCGTTTATGTCGAATTCTTCCCACAGTCCGTCACTGTCGCGAAAGGTTTTAATACCGCTTTCGGCACTGATTCCTGCTCCTGTAAAAACGACTAATGTAGGTTTCATTTATTGCGAAAGTAAAAATTAATATTTAAAATGCTTTTTTAGGGGCCTATTTCAACCCAAACTCTCGTATTTATTGAGAAATTGTTATATTCGCAATTCATAAAATTTAGCACAATGGCAAAATTAAGAAAGCAAGATGCATTAGATTACCATTCGCAAGGCCGGCCGGGGAAAATAGAGGTTATTCCGACGAAACCACATAGCTCTCAAAGAGACTTATCATTAGCCTATTCACCGGGTGTTGCAGAGCCGTGTTTGGAGATAGAGAAAAACCCCGAAGATGCCTATAAATATACAGCAAAAGGGAATTTGGTTGCTGTAATATCCAATGGAACCGCTGTTTTAGGACTAGGAAATATTGGCGCATTGGCTTCTAAACCGGTCATGGAAGGTAAAGGCTTGTTATTTAAGATCTTTGCTGATATTGATGTTTTTGATATCGAAGTAGATGCGACAGATATCGACCTTTTTGTCAATACGGTGAAAGCGATTGCTCCGACTTTCGGAGGAATAAATTTAGAAGACATAAAAGCGCCTGAGTGTTTTGAAATAGAACGTAGGTTAAAGGAAGAACTGAATATACCCTTGATGCATGATGATCAGCATGGAACTGCAATTATTTCTGCAGCGGCTTTGTTGAACGCATGTGAAGTGGCAAAGAAAAAAATTGCGAAAGTAAAAATCGTTGTTAACGGTGCAGGAGCATCCGCAATATCCTGTGCCAAGCTTTACATTGCTATTGGCGCGAAAAAGGAAAATATACTGATGCTGGATAGCAAAGGGGTTATCAGTGTTGATCGTACAGACTTAGATGGGCAGAAAAAGTTTTTTGCAAGCACCAACAAAAAAGCAAAAACATTGGAAGATGCCATGAAAGATGCTGATGTATTTGTTGGGCTTTCAAAAGGAAATGTGGTGAGCCAGAAGATGATCCAATCGATGGCAAAAAGTCCTATTGTATTTGCTTTGGCAAACCCTGACCCTGAGATTCCTTACGCTTTAGCAATGGCTGCTCGCCCAGATATTATTATGGCAACAGGTCGTTCCGACCATCCTAATCAAGTGAATAACGTGCTTGGATTTCCGTTTATTTTCCGTGGCGCTTTGGATGTGCGTGCTACGCAAATCAATGAAGCAATGAAATTGGCTGCTGTGTATGCAATTGCAAATCTGGCGAAAGAGCCTGTTCCTGAAACAGTAAATCTAGCGTACGATTCAAAGAATATCACCTTTGGTCCCGAATACATCATTCCGAAACCCATTGACCCCCGTTTAATTTATACGGTTGCTCCTGCTGTTGCGAAAGCCGCAATTCAATCAGGTGTGGCACAACATAAGATCACCAATTGGGATGCGTATGTTCAAGAATTAATCAACCGTTTAGGTTTAGATAATAAGCTGATCCGTAACATCACCAACAAAGCAAAACAAAACCCAAAACGTGTAGTATTTGCTGAGGCGGATCACTATAAAATTTTAAAAGCTGCTCAGCAAGTAAATGATGAAGGCATTGCAAAGCCTATATTATTAGGGGATGTAGAAAAAATCAGAAAATTAATTACAGAAAACAATCTTGACCTGGGGGATATTGCAATCATTGATCCAAGGAGCAAAAGTGAAGACGACAGAAGAAGTGCTTTTGGAGATCTGTTCTTCAAAAAGCGTCAGCGCAGAGGTATGACATTGTATGAAGCAAAAAAAGTGATGAAAGAAAGAAATCACTTTGGTGCGATGATGGTGGAAACAGGAGCTGCTGATGCAATGATATCAGGCCTTACACGAAAATATGCGGACCCTATCCGTCCGGCATTACAAATAATTGGTGTACAGCAAGGAGTGAAAAAAGTAGCTGGTATGTATATCATGAATACCAAGCAAGGGCCATTCTTTTTTGCGGATACAACAATGAACGTAGATCCTACGGCACAAGAGATTGTTGATATTACCGTGCTGACTGCGAATAGCGTAAAACAATTTAATATCACTCCTCGGATTGCTTTGTTGTCTTACTCTAACTTCGGTTCTGCTGAAGGAGCGGTTCCTAACAAAATGCGTGAAGCTGTCGAGATCCTGCACAAAAATTACCCTGGAATGATTGTCGATGGAGAGATGCAAGCCAACTTTGCATTGAACAATGACCTGATGAAAGAACAATTTCCTTTTGCCGATGTGGTAGATAAAAAAGTAAATACATTGATCTTCCCTAATCTTGCTTCCGGAAACATTGCCTACAAATTAATTCAGGAAATGGGAGGTGCTGAAGCGATTGGGCCGGTATTGATAGGCATGAAAAAGCCCGTTCATATTTTACAACTGGGTAGTTCTGTTCGTGAAATTGTGAATATGGTTACGATTGCAGTAATGGATGCTCAGGCAAAAAAATAAGCAACCATTTTTTAAAATTGAGTCTATAAAATTGACAGAATGATTTATCATATTGAAGGAAAATTAGTAGAGAAGACACCAACATATGCAGTGATTGACGCTGGTGGTGTAGGTTATGTAATGCAGATCTCATTAAATACATTTTCAAAGATCAGTGAATCAGAAAAATGTAAACTATATACCGAACAGCTTTATGTGCGTGACGATATGCCGCGTTTCTTCGGATTCGCAGATATTGCAGAACGCAATTTATTCAGACTTCTAGTTTCTGTTTCTGGTGTTGGAGGAACAAGTGCACTTTTGATGCTGTCATCGTTGAGCGCAACGGAGATACAAACTGCTATAGCAACAGCAAATGTTGCCGTCATTAAAAGTGTGAAAGGCATCGGAGAAAAAACAGCACAGCGTGTGATTGTTGATTTGAAAGATAAAATGGGGAAAAGTGATTTCTCTTCAGAAATTTTTCATGGCGCAAACAATACGTTGAAGGAAGAAGCGTTATCTGCTCTTGTAATGTTGGGCTTTAATAAATTAGCAGCCGAAAAAGTGCTTGATAAAATTATCAGAACAGAAGGAACAGGACAAACAGTTGAACAATTGATCAAATCAGCACTTAAAAATCTTTAAAATTTATATTGAGTTTGACGAAGTTGGTTACAAAATATATCTTTGTTGGTGGTGTTTCTATCGGAATGCTTTCGCTTATCGTAAACTCTGATGCAAAAGTCAGTTCTTTCGATCATGCAGCATCTGTAGAAGTTGTTCCGCCTACCATTGTGATTGATACTCCCATTACAACACCCATCACGCTCCCTTATAATTTCGAAGATCAATCTACCGGTGACCCACTCAATTATCCGAATGGCGGAAGTTTGATGTTGAACAATCCTTCCAATGTTACCACCGATGTGCAGTATGACCCGACTACCGGAAATTATAATGTGAATCAGAATATTGGAAGCTTGGATTATCGACCTCCAACGTATTTAGAAAGTGAAGAATATCAAAAATTAATGTTCGATAAACAAGTGAAAAGCTATTGGAGCCAACGGTCACATGCTGAATCACAAAACTCACAAACCAATACAGCGATTCCTAAATTACACGTGGGGGGTGAAGTATTCGACAGGATCTTTGGTGGTAACACCGTTGACATTCGTCCGAATGGTTCTGCGGAATTAATTTTTGCATACAATGGAACGAAGACAGCGAACCCATCCATCCCAGTAAAAAACAGAAAAACGAAGACCTTTGAATTCAATGAGAAAATTCAGTTGAATGTGGTTGGTAAGATCGGAGATAAATTAAAATTAACAACATCCTACAATACCGAAGCGACATTCGATTATGAAAATCAAATGAAGCTAGAATACACCGGTTATGAAGATGAGATCATCAAAAAGATAGAAGCTGGAAATGTGAGTTTGCCTTTGAACGGAACATTGATCACTGGAAGTCAGACCTTGTTCGGTATCAAAACGCAATTGCAGTTCGGTCGTTTAACAGTGACAAGTATCTTGTCGCAGCAGAAAGGAAAAAAATCGGAAGTGAATGTTACCGGTGGTGCGCAGGTAAGTAAGTTTAATATTGCTGCTGATGCCTATGAATCGAATAAACACTTTTTCCTTGGCCAATATTTTCGAGATAATTATAACACAGCGCTATCACATTTACCTTTTGTAAATTCACAGGTAAATGTAAATCGTGTGGAGGTATGGGTAACCAATTCCAATTCAGCAACAAATGATATAAGATCAGTTGTTGGTTTTGCAGATTTGGGCGAAGATAAAGGCCCTGCTTCTAATCCACACATTCCTTTAGATCAATTGGCATATATAAACGATGCCACGACAGATGTATATCCTTACAATGATCAAAATGATTTGTATCAGAAAATGGTTTCTGCTGCTACCACTGCTAATAATCCCAGAAATTTCAGTCAGACTGTTACAGCCATTAATACACTTTCTTCTGGAATCATGAAGCAACAAACAAATTTTGAATTTGTAGGTAGTGCCAGAAAGTTGCAAGCTTCAGAATATACTTTGAATGCAAAGTTGGGTTTCATTTCCTTAAATCAACAATTGAATCCTGATCAGGTATTGTGTGTTTCTTATCAATATACATTGAATGGAGTTGTATATACTGTTGGAGAATTTTCTGATGGGGGTGTTGCAGCTCCTCAAGTTTTGTATGCCAAGATGTTAAAAAGTAGTTCGGCCAATGTGAAACAACCTATTTGGGATTTGATGATGAAGAACGTTTATTCGATTGGTTCATATCAGATTAATTCAAAAGATTTTAAACTAGATGTTTTTTATACCAACTCTGCAACGGGCACAGACATCAACTATTTGCCAGTTTCCGATTGTCAGACGAACATAAAAGGAAAACCTTTGATTCAGGTGTTGGATGTGGATAGGTTAAATCAGCAGAGTGATGCACAACCCGATGGAATGTTCGACTTCATTGATGGAGTTACGATTAACGCAACAACAGGGAGGGTATTTTTTCCGGTACTGGAACCATTTGGTAGTTTCCTAGAATCGAAATTTATTGGTTCCTGTTCTGCAACCGAGCAGAATGCATATGCCTTTGATCAGTTGTACGATTCAACGATCACCAATGCACGTATGTTCCCGAATTTGAACCGCTTTAAATTAAAAGGATCGTATCAATCCACCTCCGGGTCCGAAATTTCATTAGGTGCTCCTAACGTTCCGCAAGGCTCTGTTACCGTTACAGCTGGTGGCGTTCCTCTTCAGGAGAATGTTGATTATACCGTAGATTATACATTGGGGCGTGTGAAAATTATCAATGAAGGGGTTTTGAATTCCGGTTCCCCTATTAAAATTTCATTGGAGAGCAATGCCTTATTTGCCATTCAACAAAAAACATTATTCGGAACACATTTAGATTATCGGATCAACAAGGATTTTACAATTGGTGGTACCATTTTAAATTTGACAGAACGTCCGCTTACAAAAAAAGTAAATATTGGTGATGAGCCCATTTCCAATACGATTTGGGGGTTAGATGGAAATTACAGAACAGAAGCACCATTTTTAACCCGTATGGTCGATGCGATCCCTTTTATTGAAACAAAGGAAACAAGTACCATTACTGCAGCCGGTGAATTCGCCTATTTAATTCCAGGGCATAGTAAAGCGGTTGGTAAAAGTGGAAATGCTTACATCGATGATTTTGAAGGCAGTCAGTCTGAAATCGACCTTCACTCTCAAAGTGCCTGGAGCTTGGCAAGTACGCCACAAGGACAACCTGCTATGTTTCCAGAAGGGGCGCTTGCAAATAACTTAGCAAATCGTTTTAATGTGGCCAAGTTGAGCTGGTATCAAATGGATCCATTGATGTTGCGACCTTCTTCATTAACGCCATCCAGTATTGATCTTACTGCCATGTCAAATAACTTTGCACGTGAAATTCCCGAGACAGAAGTATTCCCAAATAAACCTTCCACATCGGGAGTGCCAACCTTATTGTCAACGTTAGATCTTGCTTATTATCCGGGTGAACGCGGACCTTATAACTATGATTCCGCATCTGGTCCAACACCCTTTTCAAAAGGATTAGATGCAAATGGAAATTTGAATAATCCAGATACACGTTGGGCAGGAATCATGCGTTCTATCAATACCAACGATTTCGAATCTGCAAATATTGAATACATTCAGTTTTGGGTGATGGATCCTTATAATAACGATAACCCTGTTGCAAACTGGAACAACTCGGGTGAATTGTATTTCGACCTTGGAAATATTTCAGAAGATGTGGTAAGAGATTCCTATAAGAGTGCAGAAAATGTTTTACCTGCCCCGAGTACACAAGCTCAGAATAACGGAAACAATCTTCCAACAGATACTACATCGTGGGGAATTGTTCCATCTGTTCAGCCTTTGGTTAATGCATTCAACAGCGATGAAGCGGATCGTCCTTTTCAGGATGTTGGGTTGGATGGTTTAAGTGATTCGCAAGAGAAAGTATTTTTTAATTCCTACTTATCCTCATTGTCTCCAACCCAGGCAAATAATATGAAGGACGACCTTTCAGCGGATGACTTTCATTATTTTCTGGGGGATGATTATGATACACAAGGTTTAAAATCATTAGACCGTTATAAAAAATGGGGTGGTGTGGATGGAAATTCCCCCATCACTGTTGGCAATAATATTAGATCCAATAATCAATCACCAACAGTTGAAGATATCAATCACGATAATAACTTAAGTACTGTAGAAAGTTATTTTCAATATCATGTTGGATTGAAGAAGAGTGATTTTGATGGCGGGGTTGGAACAAATTACATTACGAATGTATATCAAACAACAGGTCAGAATATAAAAGACGGAACATCAAAACCGATCACTTGGTATCAATTTAAAATACCTATCAAAGATCCCAATGCACAAAGAATAGGGGCTATTGATAATTTTCAATCAATCCGTTTCATCCGCATGTTCCTAAAAGGATGCGACAAACCTATTGTGCTACGTTTTGCAAAATTGGAATTGGTACGTAATGAATGGAGAAAATACGGATTCGATTTATTACAGCCTGGAATGTATCAGCCAAACGATGATGGAGGAACTCAATTTGATATTGGGGCAGTTAATATTGAAGAAGATGGAAGTAAATCGCCTGTTAATTATGTGTTGCCTCCAAACATTGAGCGCGAAATAAATACAGGTTCTGCAAATCTGGTTGCATTGAATGAACAATCGATGTCAATGACTGCTTGTAATCTGGAAGATGGTTATTCCCGTGCGGCATTCAAGAATACGGATTTGGATGTACGTAATTATAAAAAATTAAAAATGTATATTCATGCAGAAGCTTCTGCTAACACTGCGGATCCATTAAATAACAATGATCTTCACGCTTTCATCCGTTTAGGAACGGATTATACGGACAATTATTATGAATATGAGATTCCTTTAAATGTAACTGCACCGGGTAATTACAACGCAACCAATACCGATGATCAATACAAAGTTTGGCCGGAAGCAAATGAAATGATCCTTGAATTTGAAAAGTTGCAGGCTGCAAAACAACGAAGAAATATCGATTTGTTCAATGGTGTTGCTCACGTTGCGCTTACATCAGAATATACTGTTTTCGATGGTAATAGAAAGATTACGATCAAAGGAAATCCGAATTTAAGTGCCATCAAAACGTTGATGATTGGAATTAGAAATCCTAAAAAAATTGGTTCAACAGATGCAGATGATGGCAAACCAAAGTGTGGTCAAGTGTGGGTGAATGAGTTGCGATTAAGCGACTTTGATGAAAGAGGAGGTTGGGCTGCTAATGCGCGTGTAACTGCTAAGCTGGCAGATTTTGGAAGTGTTTCCTTGTCAGGCAATATGTATACTCCTGGTTTTGGTAGTATTGAAAATAAATTAACAGAACGTAAAAAAGAAACCTTAAAACAGTATGATATCTCTTCCAGTTTCGAGTTAGGAAAGTTTTTACCGGAGCAGTATAATATTCATATTCCGATGTATGTAGGATATTCTGAAACATTTATAACTCCGCAATTTAATCCTCTTGATCCGGACATTTTACTGGCCCCAGTTTTAAAAGATGGCAGCATTGATAAAGCAGAACGCGACATCATAAAACATGAGACGCAAGATTATACTAAACGAAGAAGTATAAATTTTAGCAATGTAAAAAAAGACAAAGGTAAGAATGCGAAAAAAAGCAGGGTCTATGATATCGAAAACTGGGCCGCTTCTTATTCCTTTACAGAAGCGTCTCGCCGCAATGTGAACATTGAATACAGCTCCCAAATAAATTATCGTGGGGGATTGATTTATTCGTTCTCGCCTACCCCTAAAAATATTAAACCGTTTGCGAAGTCAAAAATATTTCAATCGAAATATTTACAGATCATTAAGGATATTAATTTTTATTTATTGCCTACGAAGCTTGGTTTTTCAACCGATGTAGAACGAGGTTTTAGCACAGCAAAAAACAGAAATACTACCGGAGGAGATCTGATCATTCTTCCGACGTTCAATAAAAACTTTACTATGAATCGTAATTATGATTTTAAATACGATATCACAAAAGGGTTGAAATTGGATTATACAGCAACAAATGATGCGCGTGTATTGGAGCCTCCTGGAGCAATTGATACGAGAGAGAAAAAAGATACGCTAAGAGAAAACTTTAAGCATTTAGGAAGTACCACAAAGTTCAACCAGCAAGTCGGATTGAATTATACAATTCCAATCAATAAATTACCGTTGCTGGATTTCACATCTGCTTCCGTCAGATATGGTGGAACATACAGTTGGGAGCGCGCTCCTTTCAATGCGGATACATTAGGGAATACCATAAAGAATTCGCAAGCGATTAATTGGAACGGACAATTAAATATGGTTACGCTCTATAATAAGATTCCGTACTTTAAAAAATTGAATCAAAAAGGAAACAATTCAAATAAAGGCGGTAAAACGGCTGGTGTAACAAAAATCAATGTTCCAAAAACGCCAAAAGAAATTGCTGATTCAACAAAAAAGGCAAAAGAAGACAAATTCCAAATTCTCGAATATGTTGCCCGACTCGTCATGAGTGTCAAGACGGTCACAGTCACCTATGCCACCACGCGCGGAACAATTTTGCCAGGTTACGGAAAATCAACATCTGTTTTTGGAATGGATCCGCAATTACAAGGCCCTACTCCTGGATTTGTTTTTGGTAGTCAAAGAGATATCCGTGGCGAAGCTATTCAAAAGGATTGGCTTGTAAAAACGCAATCGCTCAATACGCCATTTGCAACAACCTTAAGTCAGAATTTAAATATTCGTGCTAACGTTGAGCCATTGCCCGACTTAAAGATCGAGCTTACAGCAACAAGAACGAAAGCGAAAAGTAATTCAGAATTCTTTAAATGGAACGGTTCCCGATTTGATACCTTGTCTCGCATGGAAACGGGTAATTTCAGTATGTCGTTCTTATCCTATAAAACAGCTTTTGAGAAAGATGGCGAAAAAACATTCCAGCGCTTTTTAAATATTCGTCCAAGTATTTCGGCGCGGTTGGGTGCAGACAATCCGAATTCGAATGGTACCATCGGAGGCATTTATCAGGAAGGTTACAATCCTACATCTCAAGATGTATTGATACCTGCATTTTTAGCGGCTTATTCCGGCAAAAATGAAAACACTATAACCTTGAATCAATTTCCTAAAATTCCAAAACCGAACTGGAGAATCACCTATGACGGATTATCGAAATTGGAAAAGATCAAAAAATATTTTAAATCTTTTACCCTGAGTCATGCTTATCGTTCGTCTTATAATGTTGGAGGATACAGCTCCAATTTGTTATACGGTGAAAAGGATGGTTTTTCTGTCATAAAAGAAATTGTTTCTTCCACCCCTGGCAATCCGAATTTTTATTCACAAGACCTCATCAGCACTGTAACCATTTCAGAGCAATGGGCTCCATTGATCAAATTAGATATGACCATGAAGAATAGTATTTTGGTAAGTTTTGAGTTCAAAAAGGACAGAAATTTATCATTAGGCTTGACCAGTAAAACAATAACAGAGATTGGTGGAAAAGAGATTATTGGAGGATTAGGATACAGGATCCCTAGTTTAAAATTGGGTAAACTACAGATAAAAGGGAAGCCGATCAAGAGTGATTTGAATCTTAAATTTGATCTTTCTTTCCGCAGAAACGAAACGATTATCAGACGAATTGTGGAAGAGGTGAGCCAGTCGACAGCCGGAACAAATATTATCTCTATTAAGTTTTCTGCCGACTATGTGATCAGCGATAAGATCAATATCCGATTGTTCTACGATAGAATTATGAACAAACCTGTTATTTCTTCTTCTTTCCCGACAGCAAATACCAATGCAGGGTTAAGTTTGAGATTAACATTGGCGAATTAATTCTTAACAATATTTTGATGTTATGGAATTAACTATAAATTTGTGCTTCAATAAAATTTAAACTACTAGAATATGAATTTCCCTGAAAATTTAAAATACACAAAAGATCACGAATGGGTTCGTGTAGAAGGTAACAATGCTTTTATCGGCATTACAGAATTCGCTCAAAGCGAATTAGGAGATATCGTTTATGTGGATATTACCACTGAAGGTGAAGCGCTTGCTCACGAAGAAATCTTTGGAACAGTGGAAGCTGTTAAAACGGTTTCTGACCTTTTTATGCCTGTTTCAGGAAAAGTTGCTGAAGTGAATAAAGGGTTGGATACAAATCCGGAAGCAGTGAATAAAGATCCTTACGGAGCAGGTTGGATGATCAAAGTGGAGATGAAAGATGCTGGTGAGATCAGTGCTTTATTAAGTGCTGCTGATTACAAAGCATTGATAGGACACTAAAATGTTTTTCAGATATACGAAATGGTCTATGCTCTGGGCATTGATCATATTGGTTTTATGCGGAATGCCTGGAAAGGACATTCCGCATATTTCATTTCTAGAGCTCCTGAGTTTTGATAAATTTGTTCATGCGGGTATTTTTTTCGTGTTGATTCTTTTAACTGTTCGCGGTTTTTTATTGCAAACACGTTTTATAAAATTTCAACATTCAGCAAGATCATTCGCTTTTGTAATTTGTATCGTCTATGGCGGCTCCCTAGAAATTATGCAGGGAACCATTTTTACTGATCGTAGTGCTGATATTTTTGATTTTATTGCCAATAGTTTCGGCAGTGTAATGGGTTTGGTGTTTTACAATTGGATTGATAATTTAGTATTAAAAAAACTGGTAAAATGAAAATTAACTGGGAATTAAAAACATTTAACGAGCTCTCAGTAATGGAGCTGTATACTATTTTGCAATTGCGTGCTGAGGTGTTTGTGGTAGAACAAAATTGTCCATACTTAGATACAGATGGAAAAGATTTGAAGTGTTTTCATTTGATGGGTTATGATGAAAAGGCAGCGTTGATTGCGTATTCCCGCATTGTGCCTGCAGGCATTTCTTTCAAAGAAGTTTCTATCGGAAGAGTTGTTTCTTCTCCTAACGTTCGGAATAAGGGTGCAGGAAAAGCATTGATGCAAAAAGCAATCGAAGAAATAAAATTAAAGTTTGGTGAGACCCCCATCCGAATAGGTGCTCAATTATACCTTCAGAAATTTTACGAAAGTTTTGGTTTTGTATTAGCGAGCGACGAATATTTAGAAGATAATATTCCTCATATAGAAATGCTTTTAAACTAAAAAAATAAATTTTATACAATCATTCCGGCACCAACAGTTACATTGGTAGCTTCATCAATCAAGATTAAACTTCCTGTATTTCTGTTTTGACTGTATTTGTCAATAGCAATAGGAGCGGTTGTTCTTAATGTGATACGTGCAATATCGTTTAAGCCGATACTTTTATCTTCTTCGTTTTTTTCTAATGTGTGGATGTTTATTTTATACTGAATATCCTTCACAACACACCGCACATCTTTAGAAGCATGCTTTAAAGCATATTTTCCATTTACCTGTAATTTTTTATCTGCTAACCAGCAAATCATTAGTTCAATATCTTGTGTTGTTTCCGGTTGGTTATCCGTTTTTACAATCATATCGCCGCGGGAAATATCAATCTCGTCTTCCAAGGTTAGTGTAACACTCATTGGAGAGAAAGCCTCATCCAACTGTCCCTCAAGCACATCAATTGATTTTATTTTTGATGTGAAACCACTTGGTAAAACAGTAATGGCATCTCCTTTTTTAAAAACTCCTCCGGCAATCCTGCCTGCATAACCCCGATAATCGTGATGTTCAGAAGTCATTGGGCGGATCACATATTGAACAGGAAAACGGGCATCGCTGTGATTTTGATCGTTTGCTATGTGGAGATTTTCTAACAGATACATTAATGTTGCGCCTTGGTACCAGTCCATATTTTTTGATTGGTCCACCACATTGTCGCCCTTTAAGGCGCTGATAGGAAGAAAATGGACATCGGTAATTTCTAATTTTGATGCAAATGCTTCATACGCTTTTTTGATCTTTTCAAATACATCTTCTTTGAATTCTACTAGATCCATTTTGTTGATACAAACAATAACGTGTGGGATTCTTAACAAAGAAGCAATGTAGGTATGACGCATTGTTTGTTCGATCACACCTTTACGTGCATCTATTAGGATAATGGCCGCATTAGCTGTTGATGCACCTGTCACCATGTTGCGCGTGTATTGGATATGTCCTGGTGTATCAGCAATAATAAATTTACGTTTTGGTGTTGCGAAATATCTATACGCTACATCAATTGTAATTCCTTGCTCACGTTCTGCTCGCAAGCCGTCAGTAAGTAGTGCAAGATTTACATATTCTTCACCTCGTTTTTCACTTGTAGCTTTTATTGCTTCGTATTGATCTTCAAAAATTGATTTTGAATCGTAAAGTAATCGTCCGATAAGCGTACTCTTCCCATCATCAACAGAACCTGCTGTCGTGAAGCGTAAAAGGTCCATATCTAAATACCCATTTGTTTTCATAATTTCTATTTTTACCTCTTCGGCAATTTCATCAAAGGCTTTATCGTTTTAGTTGCCTGTATGTAATTTTTGTTTTTAAAAATAGCCTGTTTTTTTTCTGTCTTCCATGGCAGCGTCTGAACGTTTGTCATCAATCCTGCTTCCTCTTTCTGTAATGCGTGTTGCGGCTACTTCTTCAACAATCTCTTCCAGAGAATTTGCTTTTGATAGAACCGCGCCGGTACAACTAATGTCGCCAATGGTTCTGAAACGAACTTGCATTTTTTCTACTTTCTCATTTGGTTTCAATGGAATCACCTGCGCGTGCGCATAAATAACGCCATCACGAATAAAACATTCTCGCTCATGTGTGTAATAGATAGAAGGGATTTCAATTTTTTCCTGCAAGATATATTGCCATACATCCATTTCTGTCCAGTTGGAGATTGGGAAAACTCTGAAATGTTCTCCTACTGCTTTTTTTCCATTAAAAATATTCCATAGCTCCGGTCGCTGGTTTTTAGGATCCCATTGTCCGAACTCATCTCGGTGCGAAAAGAAACGTTCTTTGGCGCGGGCTTTTTCTTCATCTCTGCGGGCTCCCCCGATCAATGCATCGAATTTATATTTTTCAATTGTTTCTAATAAAGTGATAGTCTGAAGTACATTTCTGCTTGCATTGAACCCTTTTTCTTCAACAGCTCTTCCTTCATCGATACTTTGTTGAACAGATCCAACGATCAATGCAGTGCCATATTTTTTTGCCAGTTCATCACGGAAAATGATTGTCTCTTCAAAATTATGTCCTGTATCTATATGAACCAATGGGAAAGGGATCTTTGCAGGAGCAAATGCTTTTCTTGCAAGATGAAAACATACAATGCTATCCTTACCGCCGGAGAAAAGCAATGCTGGTTTTTCGAACTGTGCAGCCAGTTCACGCAAAACATAAATGCTTTCGCTTTCTAATTCTTTTAAATGAGTAAGGGTGTAGTTTTTCATTTTTAATTTCCAGAAGCGCAGTGCTTCTTGAAGAGGCTTTTATAAATTTATTTTTTCGATAATCTTTTTTACACTTTCTTCAATAGTGAAATTGTTAGTGATCTCAATAGCCGGATTTAAAGGGTTTTCGTAAGGGGCCGTGATCCCTGTAAAGTCTTCTATTTCACCTTTTCGTGCCTTTGCATACAATCCTTTTACATCTCGCTTTTCACAAATTTCAAGCGGTGTATTTACAAATACCTCCATAAAATCTGCTGCTCCAATAATTGTTCTTGCTGTGTTGCGGATCTCTTCAGTAGGGCTTACAAAGCAGCAGATGGTAATGATACCTGAATTCACAAAAAGCTTTGTTACTTCTGCTATCCTTCGAATGTTCTCTGTTCTGTCTTCATTGCTGAATCCTAAATTATTATTGATACCTGCACGCATATTATCTCCGTCGAGCATCTGTGTTAGTAATCCATTGATATGCAATTCTTTTTCTAAGGCAATGGCAATGGTTGTTTTTCCAGAGCCGCTCAATCCAGTAAACCAGATAGCAATTCCTCGCTGATCAAGTAATTGTTCTTTATCCGCTCTTTGTAAAATTTTATTTGTTGGAAAAATAGTCCTATTCATACTATAAATATAAAACAAAAAAGGGCTAACCTGTTTGGAAAGACCTTAAAAATAAGTTTTAATATATGGTATTGTCCTTCCGTAAATTAAAAGTAGCGGATCATACAATACACCATTGCGCCGTATTTGCTCATTTTTTATAGAAGTTGTTTGATTTTTTTTAATTCTACAAAAATATTTTTCTGTTACCTTTGTTTTATGAATAACTACATGGATAAAAGTTTTACGAAAACAGATGCAGTACTTGTTGAGAAATTGATTGCTCAGATAGATAGCCGTGCTGCATCACAAGTAGAGTTAAACCTTGCAATGTCATTGATAGATCTCACGACTTTGGAAGGGAAGGATACGGATGTGCGTGTAAAAGATCTTTGTAAAAAAGCGATTGAAGCTGGAACGGCAGCTGTTTGTGTTTATCCTTCATTAGTTGCTGTTGCAAAGTCTGCGCTAAAAGATTCAGGAAAAAAAGTAGCCTCTGTTGCAGGAGGCTTTCCATCCGGACAATTGCCGTTGAGCTTAAGATTAGCAGAAGCTCAATATGCCATAGAACAAGGGGCCGATGAAATTGATATGGTGATATCCAGAGGAAAGTTTTTGGAAGGGAAATTTGAATTTATTTACGACGAAGTAGCCGCTTTCAAAGAGGTATGTAAATCTGTAACGTTGAAGGTTATTTTGGAAACAGGTGAATTAGAAACACTTGATAATATCCGGATCGCAAGTGATATTGCAATTTGGGCAGGTGCCGATTTTATAAAAACATCTACGGGCAAGATGGCTGTCAATGCCACGCTTCCCGCAATATGTGTAATGTTACAGGCAATAAAAGATCAGTATGTTGCAACAGGTAAAAAAGTTGGTATCAAACCTTCTGGCGGAATTTCAGATGGTAATACCGCTGCAAAATATTTACGGTTAACAGAAACAATTGTTGGAAAAGAGTGGTTACACCCTTCATTATTCCGATTCGGCGCAAGCAGGTTGGTGGATAATATAGCAGCAGAAATTAGTGGTGTTCAAAATTCTAAATCAACTACAGGTGGATATTAAAAAACTTTTGTTTAGTGCTGTCAACGCTTCATTAAAAGCCGGAGAAGAAATCTTAAAAGTGTATGAATCGGATTTTGCCGTAGAACAAAAAGATGATCGTTCTCCGCTCACACTCGCTGATAAAAATGCTCACAATGCGATTTGTGAAAAGTTAATAGAAACAACTTTTCCAGTTTTAAGTGAAGAAGGAAGGTCTATTGGTTATTCTGAACGAAGCCAATGGCCGTATTTTTGGATGGTAGATCCGCTTGACGGAACGAAAGAATTTGTTAAACGGAACGGAGAATTTACTGTTAACATTGCATTGATCCACGAACAGAGATCTATCCTTGGTGTGATTTATGTCCCTGTTTCAAAAACACTTTATTTTGCTGCAGAAGGTTTAGGATCTTACCGTTCTAATGATCTAGCACCGGCAGCTTTATTGACTAATCTGAGTGACCTGATTCAATGTTCCGAACGTCTTCCATTTAAAACCAAAAACGCTAAATTCACTGTGCTCGCGAGCCGCTCCCACCTTTCGGAAGAGACGGAGATGTTTATTGACGGCTTAAAAACCATTCATAAGGAAGTGGATTTTCTTTCTTCCGGAAGTTCTATCAAATTTTGTTTGGTTGCTGAAGGCAGTGCAGATGTTTATCCTCGTTTCGCTCCCACTATGGAGTGGGATACTGCTGCTGGTCAGGCCATCTGTGAAGTTGCAGGAAAAAAAGTAATTGATTATTCAACCAACAAAACAGTGCTTTATAACAAGCCTAATCTGCTGAATAATTGGTTCATTGTAAATTAGTTTAGGCCCCAAATTATCCCTTCATTTTGGCATTATTAAGCCAAAATTCCGTATTATTGCATATAATTTAAAAAATTTTAAAATGAGTAAAGTTGCATTAATAACGGGAGTTACAGGTCAGGACGGGGCTTATCTAGCAGAACTTTTATTAAGTAAAGGGTATATAGTTCATGGTGTAAAACGCAGAAGTTCTATGTTTAATACCGGACGAATCGATCATTTATACAAAGATCAACATGAGCAGAAAGTGAATTTTTTTCTCCACTATGGTGATCTCACAGACTCTACGAACCTTATCCGTATCATTCAGGAAACACAACCGGATGAGATCTATAATCTTGCTGCACAATCGCATGTTAAAGTTTCTTTCGATTCTCCTGAATATACTGCGAATGCTGATGCTATCGGAACATTACGTATTTTGGAAGCAATTCGTATTTTAAAGTTAGAACATAAAACGCGCTTTTACCAGGCATCTACATCTGAGATGTATGGATACGTTCAAGAGATTCCACAAAAAGAAACAACACCTTTTTATCCTCGTTCACCCTATGGTGTAGCGAAAGTATATGGTTTCTGGATCACAAAAAATTATCGTGAAGCATATGGTATGTATGCGTGTAATGGTATTTTGTTCAATCATGAAAGTCCATTGCGTGGAGAAACATTTGTTACCCGTAAAATTACCCGCGCTGTTGCAAAAATTCATTTAAAAATGCAGGATCGTTTATTTCTTGGAAACCTTGATGCTGAGCGTGATTGGGGACATGCAAAAGATTATGTTGAAGGAATGTGGTTGATGATGCAGCAAAAAGAAGGAGACGATTTCGTTTTGGCAACAGGAATAAAAATAACAGTTCGTAAATTCGTAGAATTAGCTTTTGCTGAAGTTGGTGTTACCTTGAGATGGGAAGGAAAAGGAGTGGATGAAAAAGGATTCAATGCTGCAACAGGAGTTCTTGTTGTAGAAGTTGATCCTCGTTATTTCCGTCCGACAGAAGTGGAATTATTAATTGGAGATGCAACCAAAGCAAAAGAAAAATTAGGTTGGGTTCCAAAACATACCTTACAGCAGTTAGTGAGTGAAATGGTTGCTGCGGATGTAAAATTGTTTGAGAGAGATAAGTATTTATTGGATGGCGGGCACGATGTCATGAATTTTCACGAATAGATTGCATATTCTATGAACAAAGATTCAAAAATTTATATTGCCGGACACCTCGGAATGGTCGGTTCTGCGATCATCAGAAGATTGCAAAAAGAGGGGTTTACGAATTTCGTAACGCGTACTTCAAAAGAGTTAGATCTAAGAAATCAGCAAGCGGTTGCTGATTTTTTTGCATCTGAAAAACCGTATTACGTTTTTTTAGCAGCAGCCAAAGTAGGCGGTATTGTTGCAAATAATACCTATCGCGCCGATTTCATTTATGAAAATATAATGATCCAAAGTAATGTGATCCATCATTCCTATCTGAATGGGGTAAAAAAATTAATGTTTTTGGGTTCTTCTTGCATCTATCCTAAATTGGCTGCTCAGCCTTTGAAAGAAGAATATTTGCTGACCGGATTATTGGAACCTACCAACGAACCATATGCCATTGCTAAAATCGCTGGAATAAAAATGTGTGACGCGTATCGCAGTCAGTATGGTTGTAATTTTATTTCTGTAATGCCTACAAATCTTTACGGGCCGAACGATAATTACGATCTTAATAATTCGCATGTATTGCCTGCATTGATCAGCAAGTTTCATACAGCAAAAAAAGAAAATGCTTCAAGTGTGGAAATCTGGGGAACCGGTTCTCCGATGCGTGAATTTCTTCATGCTGATGATCTAGCGGATGCTTGTTTTTATCTGATGCAGAATTACAATGAAGAAGGATTGGTGAACATAGGTGTCGGTCACGACATCAGCATAAAAGATTTAGCGCTACTTGTGAAAAAGATTGTAGGGTTTGAAGGGGAATTAAAATTCGATACCTCAAAACCCGATGGAACGCCCCGTAAATTAATGGATGTAGGAAAACTGCATTCGTTTGGCTGGAAAGATAAAATAAATCTGGAAGAAGGAATTACTGCTGTGTATAGTGAAATAAAAAACAAGCTATAGTACATCGTTGCTTTTCGCTTTATGCTAAGAAGCAATCTCTCTTACAACACTCAATGAAAAAAGTTTTTTTAATATTCTTTATTCTCCCAACCTTGCTCTTTGCGCAGCAGAATATTCCATTGAATAGAGCGTGGAGTATGAATTATGAGAAAGGAAAAAATACAACTGAACAAAAATTTCAAAAGAACGATACATCAATTGTAAATAATGTAGCCTTCGTAAAGCTGAAATGTGTTTTTAAGGATCAAAGCTGTTTCAAGCCATACATATTGCCCATTCAATATACAATTAAGGATACTACAAAATCTTGGTTATACCGAAAACTAAAAAAAGAAAGTTTCGTCATTGTTAATGATACGACCGATAAATTTCGTCTGACCATTGATCCTCTTTTTAATTTTGAACTTGGAACTGATTTAGCAGATACCAGCCATGAGAAATTGTATAAAAATACACGTGGTGTTTTAGTACGCGGAGTTATTGGTTCCAAATTTTGTTTCGAAACTTCTTTTTATGAAAATCAAGCGACCTATGCAAAATACATTGATAATTATATAGCCGCTACCAATAATTTATTTCCACAAACTGCAAACTATGATTATGCAGTAATTCCAGGTCAGGGCAGGTCAAAAAAATTTAACAAGAATGGATATGATTTTGCGATGGCTTCTGGTTATATTTCCTATTCTCCGAATAAGGTATTTAATTTTCAGCTGGGGCATGGAAAACATTTTGTTGGAGATGGTTATCGCTCGTTACTTTTATCTGATAATGCTTTCAACTATCCGTATGCGCGGATCACCTCTACCTACAAAAATATTCAGTACACCAATGTGTATACTTCGTTTATGAATCTGACGACGGGGGGTGTAAAAACACCTGCCAATACAGAGCATTTATTTCAAAAGAAGATCGGAAGTTTCCAGCTGTTAAGTGTGAATTTTTTTCATCGTATACAATTAGGTTTTTTTCAGGGGATGATCTGGGAAGCTGCCGATTCTTCGAACCGTCAGCATCCAAATTTTAATACATTTAATCCGGTCATCGGAATAAATGCCTTGAGCTATGGAATGCATTACAAAAATAATGTGTTGCTTGGTGCAACCTTAAAAGCAACTATTAGCAGATCCATTTCTTTATACAGCCAGTTTATGCTGGATGATGTAGTGTCAAAAAGTGGTGGGGCCATCAGAAAAAAATATGGTTATCAAATTGGATTCAACTATTTTGATCTGTTCAACATTAAAAATCTTCATTTACAGTTTGAATACAATAGTGTTCGCCCTTATGCTTATGCCGCATCCGATCCGCAACAAAGCTATACCCATTATAACCAATCGTTGGCACATCCACTGGGCGCAAATTTTAATGAGATGGTTGGATTTTTAAACTACCGACTCAAAGATTTCTTTATTGAATTGAAATTAAATTATGCAGTTAAAGGTTCTGATAGCAGTGCGTATAATTATGGCAGCAATATTTTTAAATCAGATAACACTTTTCCTATCACACAGAATCTGAGTTCGATTCCAATGGGACAAGGAACAAAGACAACTATCATGTATCAGGATATTCACTTGGGTTATTTGGTGAATCCATCAACTAACTTTAATATTATTGTTGGTGTTTCCAACAGAATAGAAACAACTGAAAAGTTGACAAGTAAAACGCAATTCGTATATTTCGGAATACGTACATCGCTTTCTAATTTTTATTTTGACTTTTGATCGTTTAATTTTATAAAATGGGATTTTTAATACTCGTATTCGTTACTTCATTTTTTTTGGTGTTGTTATCCACACCATCCTTGATAAAAGTAGCCATTCTTAAGCGTTTGTTTGATGCACCCGGTGATACCAGGAAGCTTCATACACGCATGGTTCCAACCATTGGCGGAATCATTATTTTTGCAGGCACCTTGTTTTCCTATTCATTGTGGTTCCCCGATAATCAGATCCATGAATATGCACAACTATCCAAAAGCATCAGCGATTACAAATACATAGTATCTACCTTATTGGTCATGTTTTTTGTTGGTGTAAAAGATGATATCATTGGTACAGCTCCGGTAAAAAAATTAGTAGCTCATGTATTAGTAGGTATGGTGTTAGTGTTGATGGCAGACATTCGTATTGTTAGTATGCATGGACTTTTTGGAATAGAAATATTGCCGCTTTGGACAAGCGTTTTCTTATCGCTATTTACCTATATCGTTGTTGTAAATGCATTCAACCTTATTGATGGTCTTGACGGTTTAGCAGGAGGGGTGGGCTTTATTGCTTCCACCGCATTCGGTGCCTATTTTGCATTGGCAGGAGATCCTGCGATGGCTTGTCTGGCATTTGCTTTATCGGGTTCTTTGTTTGGTTTTTTATTCTTCAACTTTTCTCCTGCTAAAATATTTATGGGCGATTCAGGTTCGCTTACTATCGGACTTCTCATTTCTATCCTTGCCATAAAGGTGATCGGATTTGATGTAAGCACGATAGAAAATAAATACATTTTACAAATATCAAAACCAATTTTTGCAATGTCAGTATTGGTGTATCCTTTAATTGACACCTTAAGAATCTTCATCTACCGTGCCGTTCGCGGAGTGTCACCTTTTTCTGCCGACAGAAACCATTTGCATCATCTCCTGATTGATATCGGTTTAAGTCACAAAGCCGCGGTGATTCTTGTTTATAGCATCAATATATTTATTATTTCGCTGACGATTGGTTTGAGTATAGCTTTTGTAAATCCGAATTACACATTAATAATTGTTGCGGCTACGTCTCTGCTTTTGTCGCAACTTCCTTTTTTCATCATTAAGAAAAAAAATCGCACACAAAAAAAATGATGAGTAATAAGCCAAACCGACAATTTTTTTTGATTTGCCTTTCAATCTTTTTTTTGATCGATACAAGCGTGTTTTCTCAACAGACCAATTGTACATTGAATCGCGATTACCTCTGGGGTTTTGATAATTACTTCAATAATAAAGATCAGTCCTTACAAACGTTTATAAAACCCTATCGTTCTGCTGATATGAATCTGATCACGGACGCTGCCTTCTTCTTTCTAAGGTCTTCAAGGAAAAGTCAACTCGAAGAGAAAGACAAGAAGTATAAAAATCTCTTAGAAGTAGCGCCATTGTTAGAGGCAAAGATAGGTTACGAATCAGGTTCTTCTTCCCGTCTGTTCAATGATCTGGCAATTGGAGGAAATTTGGTTTTGAAGCTGGGCACTAAATTCGGATTCAATTTGAAAGCCTATGGTGGCCAAGCCACTTTTTCTAGTTATACCGATTCTGTCATTAAACAAACTAGAATGATCCCTGGAATAGGATATGCCTATTTATCCAAGTATGATTCCTTGAATCCGCAGTATTCCTATCAATACTTTTCTGGTTACGCATCGTTTTCTCCAAACAAGATCTTTAACTTTCAGCTGGGCCGTGACAAACATTTCTGGGGCGATGGCTATCGTTCTTTGTTTTTATCGGATGTTGCCGCACCGTATCCTTTTTTAAAGATCACGACCAACATTTGGCATCTCACCTATGTGAATTTATATGCCATCCTAAAAGATGCAACCAATTCATCCGGATTTAAAAAAGACTGGACAAACAAATATGCTACTTTTCATTACTTAGGATGGAACGCCACCAAACGGATAAATATCGGATTGTTTGAATCTGTTGTTTGGCAAGGAAAAGACAGCAGCAGATACAGAGGATATGATATCAATTATTTAAATCCAGTTTTATTTTTCCGTCCTACAGAATATTCCTTAGGCTCAAGCGATAACTCGTTTATCGGGTTTAGTTTTAAATTAAAATTATTTACAAAGCAGCAGTTGTATGGTCAGCTGTTGCTGGATGAATTTTTATTCAGTGAAGTAAAGGCACACAATGGATGGTGGGGAAACAAACAAGCCTTCCAAATAGGATTTAAGAGTTTCGATCTGTTTAAAGTGAAGAAACTAAATTTCCAGACGGAGTTTAATTATGTTCGACCGTATACCTATTCTCACGGAAGTGTGCAGCAGAATTATGGTCATATGAATCAACCGCTAGCACATCCGCTCGGCGCTAATTTTATGGAGTCGGCATCATTTATTAATTATACCTATAAGCGGTTTTTTCTGGAAGCAAAATGTGTGTATGCAATTTATGGTGGCGATAGCTCTACATCGGATTATGGAAAAAATATTTTTATTTCCTATGCCAACCGTCCGAATGAATATGGTAATTATACGGGACAAGGTTATCAATCACAATTAGTAACAGCCTCTTTGCGTGTTGCGTATATTTTAGATACACGCATGCATTTAAAAGTAGAATTGGGTTTTGCGGACAGGGTACTCACAACTTCTTATGCGACAGCGCATACACCTTATATTTTCTTTGGGATCAAAACCGATCTTTGCAATTTGTATGATGATTTCTAGAAAATTTCAGTCGAATGCCCTTAATGTATCGTACTTCATCCTTCATAATTTAGAAATAGTCTAAATTCTTACTTTTACCTTTCCAGTTCCCATAAAAATTGGTAAAATTGCATTCGCTTTTACAAAGCATTAAAAATTGGTATCAGAAAACTTAAATACGGCTGAAAAACCTGCTCCATCTATGAGTAAGATCCGCGATTATGCTCAATTTATGAAGCTTCGTCTAACTTCATTGGTGGTGATGTCAGCTGCTTTTAGTTTTGTAATCGGTTCCCGAGTTGACGGAACAGTTGCTTTCAGTTGGTCAAAAATGTTTCTTCTTATTCTTGGTGGTTTTCTGGTAACCGGTTCTTCCAATGGGTTCAATCAGATCATCGAAAAGAATCTGGATAAATTGATGCACCGTACGCAAAATCGTCCGCTTCCCAAAGACAGGATGGGTTTTAATGAATCCTTAATTTTTGCTACGATAATGGGAGTTGTAGGTGTTTTGATCCTTTGGATCTATATGAACCCTATGTCTGGCATATTGGGCTTTTCCGCATTAATACTTTATACCGTAATTTATACACCTTTAAAACGGATCACCCCGTTTGCTGTATTTGTAGGAGCTTTCCCAGGAGCGATTCCGCCATTGTTGGGGTTTGTGGCAGCAAGTTCAGGGTTGGGCTCTATTTCTCCTGAAGCTTGGATCTTATTTGCAGTTCAGTTCATGTGGCAATTTCCTCACTTTTGGGCAATCGCATGGGTGCTGGATGATGATTATAAAAAAGCAGGTTTCCGAATGCTTCCTTCTTTGGGTGGAAGAAACAAGAGCAGTGCCTTTCAGGTTTTGGTATATACCATTTTTCTAGTTCCTATCAGTTTGTTTCCTGTGATATACGGGATGTCCGGAATTGTATCTGCAATTATCATTACCATCTGCGGAGGATTTTTTTGTTATCAGGCATATAATTTATATAAAGAATGTACAGTTGAAGCAGCCAGAAAGTTGATGTTTGGCTCATTTTTTTATTTGCCGATTGTGCAGATAGCAGTTATGGTGGGATATTAATAAATATAGAAATTTTTAAAAAATGGAAGAAACATTAACGTATTCGGAAGAACAACGCCAGATCAAGGAAAAGGTCGCTAAACCGATGCTTTGGCTGGGGATGATTAGTATGGTGATGATCTTTGCTGCTTTGACCAGCGCCTATGTGGTAAGGATGGAAAAAGGGGATTGGCTGCAGTTTCAGCTGCCACAAATGTTCTATATCAGCACCGCTGTGATCATTTTGAGCAGTGTTACCATGAATTGGGCAGTAGCATCGGCTAAAAAGAATGATTTTAAAAACGTAAAACTGGCATCCATCATTACTTTGGGACTAGGAGTTGCATTTATTGTATTTCAGTTCAAAGCTTGGGATGTTTTGGTCGATCAAAAGATCTTTTTTGCAGGAAAATATAGCAATGCAGCAGGGTCATTTTTATATGCTTTAACAGGATTGCATTTGGCCCATTTGGCTGGCGGTATCATTGCGTTGATGGTTGTTTCGGTTAAAGCACTTGGAAAGCGATATAATTCCGAAAATATGCTTGGATTAAGGCTTTGCGCTATATTTTGGCATTTTTTAGATGCCTTATGGATATATTTGTTTTTATTTTTATTATTTGTCCGTTGAAAATTAACGGAATATTTTGCATATTAGCACCCGAATATTAGTTCTAAATTTTTAATTATTCAAAAAGTATGTCAAGTCACGCAGTAACAGAAACAGATTCAGAATCAGGCTCAGCTTGGAGTGGTGGTAAATCACCTTTTGGCGTTAGTTACGGAAAGCTTTTTATGTGGTTTTTCCTTGTATCCGATGCATTAACATTCTCAGGATTATTATGTGCATATGGGTTTATGCGTCATAAACACCCAGAAGTATGGCCTAATCCAGGCGATGTGTTTACGCACTTTCCATTTTATCATGGACACATTCCTTTGGCATATGTAGGTTTAATGACGCTTATCCTCATTATGTCTTCCGTTACTATGGTATTGGCTGTTGAGGCCGGTCACCGAAACGATAGAAAGAAAGTGACCATGTGGATGTTCTTTACCATCATTGGCGGAGCAATGTTCGTTGGTTCTCAGGCTTGGGAGTGGTATCACTTCATTATCGGAACTGATCATGGTGCTGTTCGTAGTGTTTTTGAAGACGGACATTGGATTCAAAAAACGATCTATGGTGCAAATATGACTGTTAACGAATACGGATTACC
>Ga0209596_1000872_pt1 | contig 26976 bp, 39 predicted proteins | sample M_130807_MF_Meta_FD_187314 | JGI IMG/M metagenome (GOLD analysis project Ga0209596, IMG submission 187314) | Freshwater microbial communities from Lake Montjoie, Canada to study carbon cycling - M_130807_MF_MetaG (SPAdes) (version 2) | ecosystem: Environmental > Aquatic > Freshwater > Lake... | reverse complement strand
CGATCACTCTGCAAAACCGCCCTTCTTAGCCTTCATCATCCGCCAAGTGCGGGGGCTGATGGTGCTTTTAGATTTAGGACGGCTAGTGCCAGCCTTACGGCGGGCGTTTATGTTGGCATACAACCCTGGTTTAGATTTGTTCATTTCACGATTGTACCACATCCAACAAGCAATAACCAACTAGCTACTGTTGCTGGTATTTTTGTTTCCAAAGCCAATAATACTGCCTCTTCCAATCGGTTCTTCTGGTATCAAAAACAACCCCAAGATCGGTTGCATCAAATTCGTGAAGCTCAATATCACCATCACCCCTTTGTCGGTGACCCACCATAGCTTGGGACGTTTGGGATGCCTTTTCGCATATCGGTGGAGCATACCCCCCACCATTATATACGGTAGTAACTCTTTTTATAGGGGGTGGGGGCATATTGGATGAACATGAAATAACCGTCCCAAACGTCCCAACCTGCACTATATTAGATTTGGTGTCTATATGTTGTGTTTGAGCCATTTTAGCCTTTTCCGCTAAAAGCCTAACCCTAGCCTCCTCCCTAATTCTAGCCTCCCGCCTTAACACATCCTCCGCCTCTATCTGTAATGCTGCAACGTGCTTGCCTATAAATGTATTCTTCTGCTCAATCTTTAGCGGTATTATAGGCTCTGGCCTTCCCTTGGTCTTATCGCCGACCCTGTTCCATATAATGCTTCTGTGCCTCATATCTCCTGGGTACGCAACGCAAGCAAATGTGGGTCTTTCCTTAAACACTATTAGATGCTGACCGCCCCCATCCCCGCCCATCTCGGCACAGGCTGGGCATCTATATTCATCACCCTTTGATGTGCTTCTGGTTGGAACTCCTCTTGCCCATCCGCCACCGAACTTACCAAACAACTTGCTAGTAATCAGCATTGGCATAACCCTCCTCCTCTTGGCCTTGCACCTTTATGTTTCTGAATCCCTTTTTAGATCCTTGGACGCTGTTGCTGATGTTGCTCTGGCGCAATTCCAGCATCTTATCCCTTATTAAATGGCTTAACCTTGAGCCTGCAAGCGGCCTCCAGCCCTTCTCGGCACAATAGAGTCCGTATAACTGCACAAACTCCTCCATAGAAATGACGTTGCCCTTGATCCTCTCGACTCTTTCCTTGATGAAATGATCGACTGATTCGGACTCTGCTAATAAGTTGTGAATTCTTGTGACTTGGCTATCCGCAAGTCTGATGTCTCCAGTTTCCTCGACATCCACTTGAAGCATAAGGAATCCTCTCAATGCCCAAGCAAGGATGGCTGGCCCCTCTTCTTCGACAAGCTTCTCTGCAAACCTATCTATCTTCTTTGCGGGCGGCGGCTGGTTAAACTCAAGCAACAACAACCTCCGCCTCCATGCCTCAACATCTCCCTCTAGGCTTACCCGAAGCTTCTCATTCGCAGTTATAATGATGTTGTAATTACCGACAATATGATAGCCATCGTTTATGCCCTTGCCCTCAGCATCCAAGACATCTCCGCCAGTCAATCCCTTGATGACCTTTGCTCCCCCCATTTGCAGGAAGTTTCCAGGCACATCGACTCCAGATAGAAGCGTCTTGGCTCGGTAACGATACAACTCAAACTGCTTGTCCAAGTGTTGCGTTCTTAACTGAGCCATGTTCTCCTTGCCAGCCAGCAAGTGAACCACGTTATGCAGGGTTGACTTCCCGCCTCCAGCCTGTCCATAAAGAACAACGAACCGCTGTATGATGTTCGTGCCAAACAAACACATTCCAAAATACTTCTGGAATATCAATAGATCGTCTTCGTCTGGCAAGGCTGGAACTGCAAGTTCAGCCAAGAATCTTTCTGGCACAAGATCAAGACCCTTGAATTCAACTGGGCATTGATTCCTAGAGAAGAAATCTGGGCTGAAGTCATGCTCCTCAATCTGACCCGCCTCAAACTTTATGAAGCGGTTTGAGCAATGCACCCCTGGCACTTTGTGCAGGGTGAAGGCATTCTCATGCTCAACGATTCCGCGCAATTGACGAACAATACCAGACAGCGAATTATCGCTCCTCATGTGTTCGATCTCTGGCCTAGATTGATCCCTGCTGAATCTGAGTATGTCCCTGCTGATCTCCTGTTTAATTGCATCCTCTGACTTGACCCGCCATATCCCGCGCTCCCTCTCATACTCGTAGAAGTCGCACTCCTTTGGCTCGTAAAGCACCCGATGGTCATACTGGTATTTGCCAGCCCAAAACGGCTGATTCAATGAGACAATGTATTCGTTCTGTTTCTTATCCTTTATCTCCTTCCAAGGCTTCCCAAACTCGTCGACAAGATTGTTGTAGGCACTATCAACCTTTATCTTCCACGGCAACTCCAAGTGATTCGGCCAAACGATGTCATCAAACTTAATTGTTACTGGCCTCTCCTGGACAACCCAAACGTAGGGAGATCCGCTTGGATGCTTCCCGTAGATTACCGTCTGCCCTCCATCCGACCTCCACTCGCCCCAATCATTCATCTTGGCTAACGGCGGAAAATCGCCATCCATTCTAACCCAGAAGTTCCTGCCCCGCGATCCTCTTGTTTGCAGGGTCTTTGCCAACGATGGATTTAACCCAACAAATTCCTCAGCCGACTCGTCGCTGTCAATGTCGATGGAGCATAAGCCTCCACCAGCCTTGCCTAGCAACACCCCGATATTGCCAGCCTCAAGCCTGCGGATATGATCTTGCTTCCTTGCCGCAATCGGAGTTGTCTTCTGCCATCCCGCATCCCTCGGCCTCTTCTCTCCAATTGGTATTGGCAGCAAGACGCAATCTTGCCCAAGGAATTCCATTAGCTTCATTACTCTTTCTTGTGTCATGCTGCCCCCTCCTCCATTAGTTGTTTTAGTGCTGTTGTTCTGCTTTTAATAAAATCCCCAGTTGTCAGCGTTATTTGCATCTCATCTCTGTAGCACTCATACCCATACCAATAATCATTTTTATATTCTGGCATCGAAACAATCTGCACAACGCTATCCCCAAGATCAAGCAATACTGGACAGTTGCACCAAAAGATTGACTGCCTCGGTCTTTTCCATTCCATCTTTACGAATCCATTATCCGCACAATTCCAATCAAGCTTACCTATACAATCAAAAACCCATATCATATTCCCGTATCCATCCTCCCGTTGCATTATCTCCTCTGGGCTTATGTGGCTATGCTGAAATTCGACTGCGTATCTTGTGCCATTAAAGAATGCCTGGGCATCCATCCTGTGCCTTATCCCGCTTACTGTAATCGTCTGCTCGGTATTCTCTGGCCTGAAGTGCGACTTCCATCCGCGATGCCAATCTGTCTCTGGCTCATGCCAAGTATCTGGGTCTGCCGTTTCTCTGGCCCAATGATGGTGCTTGATCTGCCCACATTTTGCAATTAGAGGGGCATCATCGTAGTCCAAGCTTCTCCCGCCCTTCGTCGGCCTCTTGCCATGCCTGTCGTACATCATGGCCGCACCCCGCATACAATGCTTATCTTAAAGTTCATTTATTTAGATGGAGGGTGGCATCGGAAATTAAGTATGCAAGTGATAAATTAAATCATGCCCCTTTGTTTCAAATGGCTGAACTTTCGTCGCCAGCCGCAGGATCTCCCTGCGTACCATTCGGGACATTGTCTTCATAATTAAAATTCAAACTGGCTCTGATTCAAGAGGCGAACACACACTGAGGAACTGCCCGATGCAAGATCTCCTTGCATACCACAACGCCAGTTAGTTATTTGCTTTCCTTAACCTCCCCCAACTCCATCGCCTTCTTGCTGGCCTCGACAATATCCTGCGCTGTTATATTTCGTAACGCATTACACCAATACTGCGTCTTAGGTGTGCGGTTACTCGCATCCTTACACTTCGCCTGTGGCAACCCAGCGTGCGGACGGCAAGGTGCGTGCGGGCAAGTATCAGGCTTGAACACCGATACGTTCTTACTATAATACGTCATTCTGTCTTCTGGGGAATACGAGCCCCACAACGACACACACGGCGTATCCAACCCAGCAGCCATGTGGTTGACACTACTATCTGGAGCGACAACAAAGTCAGCCCCGCTGATAATCGGGAACAGCGAGCGCACAGTCTTGGTGCAGTTAAATAAGTCAATCACTCGCGGATGATCCACCTTAAAGTTGTTTGAGTTATCTAGGCCAATAATAACAGCGTGATGTTTGGGATAAGCTTCCAGCAACGCCAGCACCGCCTCCTGCCCCATCGTTGGCGGGTAGGTGCGGGTCGGACCGCTAGACGAAACGTGGTAGGCAAAGAACGGACTAGGCAACGGCCACTTGCCCATCGCCTTTAGCTCTTCATGGTCTGGCTCGATGAGATGCAGAACTGGCTTACAATACTTCGCCATCTTCTTCTCATCCCAAACCCCCATCCACTCGTAGATCCTCTGGTAGCAGTTGCCACCGCCAGTGCCTAGCTTGGTGTTGCCAACCTGACCGCTGAACAAATCATCCGTTGGCAAGTGAGCATCAAATGACCTCCATGCCTCCAGCGATGCAGGCAACGGCCACAGCTTTGCACCCAGCCCAGCGTAGAGAGGCAGGTTGCGAGCAGGAGCGTAAACCTCCACAACCCCACCTGACTCTTGCACCAAGTAGTTGACAAACGCAGTAGCGATGATTGCATCACCAATTGCACCAGCGCGGTAGACGGCTGTTGCACCACCAGCAGCACGGCCTTTGTAGTACGGCTTGATCTCGTGCGGGCAAGGGATTGAATCCTCCCAAGTTGGTCCAGTCAACTCATCAGGCAACATATAGGTGGTGCGCGGGTAGAGCATATTGTCATCGACTTTGTGAATTGAGTTTGAGTTATTTGTCCAGAGTTTCATTTGGTTTTCTCCTCTATAATAAAGAACACAGCAAGGATAGCTGTGACTACTGTGATGACCGCAATGGCAACAAGAAGCTTTCCTATCGCCAGCCCTGCTCCTACAAGAATCCATTCCTTAATTACGTTCATTAGTGTTCCTTTCTATTGTTCCGCTTTACTGCGTCAATCCTTTTTCTTCCTCCAATATCTCCTTCGCTATCAAAACCACCGCATCGACCATCGCAATGATCCTAATAATATCTATTGCGTGACCGTGAGAAGCGCGATCCCTCTCTACTGCAAGCTTGTCGCGTGCCGTGAGAAGGATGTCGCGCCCCCACTTGAGCCTAGCCTTAGACTCGACCAGCATTACGAGCCTGACCGCATCCGAAACTTGCGTGGCGATTTGTTGCTCTTGCCTGCTGCTGACAGTGCTATCGCAATCATCTGCTGACGTGAGCGAGGCTTGCCTCCTGCTCCGCGCTCCTTGCCCTTCTTCTTGTTGTCCATCGCCAACTCGCGCATATTCTTTGATACGTCTTTACCTAGCATATTCTATTCTCCTTATATGTTGTAATAGGGATTAGGCACTGATGGTGCTTGTACCCCGAAGCTTGGGTTCTCACATCTGCGACAATCGCGCAGGTCAAAGTCAAGTATCTCGCCAGTGTTAAGCATAACTGTGAATATCTTGTTATGATCCATCCCGTAATCAGTAACGATAAATGCCAGCCCCTCACCCTTGGGTGTCATCATCCATAGTTCGGGATTGAGTTGGATCACGCTGTCTCCTCACCAACCACATCATCCCATGTGGCCTCTTCTCCATTCCAAACCTGCGATTGCGTTCTCAACCACTTAGGCTTTTCGGATTGAGTTGTGAAGCTTGATTCGCGCCAAAGGACATTGTTACCTGGAACAGCCGTGATCCGTCCATTGTTAAGTGCAATAAAATGGTGTGACTTGGTTTGGCTTGGAGACATAGAGAACCCATCTCCGTAAGGCTCGGCTGTGAATAGGTAGCGACCAACCTCCCAAGTCTTTCTGTTGGCAATCCAAACCTTGCAAGATAAACCCATCAGATAGTCGTACTCAATTGTAGTAAAGTTCCAACCAAAACAATCCCAGCGTTGGGCATCGTTAATATCCCAATCCATAATTGCAATCTCTCCATGAGCCAGAGCGTGTAGTGGCAAGCCTCGGTACAGCGCACCGCACTTGAGCATAACAGTACAACCCCAAGCTCGTCCAGGAATTGCTGTTAGGCCAAACCACACAGCGTCCCCTATGCCTTGCTTCTCGCCATCAGACACAAACTCCATATCGCACTTGACGTACAAATGGCGAGGCAGATTGGCAGCGTGGGTCATTTCCAGCTAGGTCCTGTTAACCAAGCCACCAACACCCAGCGTGTACCCCAGATAGGCGCACGCGCACGATGCTCGATGTAGGACGGGAACCAGCAGCCCGCGCCTTGATCGCGAATAAACCTAGCGTTCTCTAGGTCGGCCTTAACTTGCAAGCCACCGCCTAGGTACTCACTTGGGTCAGACAGATTAACCACCATAGTCATCTTGCGAACTGGTGCTTCCGATGTGTAGGTATCGTAGTGCCACCAAAACTGCTGGAGTGGATTGTACTTTAGAATCTGCAACTGCTGCACCCCTGTAATGTCAAAGCGGTAATGCTCGGCGTTTACGGCCATAGTCAATTCGTTTACGATTGAGTAAAGCCACTTGTAGTGCGGAGCCATCGGAACCCAGCAAGACGAGCAGCTTCTGGCAAACGACCTCCTAGTCGTGCCATCCTTCTTCATTACAGTCGCACGCTTCATCCCAATTACCTCTGCGTCTTGGCGTAGCATCATGCACTGAGTTGGTGTCAACACATAGCGGTCTACGGCAGCCGTTAAAACCTTCTGCTTAAACTCGCTCATTTTACTTCCTCGCAAAGTTCCAGCAATGCTTTGTTTAATGCGTACTCAAAGCAAGCCGTCTTGTCTTTGAGAATGTGTTGCTTGCCAGCTTCGGCTAGAGCCTCGTAAAGATCATCGTCCACATCGACAAAGATTTTTACTGCCTTGTACTCCTCGGTCTTAACCAGCTTAATACTCTTGCCTTTTCTTTTCCTCATAGATCCAGTTCCTTTCTTATGTAATCAATCAGCTTTAAGATGATAAAGCCAGCGCAGTAGATTATCGAAAGAATCAGCCAACTGTAAAGAATAAACCAACTAACCACCCAAACGATGTCTTTAAGCTCCAGTAGGCAAAGCATAGTCATTCTCCTGTAGTTTGCGCAGTAACGTCCGATTGTCGATCTTTACTCCGCTGGCTCTGCACCACCAGCCAACCGTCCCATTCTTAAAATCTCGCAGTAGCTTCTGCACCTCATGGGAGTTCTTGTACTCCAGCGCATCGTTGAGTGGCACGCCTTGATGATCCTTAATGATCTTCATGCCCTTAACCATCCCTCGCTTGCGTAGCATCCGCAGATCACGGATGGCTTGCAGCGCAACCTCTCCAGCCAACTGTTGCAACCTCTCGTCATAATCACCACGACAAAGGTGCGTTGACCTCACCTACCCAACCCCACCAGCTTCGCTTCGTCTTCTTTAATCTGGTTAGCTAACTTAACCAGATCGTTTGATTGCCCTGCGTAATGAATAATCATTGCGTCCTTGTAGCGGTCTAAACCAAAGTGCGACTCCACACTCGTCATGCAATTAAAGGACGGGTCAAGCTCAGTCAGCGGGATGTTCCATAGGTGCGCCATGACATTGAGCCAGGTCTGCTCGGCAAAGTGATTAGGGTGCAGGCCGATTGGGGGCATCGACAAGATACCAACGGCCTTGGTATGAACTACGAACACGCCAGTGTTGACATAGAACTTAGGCTCGATCATCCCGCCGAAAGCCCCAGCCAGCTTAACCATCTCTGGCTTGCGATCCAGATAAGCTCCTTCGTCAAAGGCGCAGAACACCCCAGCGTCATCGGAAAGCTTGGGGCAATCGGCTGTAATCAAAACATCAGCGTCAACGAATGTCACTTGGTCATAGCCCTTAGTGGCCATGATGTTTCCAATGGCAGATTTAGAATACTGCATCGGATGGGTTAGGGGTTTGTCGATTAGAATGAAGTCGCAGTTGTGACGCTTGCAGTACGCCTCCATGCGTGGCCTAGTCAGATCCAGAATCTTTTGCCATTCCTCACCAAACGATTGCGTTACCATTGCTTGTTTCATTTTTTGCCCCTTCCGCTAGGTTTAACTTCTTTCCATACATTAAACTTGTCATCCAGTTCTACCGACCAAAGCATCAGCGTCTTGTATAGTCCGTATCCAAGACCCGTACGCAAAAGCGTACGACTTATTATGTCACCCAAAAAGTAGAGCAGCCATGACAACGCCAGCTTCATTTGTCGCTACAATCGTAGTCTTCCCAGGTGACACTCCTGCAACCCTTGATCGCCTCGTCCCTAGAATCAAAGGTATCATAGTGCGACCAATCCTCTTCTCTGCCTTCGCCAGACTCGTCAATGTAGACCGCCCACTCTGGCTTGCCGTCATCATCAAACTCTTTTTTAATCCACATCATAATCTTGGTACTTCCTTTTTGATTTGTGCTAACACGAATAATGTTCTTACCAGCGCACGCTCCAAGTGGTCAACACTTGTCTCGCCGTTATTATCAGGACAGGGCGTGGATTTATGTAATTGCATCTGCGCTGTGGCCAAGTGACGCACGGCTCTGGCGATATGATAATCGTGAGTAGGCCTATCCTTCTCCAGCCAATCCCCGTAAGCAGACTTATCCGATCCCTTGCCCATCACCCGCCAGATTATCTCGCCAGCAGCATCCCCCATCTCGGCTATGCTAGGCGCAGTCATTTGGCAAGACTCCGATAAACTTGGTCCAGCAATTCCTCTAGCCACAGTACGTCTTGTGGGTCGATCATAGCTTCATCCCAGGAGGTGTGTAGCCCTTAACCCAAGCCCATACTTTCTGCATAGCGCAGAAAGCAATGCCAGCTTGGTAGAGTTCGTCTTCGTCCCACACCTTCGTTGTCAGCTTGGTAGCATCGTTTGATGCTAGGACCACCGACACGCAGGCGCACTGAGGATTCTCGCTTGCGGCTCGGTATGCCCAAAGCTGGGCGCAATCTGTATCGTAGAATGGATCGTACTTAGGGTTTACCTTGCGGTTCTTCAGGTCGATCATTGCATCACCAACACCCTTCATTCTTACATAGGCATCGGATCTTCCAGCATAACCAGCACCGACCAAACCTTTTTCACACCAGTAGGTTTTCTCGACATTTGCATCGGCCCACTTCTTAAAGGTTTCGATATACGGAGCAAGTGTTTCATCTGTGGATACGGCTCTTCCCAAGAGGATGTTCTCCATACATTCGTGCATTCTCGTGCCATGCTCCGCTGCTTTGGTTGTAGACTCTTTGCTGTCCTTAACGACTCTGCGTGCGTAGGTTTCGAGCGTTTCATCTGCCTCCTTCGGAAGCGTTAGCGAGGACATAATAGCCTGCTCAATCTTCCATGCCGTCAATTGCGGCTTATCCATAATGCCAAGCACGCTGGTTACGGATGGGTACAATCCCATCTGGCGCGCATCGGCTACGGTTGTGTTTCTTTCTTTTCCGTTCTTGCCAATCACAACGTGGGCAGATTCACCCTCGGCTGTGTACCAATGTCCCGCCTGGTCAGTAGCGACCAGACGGGAATTGGTAGGCTCTTTCGCTGTGATTGTAAGAGCCATTACAATTAGAACGGCATTGCGTTGCCGTCTGCGTCAACCTCGGCCTTAATAGCCGTAGACTTGCCCGCAGCGGTCGCAAACTCTTTGGAAGCGCGGATCTTCTCCTGCAACCAATCTGGCATATCGTTGAACTGCCCAGCCTCACCCTGCTCGATCTCGTAGTACAACTGATCGTTGGTGGTGGTAGCTGGTGCTTTCATGCCCTTGGGTAGCTTGGATGCACCCGCAATGGCGCAATACTGCCTGCCCTGCTGGCTGGTCTTGTGGATCAGCGTCAGCATAGCTGGCTTGCCAAGGAGGTTCTTCAAGCTGAACGCTTGTAGTTCCTTGGAGGTAAAGGTCTGGCCGCGCCATTGTTCGAGAAGCTTGCGAAGGCTTGCTTTCTCTCCAAGGCTACGGGTCTGCTCAATGGATACCACCATAGGCTTGCTGACCTTGGTTACTTTGCCCTTCTCTTCTACCTCGAACTCGTCCAACTGATCTGGCAACTCAAAGGTCAAGCGGACTTTAGGTGACCACTTCTCTTGGTTGTCCCAATTGGTTTTCTGGTGGCCTAGATCGACTAGGCTGTAGAGAACGCCCACAGTAGCTCCCGCTTCTGGTAGTTTGCGCTCTTGTTTTGCTGACTCGCTTATTGTTAGTGCCATGTTATTTCTCCTTTATTTATTTATTTGGGTTTGTTGTTGTTGGGGTAAGTTCGTCAAAAGCTGGTGACTTAACGTAGAAGCCCTGCGCGATGGTTGCGGTCTTTGCATACTCAATAGTCACATTGGCTGGCGCGATCTGTCGAGCTAAATCACACACGCTGTCGGCGGTCAGTATGACCAGCCATTCCTTGCGTCCGTTACGGCGGAAGAATACTGCTGGAATCTTGCCCGCTGGACAATCCCGCTTGGATTGCTCCATCCACTCTTCGGGTTTGAGGGCTTGGCAACGCTTGCCTTCGATGTGAAATGGAAAATTCTCGCAGACTACATCCCCGCTACCACCCTCTGGATTGCCCGCGTACTGCTGGGTGCGTCTTGCCTTCTGCCAGCCCTGTTCGCGCAGATAATTGGCTAACTCTCTCTCGCCTGCTGCGCCCTTAGCCCTGCTGTTGATCTTGCCCATGGGTTGTGTCTAGCCAACCACCCACCGCAAGGTCGAGCGTATATTTAATTACGCCAAGTCTTATTAGCGTGGCTAATATCCCTATTAAATTTGTTAATCATTGCCCTTATGGTCAGCTTCTCAACAATCTCTTGGTTTGCCTTAATCCACGCCACAGCCTCATCGTAGGACTTTGCATCCTGCAATCCATCCTCAAACTGATCCCACGCCTCTTTGTCGTTCATAGGTTCTGGAATACCCGCCAACTCTGCCCTGTCGATGGGCAAAGCTTAGTTGTTATGCTTTTGCACTTAGAGATTGGCAACAGCCAGAATAGGTCATCGTTCATGCCCCAGCAGGCAACGTAATCCACGCCACTGATAGCGCGCTTGGGGATATTAAATCCATTCCCGCTGCTAGTGCTGAAGCGATACTTGGTGCGTCCTGCCTCTACAGTTTGCGCGGTCTTAACTTGGATGCGGAAGAACTTATTATTCTTCTCAGCCACTACATCATAGCCAGAAAAATCCTCGTAAGGTAACAGCACCGAATACCCGCACCGCAGCAGCGCGCCAGTAACGCGAGCCACCCCAACTGCACCAATTTGGCGTGATGATAATTTCATGCTTGACGGACTTCGGTTTGTGCTAGAGACTTTTCCCAATGAAAGCAATAATAACTATGACACTGACGGCGATGCTGATGGCATCGGTGATGGCGGAAGATGATGATGAAGTAAGTATTGGTGATTTTGCTGGAGGCGTATTAGGCAAGTCAGCAATCATTACGGGTAGAAACACCGCAGTAACATCAGATGGTAAATTCATTTGCTCTAATGGCAGAGGGTTTGCGACATCTGGTGGTTATTATGGTGCGAATGGGCAACAAGTATTTGGGAATGGCAAGCTAGTAGTTAAATCTGGTAGTTTTTTTTATGGAGGCTCCTCCTCTTGGAAGAATGGCAATTCTTATTTTGATGGAACAAAAAGTTCTTGGATTACTGGAAGGCAAAGAATATCCGACTAGCCAAGTCCAAGCCCCAATGGTGCTGGCGAGTAATTCTCTACTGGCTCTGCGGCTTGGGGATTTACACCTTTGGCATATATTGTTGCTGATTGCCTCCTCTTGTTGGAGCGATTTACTATCCCTTGATATAGCTTCGCCCTATTCGGATCAGCCTCTGCCATTGTGCGCTCTTTCCGTAGGTAGGCATCCTCAGTAGCGTTAATCAATTGCTCTGGATTTACTTGGCTCATTGCTTCCAATGTTTTTTTGCCAAACGCCCCGTCAACTTTTACTGGAACTCCTAGCGCATTTAATCCTTGCTGCACTAAAGTCGTGTAACCGCTAGGACCACGATTAAAACCCAAGTCAACGGCTTGAGCCTTCAATGGTTCTGGTACAAGATTTGCAATTGGAGCAGTGTATTCAAGCACATATTCTGCGCTCGCCTTCTCTCTTTGTGCTGGAGGTAATGCAGATATACGCTTAAACGCCTCTGGATGGTATTTATCCGTAATTCCAGCCACTTCTCTCGTGCCGCCGTAGTCTCCAGATGGAATATCGTATACGGCTAGATTGCCTTGCTTATCCCTTCTTGCCTCCCAGTTAATGGTATTATTGGCAACCCAATCATTGAGCGCATTCCCAGTCGCTGCCCTAGTCCCACGAGGTTGCACTGGTCTTGGTGTGGCTGGACCTTGATACGGCATTGCGCTGGCTGGCACACTGCCAGCACCCTCATTAAACTTGCCCTCTATTTGTTGTCGCAAATCCGCATCCATCATTGCCCTTGTATTTGGCGCGCCACCTACCGTAGTGCCGACTTCGCCAGCACCAGCAGGCTCAAGCAATAGGCGAGAAGACTCTCCGCGAATATCCTCTGGAACTGGGACGTATGGTTTGTTGGTCATATCCTCCGCAATAGAACGATTGGTCATATCTTTCTCCATATTTCTTCCTTCTAAAATCCTATTCATTGATTCTCGCATTTGTGGCGTGAGAACATCTCTGCTTGGGTTTACGTTGAATTTTGCCATATTATAACTCCTGTCCAAACTCTATACTTCTTTGGTTCTTTCTAATGAAGCTCTCTCTGGCGGTCTTACTTGCTTTGTTGTAAGCATTAGACAGCGTTTTGACTTGTTCCTCTGGATCAAGCCTTCTAAACATTTTATCACCTAAAAGTTGTTCGGCAACTTGCCTGTTTGCCTTGCCAACCGAGCTTGCATATTCCTCATAAAGTGTTGGATCAAGCCTAAATCTTGCTTTCTGACCAGTCCTTCTTTTCAGGACTTGTAAATCTCGGTCTGGAACTTGCGGGATGCCCTCAGTTTTCCCAGTCTTCTTATACAAATCATAAGCAGCGAGAGTTACATCATCGTAAGTGACTTGTCTTGGCCTTGTTGGATCTATGAAATTATAGATAAATGGGTCAACGCCTTCTGGTGTTTGAGGTATTGTCTGACCCCATACGTTTATTCTTGATGGCAAACCTTCAGCACCTCCAGGCAGCTTTCTCTTGACCACCTCCTTGAATATGTTGTAAGACTTTGTTCCGAAATCGCCACCTTCTATGTCCTTAACTTGAATCTTGTCTGGCATATTTTCGCTCATATACCTAGAAACTGATGTTAACTGATTTGGCAATACTGCCGCTGACAATGCCCCGTAGTAATTCGCAAGCCAAGCGTCCATGTCTTTTGATTCGCCCCTAGAAATTGTGCCAAGCAAACTATTCATGTTTCTTAGGAAGCTTTGATTAAATCCAAATTTAAGAGTTTCTGGGAGTGTTGCGCCCCATGCCTCGCCTACTGATCCAGTCCCGCTCTCAGCCGCCTGATTAGCTGCGTTGCGAGTTGACATAATTGCGCCGACAACTCCCAGTCTTTCAAGCGACCTCAACGAATCCCCAGACTCCATCTCTTGCCTAGATCCCGTTTGCAGAAACCTTTTTATGCCATCAATGTTTATCATTTTAGATGGAGCGGCTTGGAATTGGATGTCCCTCGCCTTATCTGATTTTGGCATTTCGTCTGTTATAACTCCAGCTTTAGACAAGATGTCGGCAACATTTCCAATTGCGTATCCAACGATGGATTTTGCGAATTGTAGTTTTGCCTGCCTAAAGTTTCCCTGCCCTTGTTCGGCAAGCCCGCGAATAAAAGAGTATTCTGGAATTGAATACTGGAGAATTTCATCTATCACATTAGTCGGCGTTTTTTGGTAGGGAAGAACTGCCGTTGTTGCAGTTCTTGCTATGCCAGCCAATGGCCGCCCTATTCCTGGTATTTTCTCCAAGTATTTTGGGGCAAGCTCTGCCAAGTATTGTATGCCCCTAGAAAGTTTTGTGTCCTGCTGGTAAACGGCCTCCGCAACCTCAGAAGCAACCTTATCTGCCTCTACTTGTGTTGGGTATTTTACCGCACGCCTAAGTGCCTCGCCCCTTAGTCCCTCTAATTGCCTCGCTTCCGTAAGAAGCCTTGCCTGAGCCATTCTTCTTGCTGGGGCATCTCCAAGTTGCAAAAGTCTAAACATAATTTCTGGAGGGATTCCAAGCGTACCTTCCGCAAGAAGCCTTACCCGATCCATCGCCTTTGCCGCAGTTCCTTCCATGCCCTCTGCAATTGGCTGGGCTAATCCCTTTCCAGTAAACAATTGTTTCCAAGCGTTTAGTGGCCTAAATCCTCGTATGTTCTCGCCAGCCAAAAGACCCTCTGGAGATATGCCTGTTTTAAGCCCAGCCACTCCTTCCTTTAACCCCCTAACTCCACCCTTGCCAACTTCAATAAATCTTTCCAGTGACCCACGCCCTAATGGAGACACAAACTGCCTCTCTTTTGCCAGATACTTTTCGGCAACTCCTTTTATCCCAGGTATTCTTGTGGCAACTGGTCTTATTATATTTCTTTCAATTTGGTCCAACAGTGATGCTACCTGCCTAGTCGCAGCGCGTGTCGGCATGTTGACCGTATTCCCCAATATGTTCGCGCCCTGGGATAAGGTAGTTAAAAGATTGCCTCTGATATAATCTGGTATTTGCATCCCCAATTGTTTTGCCAACAATCCCGATTCAAATTCAGCCAGCTTACCGCTTGCCAACAATGCCTCGGATTGGCGTTGCTCGGCCAGTTGGTCTGCTTTCTTGGAGAAATCAGTTCTTGCCTTATCATAGGCTTCGCGCATTGCCGTTTCTGTGGCTTGTTTTTTTGTGAATAATTCTATTGCCTGCTGTCTTAATGCTGGGGTTATTTTTGCTCCGCTCTCAATAAGATCCTTCTCTTTTTGCGTAGCAAATTTTCTTGTAGCCTTTATCAGGGTTTTATTTAATATGTATGCGTAACCCTCAGGAGATGTGTTAATAAGCTTTCCTAAATTCATCATTTGGGCTGCATTCGTTAGCTTGCCATAGATAGTGTCAAATAAAGAATCAGCCGCTTGAACATCGCCAGCCAGTCTTGCGTCTTCCATAGACACAAATTTTGCGGTGTCGCCAGTCAAGTCATCGCTTGCAGCAATTGCTGCCCTTGCCTCTGGAGTTAATTTTCTAAGCTCCTTGGCGGTAGATTTTGGAGAAAATGTATTATATAAAGCTCTATTTCTTTTGTCGGCAAATTTAGCGGCCAATTCGTCTGACGTTCTTGGATCTGCTATCATTCGTTCTGCCGTTGCTCGCACTTTTTGTTCTGGACTTGCTCTTTGTTTTAGTTCTTGAATCAACTTCTCCCTATCTGTGGATGGGGCTTTTAAGCCAGCACCAACTGGCTTTCTTATTACTCCCTGCACAACCATTGTTTCTGTGCCTTCCCTGCTGTGAGGAAGAGTAATGCCCTCTATCCCTTGTTTTTTTAGGGAATCAAAAAATGGCTTGTCTAGGAATCTTGATTGCGGTGGTATTTTATTAAAAATTGCATTCTGAACAATGTTGCCAAGCCTTTTTTCGTCTTTTGCGTATAAATCATCTCTTACTTTTTTGAGTGTTTCATAAAACATATCTCCTTCTCGGTAATCAATAAGCTTGCTTGTTGGTATGCTTATCTCATATACTTTCCCCTGCGAGGCAAGAACGCGCTCATATTGGTCAAGCTTTTCAAGTGCTGAATTTGCCTCATCAAATTGCTTCCCACTCAATAGGCCCTGCGGATCAATTTCTGGTTGCCCCGCAATTGCGTTTTTATATGTCCTATATGATTTTATTTCATCATCAGTCAATCCAGCTTTTGACAAATCAACATTCTTTGTTCTTGATGCTTTGTATGATGATGCCACGTCTTTTGATTCGGACATAAACACAAGACCCCTTGTGTCTGGTTTTAATTCCTCGATTTGTGATGATGGCGAGCCATGATAAAATGTTTTTACTGGCACTTCTTCTGCTGAACTAATTGCTCCTTCTGCGACTGCCTCAACCCTTGGCACTGCCTGCTCAACCCTCGGCGCAACGGCCTCGGCCTTTGTAAAAGCCCCACGAACAGCTTGCCCTGCTGCCGTCAATCCTTTTCTACCCACGCCAATAATTGCACCAGCAGTTGGCGTTAAGGCTGATGCAGCAAAAGTAGATACTGGATATTCAGCTATATCACGCTGTCTTTGTGCCTTAAACTCTTCTACTGCCTTATCTCCAGCAATCTTCCTTGCCGCTTCTTCTTGAAGTCTGCCAGCCGCGCCAGCCGATAGAATTGCACCAGTTGCTCCAAGCAGAAACTTTGGAACTGTTGGTATCGGTAATGCGCTTATTCCCTTGACTGCAAGACCAGCAGCAGTAGCTGGTAAAAACTCTTCAGCAACTGCTCTGCCAACAGCACCAGCGCGTGATGGGCGATCAACCGCCTGCTCTGTAAAGTAATCCTCTATCCCAAGATTTTTGGTTGGCTCTTGCTGTTCTTCCTGCTGATCCTTGAAGTAAGTCGCAAGCTCGTCTGGCTGCTGCTGTGCTTGTTGCGCTTGCTCGCCACTATCTTCTTGGGCGAAATACTTGTCCAACTCGTTCGCAACTGCCATATAATTTATGGCACTACTTGATAGCCCATTTCAATATATTTCTTTGATTCCCTGTTCCAAACTTCGGCTGGTACTGTTGCGGTCTTTCCGTCTGGATTGCGTATTTTAACTCCCGCTTTTTTTGCTGCTGGTCGTTCTAGTGCGGGAGCCTGCTCTTGCATCGGTGCAGATCCCACAACATCCATAGGAGCAGAAATTTCTGGAGTACCCATATAACCAGCGCGCTCCTCAAGAAGTTTTTTTAACTGTTCTTGGCGAGATGTTGCCCTCTGACCAAATGTTTCACCGCCTGTCAGTCTTCCGTAAATATCTAGTCCTGGGTATTCGTTCGTAGTCCCAGCAGCCTCTCTTGCTTCTGTTTCGGCCTTAATTGTTTCCTGCCTTTTTGCCTTAATTCTTTTCTCAACAGCTTCGATTCTTGCTTCGTTCATCTCGTCAGCAAAAGCACTTTGCGCTGTTTCCATGTTTCTTCCAGCACCAGTAAGATATGGTTGAAAGTCTGGGTTTGATTTTACAGAGTCATATTCATCGGCATAAATGCGCGCCTTTGGTCTTCCGTTTTCGTCAATATCAACATAAGATCGCATTGGCTTTACGACTTCTTTTTGCCCATCAAGATTTAGATTAAACATTGCCATATTATTGCTCCAATTATAGTTTGTTAAAACGATTTGCTAAAGCTAAATAAATTCCCAAGACCAGAAGCAACATTTCCAAATGCTTGCGATCCAGTTTCCTGCCTAGAAATCGCACCAATCTGCGCACCGTAGGTGCTAGCTCCGTAATCAGCCTGCGATCGATAAAGCTGATTAAACGCATTGGTAAGCTGGACAGGAATCTGCTGGTCAACCGCTTGATAGAATGGGGCAGCGGTAGAAGCTTGCTGATTAAACCCACCAGGCAAGGCTTGATTGGCTTGGATATACTGCTGCATCGCGCTCTGCTGTTGCCCCGTGCGTGCGCCTGCGAGATTGTAGATGGAAGGTCCGCCACCAATGAAGTTAGCGGCTGCACCCAGCCTGTTTTGACGCAATGCGTCACGGAACGCTATATCAGCTTTGAGCGCATCACCACTCGACAAGCCAGATCCAAGGAAGTTTTGCGCTGCTCCGTAGCGTGCCAGCTTGCGTTGCTCGCCAGCCGCACCGATCTGTGAGGCTTCTTGTACTGCTGGTCCAAGGCCAAAGACGTTGCCACGGGCAGTCTGTGCGGCTCGGATAGATTGCTCGTATCCACGCCGTTCTTCCGCGCCAATGGTCGAACCAAGGCGAAGCTGATTGAGAGCCTCGTCCTCGATGGTCTTGCGGATTTGCTCAGTCTCTGGCGTGGTCGTTGCACCAATTGGCTCAGTTGCCATCTGGCGATACTGCTGGCCCAAGCCAACCGCAGTGCGGTAGGAATCTGGATCAATCTGGAAAAGCTGTTGGGAGGCACGCTCTTCGGGTAGCTGTGCAAAGGTGCGGAAGGATGTGATCTCCTTCAACGCCTCTGGGCTATCCATCGTGATAGGCGTGAAATTCTTTTGCATATCCTGCGCGCCAGTAACTGCGCTGGTCACGCTTTTCAAGTCATCGTTGAGTTGCTTGATAAACACTTCTGAAGAAGTACGCCTAGCGTCGCCAGCGGGAAGATCGGCAAGAAGCTTGTTGGCCGTGTTGAGCCTTTCGGTAATCCCAGCAATCTGAGTGTTGCCGCGCTCGATTACGCTGTTGAGGCGGGATAGCTTTGAGTTGTTGTAATCATCAATGATGTTCTTGTCGGACACCTGGAAGTTTAACATCGCGCCAAGGTCGGACGATCCGTAGTTACGGCCAGCGGAAAGCTGAGTTAAGGCTTGGTTAAACTCTGGACCAGCATTAGGGTTTTGCATTCCCATCCCTCCAGCAGTCAATGCTTGGATTTGGGATGCAAGAGAGTTACGGGTATTCTCTTGGCTTTGAATTTGCGCCAAGCTTTGTTTCTGTTCTTCGTCTCGCGCTGCATCCTTGTAGTCTTGATAGGCGTTATCAAAATCGCGCTTCATTGCTCCAGCCCTAGATGGAGTAATTGTTCCCGTGATCCGAATTCCATTGTTGCTTACTTGGACTTGATCGTTTTCAAATTGATCGTAAGATGGGGCAATTACAGGGTTACGATTCGTCCAATTTGGTGCGTACTCAACAAAACTTCTATTAGGTTGCCAAATTTTGTTATAAAATTCTTGTTTTGATAGAACTGCCATATTACGCCTTTAACTCTGGACTACCAATGTTCGTGCCAATTGTGCCGTAAAAATCAACTGGTCCTGGCTGGCGGTTGAACGCCACATTCTGCTCAACTGAGCTATACGGAGATGCCCCGTAAAGACGCTCGAACTGGCGGGTCATCTGATCGCCTAATCCGCGATTCAAGGCATACGCTTGCGGGCTAGTCTCGTACTGCCTGCGGAGTGATTCTAGGGTGCGTTGCGGCCCGTACTGCCGTTCTAACTGCATCCCAGCCTGCACACCTGATTGCTGGTCTAGGGCTGATAGCTGACGTTCTAGGCCACGCTGTTGAGGTAGATATTGGATGCGAAGCTTATTCTCAAGCTGTGCCATCTCTGGTGCTTTTTCAATATAAGTCTCAATATTCTTCTTGTATGCCTCAGCATTGGCCTGTGCGACCGCTGCTGGATCGGGCGGAGGGGGCGGGGCGGGAATAGAAGGTGATCCACCCATGGTGTTAAACCCTAGCCTTTCGCATAAATGTCATATAGTCGTAACTCCTTGGTTTGCCAGAACGATTAAAGGTGATCCGCTTGCGAGGACCGAAACGCTCCCAAAGGAGCAACAGCAAGCAACGTAGAGATTTACCACCCTTTGAGGAGATCGTCAAGTCGACAAAGACATTCTCCCCATCTTCGCTATGCACATAATGGTCAGCCTTTTGGCCGTCCTTGATGCACCTAGCCAGAGCCACGCCTGCTATCTCCTCCCCATCCTTAACCACCCCAACCATGCCCTGCTTCTCAAACCAGCCAAACCAAGCCTCTAGGTTAGGCCACATAGCCTCTGGCACGCCACTTTCCTCTATATACTCCAGCGCGGTCATATTGACTTCTGCACTTCAATAGTGTCTGGATTGGCTGCTGCAATGATTTGACGCAATGCAAACTGCCCTGTTGAACTTGCAACTTTGATTGCTATATTGCGCCATTTTTCGTAGCCACGCAGATCATTGGCAACCCTGTTCTTTGCCGAGGCAGTAAGAACGGCTGGCAAGACAAATGGGAGAAGAAGCTCATCGGTAGACGGGTCTAGGTTGGCAAGCACAGATACAAACGATGAGTCCGTATCGCGCTGGATATATATATCCACGTCTTCACTAAATGTCTTATCAAAGCTTACCTCAAAATGGCTGCCATATTTACTAGCAAATGGATCGCCAAATATAAACGCTCTAGTCGAAACGTAGGACTCATAATAAGATCCAGAATCCTTGTAGTCATTGGCTACAGTTGAATTTAGCGTTTTATAGCCATTATAGTTTGTGATTAAACCATTGGATGACTTGGCCGCAAGTCTGCGACCCAACGCACCAAAATTAGTTTGCGCAAGCTGTATGGCTCCAAAGCTCCATACTCCCTCAAAACATTGTAAAATTGTGTTGTAAACTATCATTGAATTGCATATCTCGCTCGAACCTATAGGCACAGAAAGTATATACCGATTGTCATTAAAGATTGCGTATGACTTGCCAATGTTAATTGGATTGATGGTAAGGATAACGTCTTTAATAATCTCGCTTAGTGGCAACCCAACTGATGTAAAATCGTCTGCCACAGATCGGCTTAATGAACGAATGCCGTCTGTAGCTAAGAAGAATACGTCCGAATTGACCTGTATCGCAGTCTTCTCGGCAACGCACCCAGTTGTTGAGCTAACCTGTTCAACCACCCAATCGGCGGCAGAGGTCATATCGGTTGGGATAGATACTTGATAAATCTTAGATGGCTTAAATACAATTAGTCTATTGGCGTAGTAAGGAACAACTGCGGTTATCTCTTCTCCGTCAGCACCACCAACAACGATGCTGTTCTCTGATGCCCACAATCCAGCGTCCAGAATATCACTTGCGTACAAGGTATTGCGCTCGGCTCCGCTACCCACGCCAAATAGCCTGTTGCCACTTGTAACTAAGATACGCAAACCAACTGGAGGTATACCCATAACAGCCTTTGCCGTAGCACCAGATCCGTTTCCTATAATTGTCACGGTAGGCGTGCTTGAGTATCCACCACCAGAATTAGTCGATACAGTAACAGCCGTCACAGCACCGCCAGCGGTAGCTGCAAGCAAGGTTGTTGGATCACCGCCCAAATTTGGGCCAGTAATAACCGCCGTTGCCGATGTGTAACCAGTGCCAGCCGTAGTTACCGTAACTTCCCTAACCTTCCCACCTTGCTGCTTTACACTTGTTCCGTTCCAAACCATCAAGGCTCCAGTGCCATCAACCAAGTATTCAAGGTCATTGAATTGAATCATATTGACTTTGTTTGTGGCTGAAACCAAATATCCGTTCTCCCATACTTGCGATGTTGTACCCCAAGTTGATGTGGTAGCTGACCAAGTTGCAAGGGCTGGTTGGGCAGATCCCGATGGTACAACGGTTCCGCTGTTATCTATGGCAAACAATCTTCCGCTGGAAACCGTAAGTAATTGCTCGTAGGTTGCAGTATCGTAATAGCCAAGCCCGCCAACTGATGTTGTTCCAGTTGTGGTTGCTCCTGTGGAGAAATTCGCAAATCCGTACCTAGTTTCAACTCTACCTTGTGGGGATAGAGTCATGTTCTTTAACTCTTGTACTTGGTTCTCGGCCAAGTTATCTGACTGGATTCCGCTGGCTTGACCTCCGCTAAATTGACGGATTCCGTCAAACGCCAAGAGATCGTCTAGGTTATTGTCGTAGTAAGGCATGACTGCCTCCCTTTAAGCCGAGAACATTTCTTCTATGGTTAGCTCGCCTAAACTTTGCGGAGTGATCTGTTTGATACCGCCAACCTGGCTCAACTCGTAGTTAGCCATAGCTGCAAGGTCAGAATTGGCGGTCTGCGTAATGGCTTGTGCCTTGGCATATTGCCGTTCACGCTCTAGGGCATCAGAATGGGTTAAGGCCAGAACAAGATGATGAACGTGGGGCAAGCGAAGTTCATCATTCAGAGCCGAATCAGACGGAGGAAAGTCAACGATGTAATTTGTCCTAGTAAGACACTTTAGCTTTTCCACAACACGCAATGGTATTGTACCAGATGTTTTAAGCCTTGGGTAGAGATTTAACTGTGCAATGCCACTGCTATTCCTGCCCGTAAAATGGTATGTATCTGGATCGCCAGTACGCGCATCGTCAAGCAGGCCTGGGTCTTGGCTTACAATCGTAGCCAAGTCAATCGGGTCAACCTCTGCATCGTTATAAGCAACCGAAAGAGGTGTCTCGACATTAGTTCCTAGCGTGATCTGCCTGTTTGTTCCAACTGAATAGGTCGAGTTGGTGACAGTCTCACGCCAAGGGGCAAAGTCCCATACTCGGCGGTAAGCCAAGCTTGCGGCCTTCTGCAAGAAGGTAAGCGTATCCGAGTCGGTCTTGCCAACCTTCTCGCCTGCATATTGAGCGATTTCAGTTAGGGTCATTTATGCCCTTCTTAATTCAACACGCTCGGCCAAACTGCCTTAATCTCTTCAGGCGTGTTGCCAACAATCTCAGTCTGGGTTACATCACGCAAGGCTTGTTTCTTTGATGCAATTTCAGCCTGCTTCTCGGTGTCAGCCGACTCAACGGCCTTCATAAATTCGATGTCGAGCGAAGCAAGCAAGGGCTTACGAGCTTCACGCCACTTGTCTTTCCATATGGCCTTGGCCTTGTCGGAATTAATTGTGATTCTATCCTTAGAATATTCCCAAGCATCCCGAAATGTCCTATCATTTGGAACTAGAGATTCATCAATTATGCTATATTCTACATCACTCGGAACATCTTTTTTTGCGACCCCCTCAATACTGTCTGTGTTCCATGGTGCTTTGGAAACAACAAATACAAAACCATTTTGTTTATATATAATCTTTTTCATTTTTCTCTTACTCCGAAAATACAATGCAACTTATGTCGCAGTCCTGTGGAGAGCCACCAGAGTTTCTGCTTTGATATGTAACTGCGCTAGTTGTTAATCCAGTTCTTTCAATACCACCCATTGCGCCAGCAGCGTGATTTGTGGCAACGGCGACTGCATTAGTCGATGCGGTAAAATTAAAGTTTAGCTGCAATATCCCACTCCCACCATCCGTAACAGATGAAAATCCAAATCCACCAGACTGTAGAGTTCCACCGTTTTGTGCAACAGCAAATGCGATAGCTGTTCGTTTTTTAACATTATCAGCTTCTGTTGAGCTTGTCGATAGCTTTGCAAGTGTGATCGATCCATCCGCAGGAGTTGACGAAAAAGTTCCAGTTGTAGCCGATGTAATTCTTCCTTTTGCGTCAACAGTTATGAATGGGATTGCAGAAACGCTTCCATAGGTTCCAGCCGTTGCTCCGCTTGTTCCAAGTGTTCCAGTTCCGTTGCTGATTGTGAAATCACCAGCAAGAGTAGTGGACAGATTGGTAATAGTTCCAGTAGTGCTGTTGAGTGTAGCAATCGTTCCAGTAGTGCTGTTAAGCGTAGCAATTGTTCCAGTAGTGCTGTTAAGCGTAGCAACTGTTCCAGACGTAAAGATCCCCGCTGTGCCAGTTGTAGTTCCAGCGGTAAGGGTTGGGATAAGACCAGTAGTAATTGTGCCAGATGTGAACACGCCTGCCGTTCCAGTAGTAGTGCCAATCGTAGCATTGTTGGATACCAGTGTTGGAATTGTTCCAGTAGTAATCGTTGCGCTAGTGGCAACAGTGCGATTAGAGGTAATTGTGCCAGAAAGATTGGCGGTAGTGTAAGTTCCGTTAGTCAGCGAGTCATCAAACAATTTCTGCACTGTTATCCGATTGGCCGCACCGCTATCTCCGTTATCGGTATCTGCAATAAGAAGCTGGTCTAACGTGCTAACCGTTGCAGACATTGCTGTTTGCTCGGAGATAACACCTGTATAAATATTTAACTGGCTGGTGATGTTATTGAGCTTGGCTCCTGTTACTGTATCGCCATCAGCAAAAGATTGTCCTGTATTAAATTTAGACATATTAAGTTACAAACCTCATTGCGGTTGCGTATAGAGTGCCTGCTGGAGTTGTGCCGTGGGAAACTATATCTGTATTAAGTATTACATATCGAATCGTATCTGCCGATTCAACCCTAAACGAAGGAATTAGTCTTTGAGCTAAGGTGGCGTTTGTGCCTGTGCTTGAACCAATTGATGTAAGCCCACCAAAGACAATGTCTCCCAAGGCTGCGCCTGTTACTGTAAATGTTCCTGTTGTAACATTTGATCCCGCTGTGGCCGAATCTAGGTCTTGGAATGTAGAGCCAGTAAACGCTGCGGTTCCGTAGCTAACAGCAGTAAGTCTTGGACCAGATGCGCCAACCTTCAGCGTGCCAACTGTTGCTGTGTTCGTTACTGCAAGCGTGCCAATCGTGGAGGTGTTGACGGATTCAGTGCCAATCGTAGCCGTGCCAGTAGTAGCAGAAATGCTGGAGCTAAAGGTGGCTGCGCCAGTAACCGAAAGAGAGCCTGTGCTGCTCACGCCTCCTGTGGATAGCTGAAGCGCGGAGGATACATTATTTCCATCGGTGATGGTCTGGATCGTGCCGTCAATGCCAGTAGTGCCGCTAGTCTTAATTAGCTGGACGTAACTAGTCGAAATGTTCTGCGTTCCTAATGTTGCCATTTTATCTCCCTAGCCGTTAAAGCGGTTTTTGAGGACATCCCAAGCCATTGAGCAGGCCAGCCCAACGACTCCAGCTACAGCCAGAACCTTCGTCTTTAAGGTTTCCAGCGCACCTAACCTATTAGCAACATCCCCGTGGAAAGCAAGTGACCTTTCGACCATAGCGTAAAGCTGAAGCTGACGCTCTTCCATCCTTGCGAGCCTAACCTCCATGTTCCAAACTTGGTCTTCGCTCATGGTTAAAATGGCTTTTCGCCAGAAGCCCTGGCTGCATCTCCCATTGTGGGTGAATTAGTATATTTAGACGCATATTCTTTCATATCTTTATCTTGTGAACAAGAAGATAGCACAAAACAAAGCAAAAGTAGTTTAATAAATTGCATATTTAGCGTTTAAGTGCGCCTCAACTTGCTGTATTTCTGCCGAAATCAAAACTCTATTATAAACAATAATTTCGGATATATACACATTGGCTGGTTGAGTGGCACTTGAATCGCTCCCAAGATAAGCGGCTGATCTTGATGTGAACCCTGACCCTTCTGCGCTACTTACAATTTGTTGCCCATCTCTACGCAATTCATAATTACTTCCATCATCAGATAGAGTTGCGATTATTGCAGCAGTTTGAGTTGAGATTGTTTGCCCAGATGGAGACTCTGATCCAAAATAACTACCCCATTGAGTGCCATAAATAGCACTATAAAGACTGCCCCCAGTTACTTCCAAAATTGCAGCGTATTGCTCTGCTGATGTTGTGAGGGTTTTAATTACGGCATAAATTGTTTTGGCTGTTACAATATCATTTCCAGAAAGACTTCCTCCATCAAATAAGATTGCTGGATTAGATCCGATAATATTATTTGATTTTACGGCAGTTCCAGATGCTGGTGTAAAATTATTTCCATTTCCACTTTGATCTGCCCACGCTGTTACATCAGATCCTGAAACAGAAACTCCAACATCTGCTTTAAGCCAAAGGGATAGGCCAGATTGAGGGATTGCAGCCCCACCACCAACCTTGCGGATATTCTGCGCGCCCAATCCTAGGGATAATCTTGGCATAGTATTATATCAAGCGGCGGTGATGGTGATGGATGGAGACCAACCAGATGTGGGGATGTAATTTGCGTCTGTTGATGAGTTAAGTGAATATCGATCATAAATAAATTGAGATGCATCTCCGTCTCCATAAACTACACCAGCCTTCCATGTTGTGTCAGAATCTAATTGTGTATATCCTGTAGCAGTAAAAGTTGTATTTGGTGGAATAAGTATATATCCGTATGGCACAAAACTATAAAATGGATTTACTGTTCCGCTTGAATCTGTAAATCCAGCTTGATTCAAATAAACCAGACCAGTAGCAAGAAGCAATTTATCGCTCGTAAGCGAGCCAGCAACTCTTGCAAGAACTGTTGTAACCTTTGTGTATGTTCCGTCTGGAACAGACAGATTGCTTCCAGATATATTAACTGCGTTTGTGGTGGCTACGACAAGAGGTGCAGCTGCTGCCCCAGCCTTAACCTTCCGCACGTTCTGCACGCCCAATCCTAAAGATAGTCTTGGCATATAATTAAAATGGCAATCATCCGCCAAGGGATTGAACCTTTGGCTGAATGACTGCGAACACAATTAACCAGCTATGTAGCCGATCACCTTGCCAGTTCCAGCCGTGTAGCTGTCAAACTCGCCATAGATGATGTTGCCTGAGCCAATCGTAACGCCAGTCAGAGTGCCATCATATTTACCGCTAATCGCGCTAAACGTGGTATCTGATAGCATCTGGATCGCCCAATAGCCAGCCGTAGCTGTTCCTTGCGTCCCTACGGAAAATCCGTATTGACCTTGGAATTTATCTAATGCGCGTGACATTAGGTGTGAAGGGCAATCCGATAGGACGTGCCGTTAAGAGTCACGTTCAAGGACGCAGGGGATGTTGCAACGGTATTAACCGTTCCACCGCTGGAGCTTGCCGTAAACTCAATTACGTTTGTGAAGCCTTGGGTGTCAAAGCGGATAGCTTTGTTCTTAGCCTTACGAGTGCTTCGTACAAATTCATTTGCCATATTATTTTCTCCTTATAGCCGCACGTTTGATGCTATCTGGCGTGAAGTTACTTTTGAATCTACTGCCAAGCTTTTGTTCCTGGCGATAGTACCCCTTCAATAGATTTGTTTGATTGACTCCCAGCGGGTTGTCGAGGGGTTCGCCAACCCCCACTAGGCTCAATCTTTGCGGGACGGTGAATCGTTTAAGATAACGAGGGACAGAGTCCCTTTCGGCCACAGCCTTTTCCAGTTCGACAACTTTCCCATTTCTGGAGTCTTCGTACTGGTAAATTGGCATATTAGCTATAATTATTCTTATCCGACTCCTCGGCCATCTTCATCATCTTTTCCTCTTCGGACATTGAGTTTTCACCTTCGGCCATGTCTTCCGAC
>Ga0209596_1000871_pt1 | contig 27031 bp, 24 predicted proteins | sample M_130807_MF_Meta_FD_187314 | JGI IMG/M metagenome (GOLD analysis project Ga0209596, IMG submission 187314) | Freshwater microbial communities from Lake Montjoie, Canada to study carbon cycling - M_130807_MF_MetaG (SPAdes) (version 2) | ecosystem: Environmental > Aquatic > Freshwater > Lake... | reverse complement strand
ACTTCGCCGCCTTTGCGTTGCCGCCGCCGCTTCTGCACCCACGAGGCAAACGTCGGATACTTCACCCCGACGAATGCCGCAAACTTCGCCGCCGCCATCCCGCTGCGCTCAAATTCATCGAGCACTTTCTCGCGCCGCGCGCACGGTGTCCAAACCCGTCCCGCGACGTCCACTTTCAAAACTTGATCGGTCTCAGCCATAGGTTGCGTAGCGTAACGTCTGCGCAATTTACGACCACCCATACTCAACGGTGCCGGGGCACCCGCTTACGCTGCGACTTACATAGTCGCCGCTTTCAAAATGCCTGGCGCCGAGAAGGCAACCGTTGGCAGCCACAAGTCAACTGCTGGCAACCCGTCGCCATAGAGCCAGCGCAAGAGTTATTTTCATTTTTTTGCCGTGGCTTCCGTCAGCCGCTAATTCTGAACCCGGTTCCTTTTGCTTTTTTGAGTCTCCGCCCCTCCGGCCTTCGCCTTTGCCTTCGCCGCGGATCGTTCGCCCTTCCTCGCATTCTGTTTCGAAATACGGGCAGCATTCCATTCTATGAAACAATGACGAAGAGCTTCCGCTGAGCCCCGGTCAATGGGCGACGTTAGGTCATCCACTGTCTTCAATCCCCATGGAACAGTACCAGATTCCAACCATACTTTGATTTTCGACAGCGCCCGATCGTAACGGTTTTCGTTGGTGATGAATGTGATGTTTTCGCGCCCCTCCATCCGCGGCCCCGCCCCGTGGACCCACTTCTCCATGTGCTGTTCCCGTTCTGCACGATTCAGTTCGATCACAACGCTACCGGCAACGTCGTAATCACAGACGAGCTGCTGGGATTGATGCCAGAGGCCAAGCGCATTGCGTAAGATCGCATCGCGGGCATCTTCGGATTTTGGGAATTTACCGTTGCCGATGAGATGGCGTGCTGCCGCGATCAATTCCATCGGTGTGGGTTTAGGACATTGGAAGGGTATGTTTGAGCTTTCTGATTCGGATGCTGCGCGTGATGTCTCATGTGCGGATGTCGGCAAAGAAGTGCTCGGCGGCGCCTCAGGCGCGGGTGATGTGTTTGCTGTCCCTTTCACATGTGCATTTTTTTGTTTCTTCGTTTTCATGTGTGGGAATTAAGTCTGACGGGCTTACGGCTCTGACGTGTTGGCACGATTTGCCAATATCGTTCTGCATCGACGGGTTTCACGAGTTCTCTGTAGCTCTGGAAAAGTTGGTTCGGATTATCGTGACCCATTTCGAGTGATGTGCGCGGAGCGTCGTGATGAAATGCGACGTGGTAACTCGCGAAGCTGTGGCGAAGTGCATTTTTCGGCCATGTCTGAAAGTCAGCCGCTTTGCGGAGGTTCTCCCACAGTCGCTTGAAGAACGGCGGCGTGATCCGGCCTGAAGTTTGTCGGTATGGTCCAAGCCATGCGGCAAGATTTTCACTCACGCCGACGATGCGTCGGGCGCGGGATTTAGCTACGTGGCTCTTTACTTCAATTGTGAGTTCTTCCAGCGAAATGTCGTTCCAATCAAGTTCGCCCAATTCCGACGCCCGCAGCCCAGCAAAAAGCCCGATCGCAACATACGGCAGGAGGATGCCGGCGGACCATGAGTTTGCCGTGGAAAGCAGGCGTGCGGCTTCGGAGGTGGTGAGGATGCAAGGTGGGGTGTCGTCGAGGGTGGCCCGTTCAATTCGGGACGTTGGGTTTGTCGTGCAATGGTGGTGCCGGATGCCGAAGCCGAAGAGGTTGGCAAGGTCGCGCCGGTAGTTCTCCCGCGTGCGCAGTTTCCAAGCCTGTGCATTCATCCAGCCGGAAATGTCCTCGTGGCTGATGGTGTGAATCTCACTCGATCCGAATGTCGAGGCGAAGTTGCCAAGCACGTATTTTTGGACGCGCAGATATTGCGGGCGGCGTCCAGCCCGCTCTTTCTCGCGAAGGAAATCGGTGATCACGTCGGAAACACTTTTTGCGCCCGCTGGCGGTCTGGCGTGCCGGCAAAAATAATCGGTGGCCTCGGTGAGTGATGCGCCGACGGCTGCGAGACGCGCAGCGCATTCGGCAGCTTCGATGCGGAGCTTCGAGGGAATGGCAAGGGCGGACGTGCCGTTGTTGCGCCGTTCGATGCGGAGGGCGTCGGCCTTTGCCTCGGCTTCCTGCTTCGTGTCGAAGAACAGTCGCTCGCCTTTTCCATGAGTGCGGCCATCCATCATCCAGGCGTCGCGCCCGCCCTTGTATTTGACGCGCCGGATCTGCGGCCAAGGTTTACGCTGCCTTCTCTGCCCGCGGGTGCTGCTTTGCGTTGTCATGTGCCGCTATTGGCAGTACTCTGGCAGTTATGCAATAAAATAAGCGACAGGCGATAGGTTCGAGTCCTACCTCCGGAGCCAGCGCGGCTTCCACGGCAATCACGTTTTGCCGCGTCGTCGGACGTCGGACTTTGGACTTTCTCTCCCCTCCCCTGGCCAATTTTTTCATTGAGCCGCACCGCCCCGTGCGCGGAGTATCGCCGTCCATCCATGATCACCCTTGGCATTGACAGCGGCACACAGAGCACGAAGTGCATCGCCCTCGACAACAGCACCGGAAAAATCGTCGCCAGCGCGTCGCAATCCTACGGAATGGTCGGCGGACTGCCGCCCGGCCATCTCGAACAGGAACCTGACGAATGGCTGAAGGCCGTGGATCATTGCGTGCGGTTCTGCATCGGGCAGCTCGGCAAACGGAAGGATGAGATCAAGGCCATCGGCGTGAGCGGGCAGCAGCACGGCTTTGTGCCGCTGGACAAAAAAAACAACGTCATCCGCCCTGCGAAGCTGTGGTGCGACACCTCGACCACAGAGCAGTGCGCGCAGTTCGAGGCGGAGTTCGGCGGTGCGGACGAACTGATCAAGCTCTCCGGAAATGGCATCTTGCCCGGCTACACCGCGCCGAAAATCCTGTGGCTGAAGCAGCATGAGCCAAAGAATTTCAAGGCCCTCAAGACCGTCCTCCTCCCGCACGACTACATCAATTTTTACCTCACCGGCGAACGCACGATGGAGTTCGGCGACGCCAGCGGCACCGGCTTGCTCGACGTCCGCACGCGCCAGTGGTGCAAGCCGCTCGTGGATTTCATAGACCCCGCGCTCGAGGAATGCCTGCCGCTGCCCGGCAGTTCGCGCCGCGCCATCGGCCTGCTCACGGACAGCCTCCGCGAAGCTTGGGGCCTCGCGAAGAGCCCCGTCGTCTCCGCCGGCGGCGGCGACAACATGATGGGCGCCATCGGCACCGGCAACGTGGAGCCCGGCGTCGTCACCGTGAGCCTCGGCACGAGCGGGACCGTGTATGCCTACAGCTCCGAGCCCGTCGTGGACCCCGAGGGCGAAGTCGCCGCATTTTGCGACAGCACGGACCGCTGGCTACCGCTCGTCTGCACGATGAATGTGACCGTCGCCACCGAGCAGGCGCGCAAGCTTTTCGGCTGGTCGCACGAGGAGATGGACAAGCACATCGCCGCCGCGCCCGCCGGAGCTGGCGGCCTGTTTTTCCTCCCGTATCTGAATGGCGAGCGCACCCCGAACCTCCCACTCGGCAAGGGCGTCCTCTACGGCCTCACTCCCGAGACCATGCAGCCAGGCCACATGGCCCGCGCCGTGATGGAAGGCGCCACGCTCGGCCTCGCCTACGGCCTAAATCGCTTCCGCCAGCTCGGCATCGAGCCCGCGGAAATCCGCCTCACCGGCGGCGGCAGCCAGAGCGCCGCGTGGCGGCAGATTTGCGCGGATGTCTTCGGCGTGCCCACCGTCTGCCTGCAAAGCGCCGAGGGAGCCGCGCTCGGCGCCGCGCTCCAGGCCGCCTACGCCTTCGCCGCCGCCGAGGGCAAGCCCGTGCGCTTCCGCGACCTCGCGAAAAAGCACGTGAAGCTCGACGAGTCCACCCGCTGCAAGCCCGACGACGGCCCCAAGGAAACCTACGCCCGCCTCCTCGCCAAGCAGAGCGACCTCACCAAGCGGCTGCACGCGGCGGGGTACCTGTAGCCAGGTTGTCCAAATGAGTGATTTGCCGCTTCATGAAAGGCTCGACGAAATCGTGCCTCGGCTTGATGAAGTTGTGGCGTTCCGCGAAACATTAGACGCAGAAACTGACCGAGGTTGTGCGCTTATGTCGGCGGCTTATCTCGATTCTCAGTTAGAGCAGCTTATTCGGGTGAGCATTGTGGATGATGCGGATGTAGCTGACGAGTTGCTTTCCCAATCGAAGCCGCTCTCGTCATTTTCGTCGCGCATCGACTTGGCATACTTGCTTGGCCATGTCGGCAAGAACGTGCGGCGCGACCTCCATCTGATCCGCAAGATTCGCAATGATTTTGGCCATACTTCCAGCCCGCTCGACTTCGGGCATCCTCCCATCGCCGCGCGATGCCGGGAGATGTATCATTGCTTTCTCGCTGATGCCGATCCTTCACGTAAGCGCTTCACGAATACTGTGATTTCAATTTTAGCGTTCATTCATGGTCCGATCCGTTTCAGCAATCGACCTCCTTTGAAATCAGATGTGCCGATGACTCCGGAGCATCGCAAACGTGTGCTAGGGTCAGTTGACGCGATTGGAGAAGCAATCGAACAACGGAAACGCAAAAGGACGAAAACCTAGTTGGGGTCTGCGGTAAACCGAATGAGTGCCGCATTCAGCATCGTGGTTTACAATTCTTATCTACCTTCATGAAATTCGTCATCGCCGGGACCGGAGCCAGTGGCGCGATTTATCTCCAGCGGCTGCTGGGGAAAATGGATGCGCGCGCGCATGAGGTGCATCTCGTCCTGAGCACGTTTGCCAAGCAGGTCATCCACGAGGAAATCGGCGAACTGAAAATCCCCGACGGCGTGCACCAGCACGGCGACCGCTCGATGAACGTGCCGTTTGCGAGCGGCTCCACGCCGTTCGATGCGATGGTGATCGTGCCGTGCTCGATGGGCACGCTGGGCCGCATTGCCGCGGGCACGAGCGACACGGCGATCCTCCGCGCCGCCGATGTTTTCCTGAAGGAGCGCCGCAAGCTCATCCTCGTCCCGCGCGAGACGCCGTGGAATCTCATCCACGCGCGCAACGTGACCACGCTCATCGAAGCCGGCGCGCTCATGATGCCCGCGAGCCCCGGATTTTACAGCCGTCCGCAGACGGTCGAGCAGGTCGCCGACACGCTCGTGGATCGTATCCTCGATCACCTCGGCCTGCCGGTGCCGGGGGCGTTTCGGTGGGCGGTGGAGGGGGAGTGACGGGTGTGGGCGGATGCGCGGTGCGAGACGAGGCTGTGACTGGTGAAAAGTGACTGGCGTGAGGGCACTCGCCTCGGGTGATCGAATCGTTTCCGTCGCGGGCGTTGCCACTATTCACCAATCACCAGCCACCAATCACAACGGCAAAGCACGCCGCCTGTGAATGCTCGGAGAAACCACCTGCGGAAAACCTCCCTCGCACAGCCCGGATGAATCTCCCGTGAGGCGCGTTCAAATCCCTTTGCAATCCACCCATCCCAGACTACTCATGTCCGGGGCCACTCCCCAGTGTCATGCAGCATCTTCTCCATCGCAGTCCTCGCGCCTCCCGCATTGCGGGATTCAGCCTCGTGGAGGTGTCGCTCGCGCTGGTGGTTGTCGCGGTCGCGCTGGTCGCGCTGCTGGGGCTGTTGCCTTCCGGCATGAGCAATTTCCGCACGGCGCTCGATGCGCAGATCGCGGGCGAGATTTTCCAGCGCGTCGTCGCGGATGCACAGGAGACGGATTTCGACACGCTGATCAAGAGCGGCACGGACACGGAGAAGGGCGGTGCCAACCAGCAGTTTTACCGGCTTCCGCTGCGGCATTTCGATAACCAAGGCACCGAGGTGAAGGTGCTCGATCCGGATGCGCCGACGCTGGCCGAGGCGAATGAGATCCTCTACACCGTGCGCGTGCGCGGCTCGATGCCCGGCGATCCCGATCCCGGCAAGCACACGGCGAATTTCACCACATCGCTGCCCGGCATCGCGGCCCCGCGTTTCAATCCGCGTGGCCTCACTTTTCTCACAGTGCAGATCGCGCTCACGTCCGGCAAACGCCAGGTCGCGCCGCTCGTGGATTCGCAGACGTTCCTGATCAGCCCGGCACTGACGGCGAAGGCATCTCTTCAACTGCGGAGCTACGTCGCGGTCGTCGCGCGGAACGGATACAAGCCATGAAGATGCCGCGCGCACGCCGCGACAGCACGGCATTCACGCTCATAGAGGTCCTCGTGGCGGCGACGATCCTCGTGGTGATGGTCGGATTCATGATCGTGGTGATGGATCAGACGACGCGGATCTGGTCGGGTTCATCGGCAAAGGTGGAGCAGTTCCGCGAGGCGAGGAGCGCCTTCGAGCGCGTGACCACGCGGCTCTCGCAGGCGACGCTGAACACGTATTGGGCCTACGACGACGACAAAAAACCCACGCGCTATCTGCGGCAGAGCGAACTGCGCTTCATCGCCGGCAGCGCGCCGGGGCTGCTTGGCTCGACCGGCCCGGGTAACACCGCACGTGTCGCCCACACGGTCTTTTTCAATGCGCCGCTGGGCATCACCGGCAACGTGAACTACACCGGCCTCGAGAACGCGCTGAACACGATCGGCTACTTCGTCGAACTCGGCGACGACTCGGCGCAGCGGCCGGATTTCATGAAGTCCATGGTGGACGCAATTCCTTTGCGCTGGCGGTTCCGGCTCATGGAATTTTCGCAGCCGACGGAAAATTTCAGCCTCTACCAATGGACGAGCGGCACCCCAGGCTTCGATACGAGTGCATTGGGCGAGTGGTATAAGACCGACGTGAACAACCCGACCGTGCTCAAGCGTGTCCTCGCGGAAAATGTGATCGCGTTCGTCGTCACGCCGCGCCTCGCGAAGGCCGAGGAGATCCCGCTACAGACGAACCCGACGCATTCGCCGCTCGCGAAAGACTACAGTTACGACTCGACGCGCACGGACAACGACCCGCGGATCAACCCGAAGAACCAGCTCCCGCCGGTGGTGCAGCTCACGATGGTCGCAGTGGATGAAAAGTCCGCCGCGAGGCTCGGCCTCTCATCCGCCGGGGATTCAGACGTCTTCGGTCTCGGGACACTTTTCAGCGACACGACAAAATTCACCGACGATCTGACCACCCTCGAAAAGACGCTCGCCACGAAACGCGTGCGCTACCGCGTCTTCACCACCAACGTCCAGATCCGCGCCGCGAAATGGAGCCGGGAGCAGATCAAGTGAGAGGGGCGGCAGCACCCGCCGCAAGGCCGTCGCGCTCATCCTGGTGCTCGCCTTCGTCGTGCTGCTTGCCGCGAGTATCGTGGGATTTTTCTCCAAGGCGATGTCTGCGCGACGCGAATCCGCAGGCTACGAGCCGGGCATCGCGGTGAGGCAGCTTGCGGATGTGGTCACAAATGTCGTCCTCGGCCAGATCGCCGACGGGACGAAAAGCTGGGAGATCCCGCCGGTGGCGGCTTCCTTAAAAGGCGGCGGAGCGCGGCTCACATACTCGAGGCAGCCGGGGCTCATCCGCACGTACACGGATACGGGCGGCATCGGACGGATCTTCAAGCTGTATTCATCCGACACGATGCTCACACAGCCGGACAGCACATGGAGCGTGAGCAGCAACCTCACGAATGAAGTGCCCAAAAAATCTACAAGCTGTGGGACCACGAGACGAACGATGAACCCTACGGACTCCCGTCGAACGCCGCCGGAAACGACGCGCAGATCCGCGCAGACTGGACGGAAGCCTACAACGGCCAGGTGCCATTCGATCAGTTACGCCGTGCGATTGATGCCGAAAAACGCTCGCGCAGGCCGATACGCGCTTCGCGGCCGGCGATGCCTTCCGCTCCGCCACGGGAAATCTGCGAGCTGCACCTCGTCCGTACCGGCGAGACTCTCTCCGACTACACCGCCGGCAATTTTCGCAGCCAGAACGCTTCCCACCGGCGACAACGTCCGCGAGCGCCCTTACACGAATCTCTACGCGAAGCTCACCACGAAATCGAACACCTTCAACGTCCACATGCGCGTGCAAGTCCTCCGCAAGCGCACGGGATCGAACGTCAACGTCGCCGAGTGGAACGAGGATCTCGACACCGTCGTCGCCGAGCACCGCGGCTCCGCGCTCATCGGGCGCTACGTGGATGCCTCCGATCCGAACCTGCCTGACTTTGCGACAAAAGCGGATGCAACTATGGACAACTACGCTAGGTTCAGCATCGTGAGCACCATCAAGTTTGCCCCCTGAAACAACCATGAACTCCCGGCTTCAAATCGGCGGAAAGAAATCCGCATTTTCCCTCATCGAACTGCTCGTGGTCATCGCCATCATCGCTATCATCGGCGGCTTCGCCGTGCCCGCCGTGGGCAACCTGCTCAAGGGCACCGCACTCACGCAGGCTGCCAACATGATCACCGACACGATCGCCGGCGCGCGCCAGCACGCGCTCACGCGGAACCGCAGCGTCGAGGTGAGATTCTTCCGTTTTTGGAACACCGAGTCAGTCGGCGAACCCGTGCCGAGCGCAGCGTCTGATCTCGATACCAAGCCTCCGGGCCTGAACTACACGGCTCAGTATCGTGCGTTCCAAGCGTTTGAGATCGGGGACGGCGGCATCGCAAATCCGATCGGCAAACTCGTGATGTTTCCAAACACCGTGATCCTCAGCGCAGAGCCCGCGCTCTCCAGCCTGCTCGGAAACACGGAGCCGGCAAAAGGCCCCGTGAAGACGACATGTGCCGCGAACGATCCCGAACTCCCGCGCGGTGTGGGCACACGTTACGAATACGTCGCATTCCGCTTCCAGCCGAACGGCGCCACGAATCTCCCCGCGAGCGGCCTGTGGTTCATCACCGTCCACCTGCTCGACGATACGAAGAGAGGATCGTCATCCGCTCCGCCTCCGAATTTTTTCACCTGGATGATCGACCCCGTGAGCGGAAGCGCGACGATCATGCGCCCCGGCGTGAAGTGAGCGTAACGCGGGCAATCCTGTCCGCATGTTGGTAGCCGGGGCTTTCCAGCCCCGGCTCTCGCAATACGAAACATGGGAGCGCAGGCCGCGCAGCCTTTTTCTCCTGTGGTGTGAAATACGCTGGCTGGATCGCCGGGACTGGAAAGTCCCGGCCAACGACCTCACCGCGCAACGTACGCCGCCCACTCCGGCGGCAGCGGCGCACGCTCGATCTCATCCGCGATGCGTCCCTCGAACTGCGGCTCAAACTGCGTCGTCGTCCCGTACACCATGATCGTGTCCCGCGATCCCTCCGCGCGCAGCGCATGAGCCACGCCGGCGGGAATTACCAAGCCCGCGTTGTTCGGCCCGCGCTGGTCGTCGCCCTCGATGATGATGCGCATCACCTTCCGCGGCATCCCCGCGCGCTCATCCACGAGCAGCATCTCCACATTGCCCTGAACGAAGAACATCGCATCCCACTGCTCGCGATCATACGGGCGCAGTGCGAAATTTTTAACATCCTCCACGAAGAGCCGCCGGAACCACGCCTCGGGCGTCGTGCCCTCGGGGATGTGCGGCGGATGAATGTGAAAGCCCTTCGCAGTCCCCGCGAACATGCACGCCGTCGCCCACTGCCGCGGCCACATGCCGATCGCGTGCAGCGGCCCCTCGCCCTGCCGCGCGAATTCGCCGAAAAAACCGCGGTGCCGCTGCGGAAAAACACGCCGCGAAAAAATCTCCACGCCTGGAATCCACGCAGCGTCGAGTTCCGCGCGCTTCGCGATCGCCTCACCAGCCTCGATGCCCGTCGTGGCGAGACGCCCGGCTGGCGATTTCTGCGAATAGTCGCGCTGCCCGAGACGCTCAGTCGCGGCGGAGTTAAGGCCTTTCCAAAGTGGATTCATGCGCGCGGAAGCTATGCGGCCACGCGCCGCGAGTCTAGCGCGCGTCACCCACATTCATGCGCCGTCGCACCGAACTCGGGTTCGTGCTCGGAGCGCGGCATTCACTTCGGAAGCAACGCTGCATCGAGGGCCAAAGGCCCTGCACAAGCCAGCTCAGGGCAAGTGAGTGCGCCGCGTGAGGGCTATCAGGCCCTTTTGCGCGGGCACGAGCGCCGCCCTGGGTGTCGCATTGAAAGAATGAAAAAGCCCCGAAGGAGCGTGACACCGTCTCGCAGGGCTCGAATCAAAAACATCCCGCGCGCAAATCTCGAAACGCCGCGCCGAGGAAATCGAGCATCCGCGACGGCGTGAGCGATTCCTCGCTCTCGCCGCCGTGCGAAATCGCGATCTCCCCCGCGCGCCCGCACAGCCACGCGCCGAGCCGCGCGGCATCGAAGGGCCGCACGCGCTGCCCGATGAGAGCGGCGATCACACCCGTGAGGATATCCCCCATCCCGCCGACGGCCATGCCCGGCGTGCCGGTCGTGTTGAAGCTTGCTGGCTCGCCGGATTTTCCGACAAGCGTGCGCGCGCCCTTCAGCAAAAGTGTCATCGGATATTTTTTAATGAACGACCCGACCACCTCGCGCCGCGACCTCGCGCCGGAACCGGGCGCGAGCCGCTCCATCTCGCCGGGATGCGGCGTGAGCACACGTTCACCGGCAGCGTCCGCGAGCACGGTGAGATCGCGCGCAATCGCATTCAGCCCGTCCGCATCGAGCACGACCGGCTGCGGAATTTTCCGCGCCAGCGCCGAGACATCCGCCGCAGGGTGCGCGCCGATGCCAGGGCCGATTGCAAAAACATCGAACATCATCGCGAGCAATTCATCCGTCGTCGGCAGCACGCGCACCATCACCTCGGGCGGAACCTTAATCGCCAGCGCCTCCGCAATCGCCGGCGGTGCAAACAGCGTGACGAGCCCCGCGCCCGCGCGCACGCAGGCCGCCGCGCACAGCACCGCCGCACCAAGGTAGCCGCGAGATCCCGCGATGATGCCCACGCGTCCGCAGTCGCCTTTGTGCGTGTCGGCCGCACGCCGCGGCAGCAGCGTCCGCAGGATTTCCGGAGTGGCCACGATCGCGTCCGCGCGGGACGCATCGAGCCGCGTGCTGAGGTCGCGCAGCGGCAGCACACTCAGTCGTCCGACAAAATTTGTCGCCGTGTCCGCGACAAGCCCCTGCTTTGCGAACCCGATCGTGAGCGTATGATCTGCGACGACACACGCAGGGTCCGCAGCGCCCGTGTCGCCGTTCAGCCCGGTCGGGATGTCGAGCGCGAAGACGACTGCGTTTCCGAAGGCGCGCTTGCGATTGATCGCGCGCGTGATCGCACAAAGCGGCTCCCGCAATGCGCCGCTCGCACCGATGCCGAGGAGCCCGTCGAGGATCACGAGCGATTCGCCGACGATGGAATCAAGCTCCGCAATTTCCGCGCGACGGCACCGCGCCGCCGCGGCAAATTTCGCCTTCGGCAACGGCCCCCACTCCGCGTCGGGGAACGCCGCGAGGAGCCGCACGTCCCATCCCCACGCCGCGAGATGCCGCGCCGCGACTAGCGCATCGCCGCCGTTGTTCCCTTTTCCAAACACCGCGACGCACACGCCGGGTCCCGGAAAAAACTGCCGCACCGCGCGGGCAATTTGCAGCCCGGCATCCTCCATCAGCGCATCCGCAGAGAGGCCCTCGGAAAATGCGCGCTGCTCGAGTTCCTTCATTGCGGCGCATGTGAGAATCATCGGGATGCCTCGCAGTTTGCGCGCTCAGCGGTAGCGCGAGATGACCGCCGCACCGACCGCCTCCGCGAGCTTCTGCCGGTACGAACTGCTGCTGATGCGCCTCGCCTCGCCGCGGTTCGTGAGGAAGCCGAGTTCGCAGAGCACCGCGGGAAACCGCGCGTGGCTCAGCACGTAGAGCGAGCGCGACTTCACCCCGCGCCCCGGCGCTCCGGTGGACGCGAGCAACTGCCGGTAAATCCGATCCGCAAGCGCGGCGCTCTCGCGGCCCCGGTAACAATACATCTCGATCCCGTACGCGTCGGGATTCGGCGCGCCGTTGAAATGGATGCTCACGAAGACCGCCTTCGACTGCGCGTTCGAGATCTTGCACCGGTCCGACAGCGGCACGAAGTAGTCGCCCTTCCGCGTCATCACCGTGCGGAATCCGGCGCGGCGCAGCACGCCGTCGAGCCGCTTCGCCACGTCGAGCGCGTAGCCTTTCTCGGCGATGCGCTGTCCCGGCATCCCGCCCTGGTCGTGGCCGCCGTGCCCGGCATCAATCACGATCACCGGCGCGCCGAGGGCAGCGCAGGCGAGGACGAGCAGTGCGGCGAGGATGCTTGGAAATTTCATGTGGTGGTGATTTTAGACGATCAAAGCGGAGGGGAAAAGTTCCCCTTGGCAAATGCGCGGGGCTTTGTATTCTCCGCGGCCCTGAATGGTGGCTGTAGCTCAATGGTAGAGCTCCGGTTTGTGGTACCGGCTGTTGCGGGTTCGAGTCCCGTCAGCCACCCCAGGGGCTCTTTTGCGCGGCGTGATGTCATCGGCGGTGCGTGCTCCCGCCGGTCAGCGCGACCAGGTCGGCTCCGAGATTTTTCCCGCGCCGCCCACGAGCGTCGTGCGCGTGCCGGTCGGTGTGTCGAACATCACGAGCGAGCTGCCGGATGCGAAAATGAGGTGCCGCGAGTCCGCGCCCCACGCCGGCCCTTCGCCCTCGCCGACGGTGCGCGTCGCGCCACCATCAAGGTCGAGGACCGCGACGGAAAATGATCCGCCGCTGCGCGTGTTGAACGCGACCTTCTTTCCATCGGGCGACCAGCTCGGCGCGGTGTTGTAGCCGAAGCCCGTCGCGAGCTTTTGCGGAGTCCCGCCGGCGGCGGACACGCGGTAGAGCTGCGGCGAACCGCTGTCGTCGCTGCTGTAGATCAGCTCGGTCCCGTCGGGCGACCACGTCGGCGAACTCTCCACGCCGGGCGTGCGCGTGATGCGCCGCGGCGACCCGCCGCCAGAGCCCGTGACGTAAATCTCGGGGTTGCCGTCCTTGCTCAGCGTCACCGCGATCCGTCCGCCGTCGGGGGAAAATTTCGCGCCGCTGTTCGTGCCGGGATATTTCAGGATGCGCGTGCGCCCGCCGCTCGCGAGCGTGATGCGATACACATCCGCATAGCCGCTCTGGTAGCCGGTGTACACGAGCGAGGAACCGTCGGGGCTGATGCCCGGCGAGACGCTGATCGTGCCGTCGTGCGTGAGCTGCACGAGGTTCGATCCGTCCGCGTCGCACGTGTAAATTTCCTTCTTCCCCGTGCGCGAGCCGACGAATGCGATCTTCGTGGACGCGATGCCGCGCACTCCCGCGAGCGCCTGCGTGATGTCATCGGCAAAACGGTGAACCGCCGCGCGTCCCGAAGTGCCGTAGTTTTTTGAAAGCGGGACTGCGCCGTCCTTCGCGGTGACCGTGCCGTGCAGCCCGCCCGATTCGCTCGCGCTCGCGGTGAACTGCGCCTGATCCGCGCCTGTGACCGTGAAGAAGCCCGAGTTCGCGAGGTCGCGTTTGAGCGCGTCGAGATCGCCGCCGACGAGCCCGGTGATCGCGATGTTCATCTTTGTGCTTTTCACGATCCGGATCTTCGGCTCCTCGGCGTGAGCGAGCGAGGGCAGGAGGAACAACAGCGAGGCGATGGCGATTCTCATTCGGAAAAGGATTCAGACAATCTTGCCGCACGCGGCGTTCAAACTTCGAGGACGAACTCCACCGAAGCTTCGAGCACGCCGTTCTTCAGCAGCTCTGCGGGCGGACGATCGAGCTTCTTCACGCGCTGGAGCGCGTCCTCGATGGACTTGTCCACCTCGACGTTGCCGGTCGGCTTCACGAGCTTGAGCGACTCCACCGTGCCATCCGCCGCCACGCGCAGGCGCACATGCGCCTCCACCTCGCGGCTGCTGCTCACCACCGTCTGCGGCGGCTTCCACTCGCGGTGAATGATCGGCTCGACCTTGGCAAAATACGACTGAAGCGCCGCGGTCGTTCCACCCGCTGCGCCCGCACCGCCTTTCGTTCCTGCGTGCGTCGCGCTGCCCGTGCCGGACGCCGCGTTGCCGGTGCCGGTTCCCGCGCCCTGCGGTTTTGCATTCGAGTCGGTGATCTTCGCCGGGCCGGGTTTTGCGCCGGGGCTCGGCACCGCGACTTTCGCGACGCTCTTCGCGGGCGTCGGCAACGCTGCGGATTTTGGCTTCGGCTTTGGCGTCGCTGATGGTGACGGCTTGGGTGTTGCCGGTTTCGGCTGCGGCGTCGCGGCGGGTTTCGGTGCCGGCGTCGCAGTCGGCCGCGGCGTCGGCGTGGGTGTCGGCGTCGGCGTAGCTTTCGGGAGCAATGCGAGTTCGTCGGTGGGCTTCGGCGGGTCGGGATCCGCCGGGAGTTGCGGGAGCGGCGGCAGGATTTCCGCCTCGGGCCGCGGCGGTCTCACCGTCGGCGAAGTGTCGCTGCTCTCCGGCAGCGGAAGCGCAAGTGCGGCGGAACCGGTTTCGCCTCCGCCATCGAGCCAGGTGATCTGATCCGGCTTGTGTGACTTGAAGAGCCACTTGCCGCCGATCCAAACGGCGGCGACGAACACGACGTGCGCCACGAGCACGAGCAGGAAGCTTTTCCGGAAGCCTCCCCTCTCCTCCCCCGGCAATGTCAGCGGTTCATCGGGCATGCTGCATCACTCCTTCGTGGTCTGGACAAAGCCGATCTTCTTCACGCCCGCGCGCTTCACCGCGTCGAGCACCTCGGAAAATTTCTGCACCGGCAGATCGCGGTGCGGACGGATGAGCACGCCGAGATCCGGCTGGGACGCGAGCAACGCGGCGAGCCGGGCCACGAGCGTGTCGGCGGTAACGGACTCCTCGTTGAGCGTAATCGTCTGGTTCGCGTGGATCGAGACCGTGCGCACGTCCTCCGTGTTCGCGGGCTGCTTCGCCTCGCCGCTCGGCAGCACGAGGTCGGTGCTGTTTTCCATGAGCGGCGTGGTGATCATGAAAATGATCAGCAGCACGAACGCGAGATCGAGCAGCGGCGTCACGTTCAGCTCGCTGAGCGTCTGCAGTGCGTGGCGATCGGAAAAGCGGCGCATCAGTTGTTAATTTTGAATTCTGAATTTTGGATTTTGAATGAACGAACCATCCGGCTGGCTTCAGCCGCGGCGTTCAGTTCGCCGCGCCGGGAATTCAAAATCCAAAATTCAAAATTCAAAATTTGCTCCTCCGCTCTCCGTGATCCACGTACTTGTGCTCGATGGCGCTGGAGAGTTCCGCGCCGAAATTATCCAGCTCGACGATCATGCCGCGCAGCGTCGTGATGAGCCAGTTGTAGCCGAACATCGCGGGGATCGCGACGAGCAGACCGGTGACGGTCGTGATGAGCGCCGCGGAGACGCCCGGTGCCATTGCGGCGAGGTTCGCCTTTCCCGCCGTGGCCACGTCGCTGAACGTGTCCATCACGCCCCACACGGTGCCGAGCAGCCCCAGGAACGGCGCGCCGCTCACCGCGGTCGAGAGCAGCACCATCTGCGATTCGAGCTTCAGCGCCGTCTCGCCGACGCAGCGCTCCATCGCGGTCTGCACCATGCGCATCTGTGCGGGCGAAATTTTCGGCGCAGTTTCGAGTCGCGCGGCGAAAGTCTCATCCACCTCCGCCGATCCGAGCATCTGGAAACTCAGCTCGCGGCATCCCGCCTGATACACCGTGAAGACCGGCGCTCCGGAAAAGCGCGCACCGCTCTGGAACAGGCTCAGCGGCTGCCGGTCCGCGCGGAACGCATCGAGGAAATCCATGCGCCGCTCGCGCGATCGGCTCAACATGCGGAACTTCGTGATCATCACCGTCCACGAGAGCACCGACGCGAGGAAGAGCGCGCCGAGCACGACTTTTCCGGGCAGCGTCGAATTTTGCAGAGCATAGAAAAGCCCGCCGCCATCGGCGAGGAACTGCATTGAAAAAATCACGGGCGGCGTCACGGGCGGAGTCGCTACCACATCGCGCGCGCCGCGGCAAACGCAACCGGCGGGGGTGGTATCCTGATTTGGCGTTTGGTGTTTGAAGTTTGACGTTGAGCGTTTGGCCCCGCGCAGCGGCGCACCGGAATTTGGACGACATTCAAAAACAGAGAGGCGCCTGCGGCGGGCCAAACTTCAAACGCCTAACACCAAACTCCAAACTCCAAGCGAGGACATTTCCCGCCACCCGCCCTACGCCAGCCCCGGCAATTCCCCGCTGCTGTCGCCGAGTTGCTGCACCTTGATCTCCATCCGGTTCAGCATCGCGAGCCAGAGGTTGTTGAGCGGCGTGTCCTTGGGATGCACGACGTGACGGCCCTGCTTGATTGTGCCGCAGCCGTGGCCTGCGAGGAGGATCGGGAGGTTGTCGTGGTTGTGCGCGTTGCCGTCGGAATTGCCGGTTCCGTACGCGAGCATGCAGTGGTCGAGCAGCGTGCCGTCGCCTTCCTTCACAGAGATGTGTATTGCCAGAAGCCGATCAGCGTGGACGTGCGCGAAGGCGAGGCGATGCTCGACGCCGCGCGCAAGCTCGGCCGCGTCGTGCAAATCGGCACGCAGCGCAAGAGCACGCCGCATCTCATCGAGGCGAAGAAGCAGATCATCGACGCCGGCCTGCTCGGAAAAATCGGCCACGTGGACATGTGCTGCTACTTTCACATGCGCGCGAACGGCAACCCGCCCGTCGAAGCGGTGCCCGATTTCCTCTTCTACGAAGCGTGGACCGGCCCCGCGCCGCTGCGGCCTTACGACGGCCTCCCGCACAAACGCTGGTGGCGCACTTTCACCGAATACGGCAACGGCATCCTCGGCGACATGTGCGTCCACATGTATGACACCGCGCGCTGGATGCTCGGTCTCGGCTGGCCGAAGCGCGTCACATCGCAGGGCGGCATCTACGTGCAGAAGGAGGGCAAGTCGAACATCCCCGACACGCAGACCGCGCTGTTCGAGCACGATGACTTCAATTGCGCGTGGACGCACCGCTCGTGGGGCCAGCCGACCGATCCCGACTACCCGTGGGCGCTCTTCATCCACGGGGAAAAAGGCACGCTCAAGGCGAGCACCATGCGCGCGGATTTCATCCCGCTCGACAAGGCCGCGAAGCCCATCCACTTCGACTGCATCTTCGAAAAGGAACAGTATCCCGAGGACGTGACCGAGAAGGACAACGAACTGAACGCCGCGCCCGCGACGCGCCGCCACATGCTCGATTTCCTCGCCGCGATCGAGAAACGCGGTAGGCCCATCGCCGACATCGAGCAAGGCCACATCTCCACCGCGAGCTGCCTGCTCGGCATGGGCTCGATGCGGCTCGGCGGCCGCCCGCTAGCCTACGATCCCGTGAAGCGCCTAATCCCCGGCGAGGACGAGGCGAACAAACTCCTCCGTCGCGAATACCGCGCACCCTATCGCCACCCCGGCGCGGCGTAGGCGAAAGTAGTCCTACGCTTCAGCGTGCAAGGACGTGCGGCCACAAGCTTGCGGGCGGATTGCAATCAGCGTGTCCGTGCTCTTCGCGCGCGCAGAGTGGTCCGCACCTCGCTGCACGCTGAAGCGTGGGACTACTTTTGTTGTCAGCTCGCACAGGCGCTGTCATTTCTCGGCGATGCTCCGCGCCGCACTCTTCCTCGTTGTTATCCACGCGTTGTCCGTCCGTGCCGACGACTGGCCGCACTTCCGCGGACCGACGCGCGATGGCGTGTCGGTGGAGAAAGGCTGGACTGCGGACTCGCTCGCAGCGGGAACGAAGATCGCGTGGAAGGCGCAGGTGGGGCTCGGCTTTTCCTCGATCGTCGTGGCGGATGGCCGCGCGGCGACGGCGGGGCATGCGGATGGAAAGGACACGGTCTTCTGCTTCGACGCAGTGACCGGCAAGGAACTTTGGAAGCACAGCTATCCGGCGGAACTCGGCGACAAGTTTTTCGAGGGCGGCACGACGGGCACTCCGACCTTGGACGGCGCGCGGCTTTTCTGGCTGAGCCGGTGGGGTGATCTGATTTGCTTCGAGGTCGAGAGCGGAAAGGTCGTCTGGCAGAAAAACATCCAGAAGGAGACCGAAGCGCCGCTGCCGATGTGGGGCTTCACGGGGGCACCGCTTGTTGTCGGGAATCTGCTCGTGCTGAATGTCGGCGAGGCGGGCGTGGGCGCGGACAAGACTGACGGCAAGGTCGTATGGAAATCCGCCCCGAAGGACGCGGGCTACTCGACGCCGCTGCCGTTTGAATTCGGTGGCGCGAAGCTCGTGATGTTTGGCAATGCAACAAACTATCTCGCGGTCGATCCGATGACGGGCAAGGAGGCGTGGCGTTTCCGCTGGGTGACGCAGTATGGCGTGAATGCGGCGGACCCGATCGTGAGCGGCGACCGTGTGTTTATTTCCACCGGCTACAGCAAGGGCGGCGCGCTGCTGCAACTCGGCGCCGATGAGCCCAAGCAGCTCTGGAAAACGAAGGTGCTCCGCACGCAACTCAATGCCGCAGTGCTCTTCGACGGCCGCCTTTACGGCGTGGACGGCGACACGACTGACAAGGGCGCGCTGAAGTGCATCGAATTCGCAACCGGCGCGGAGAAGTGGAGCCAGCCGGGCTTCGGCAGCGGTGGCGTGATCATCGCGGATGGAAAGCTGATCGCGCTGAGTGGTGACGGCGAACTTTTCATCGCGCCGGTATCGCCGGAAGGCTTTAAGCCCACCGCGCACGCGAAAGTCCTCGGCCCGAAATGCTGGACCGCGCCCGTGCTTGCAAATGGCCTCGTCTATTGCCGCAACTCGCGCGGCGAGATCGTCGTCGTCGATCTCCGGGCGAAGTAGTCCGATGGACCTCGCGCAAAGACGCCAAGGATTGTTCCCAAACAACGTTCTGACACTTTGCGTCTTCGCGTCTTTGCGCGAGACACCGCTTATCATTCCCCAGCCATGAAACGACGCACATTCCTCCAGCGTGCCTCACTTGCAGCAGGCGCATTCACCGCCGCGCCATTCGTCCGCGCAACCGAGCCCGCAAAGCTCCGCACCGCGCTCATCGGCTCGGGCTGGTGGGGCAAAAATATTCTGAAGGAAGCGATGACCTCGGGGCGCTGCAAAGTCGTCGCGCTTGCCGATGTGGATGCAAACGTGCTCGAAGTCGCAGGCGACCAGGTGGAGGATCTCAGCGGCGACAAACCGAAGCTCTACCGCGATTACCGTGAACTGCTCGCGAAGGAAAAACCGGACATCGCGATCATCGCCACGCCGGATCATTGGCACGCGCTCAACACGATCGAGGCACTGAAGGCGGGCGCGCACGTCTTTGTTGAAAAGCCGACGGGCCACACGGTGAACGAGAGCCGCGCGATGCTGCGTGCGGCACGCGAAAGCGGGCGCATGGTGCAAGTCGGGCTGCACCGGCGCATCGGGCCGCATCACGTGAGCGGCATGAAATTCCTCAAGTCCGGCGCGGTCGGCGATGTCGGCATGGTGCGCCTTTTCGCGCACAGCGCGGGCGGCGGCATCGAGAAGCCGACGCCAAACGAACCCGTGCCCGACGGCATGGACTGGGATTTCTGGTGCGGTCCCGCGCCGAAGCGGCCATTCAGCAAAAAGCTGCACCCCGACGGCTGGCGCAACACTCTCGACTTTGCAAATGGCACGCTCGGCGACTGGGGCGTTCATTGGCTCGACCAGGTGCTGTGGTGGAGCGGCGAAAAATATCCGCGGCGCATCTTCTGCACCGGCGGCAGGCCGATCTCCGGCCCGCCCGTGCTCACGGAAAAAGAGCAGACGAGCGACGCACCGGACCATCAGGTCGCGACGTATGAGTTCGAGAAATTCACCTGCATCTGGGAACACCGGAAGTTCGGCGGCAACGACACGGAGAAGCACAAAATCGGCTCATATTATTACGGCACCAAGGGCGTGCTGCACATCGGCTGGCGCGACGGCTGGACATTTTACCCGAGCGCAAAAGGCGCGAAGATCGAGCACGAGGACCCGCATCTTCAGGAACCCGACGGGCATAACATCAAGCTGCTCTGGGGCGACTTCCTTGATGCGATTGACAAGCGCCGCGCGCCCGTCGCCGGCATCGAACTCGCGCACCGTGCCTCCGTCCTCCCGCTGCTCGGCATGATCTCATGGCGCACCGGCCGCAGCATCACATGGGACGCGGACAAGGAGCAGATCACAGGCGACCCCGAAGGAAACTCGCTCCTCTCGCGCCCCTACCGCGGGCCGTGGACCTATCCGGCCTGATACGATTTTCACAGTCAGCCTGCACGAACAGGCGATGCGGCGGGAAGCGGCACAGCCCTTCACCGCTGTGCTTCGCCGCCCGCACCGCCGGGACGGGCTGTGTCACTTTCCGGCAGCCTGACCGTGCAAATCGCCTCAGGCTCCGACGGCGTGGCGCCGCTGAAAATGCCGCGGCATCGGCGACGAAAACGTCCGGCGGATCCGCCGGATGGTGCAGCCGTGAGGAGTCGAACCTCAAACCTTCTGATTCGTAGTCAGATGCTCTATCCAATTGAGCTACGGCTGCATTCCCGATTTGGGACGGGGAGAAAAGCACATGCCCCGGTGCGTGGCAACTTTTTCCCACGCCAAAAAATTTTCCGCCACGGATTCGGCACGAAATCCGGTACCGCGCTTCGTGCGGCACCGCGGAAAAATGGCTGCCACAAATCCGGATGGAGCCGCGCCACGGACGCCATCCAAGGGGTGAAGATGGTGCGCGGTGCAGGTTTCGAACCTGCGACCCCTACCGTGTCAAGGTAGTGCTCTACCACTGAGCTAACCGCGCTTACCATCTGAAAATCAGCACATTGCGTGCAGTTGACAAAAGGGATGTGCTCGATAAAATAGACCCGTATGTGCCCGCATGGGTCCCCATCTGAGCACAGTTTTCTGAGCACAGTTTTGAGCCGTCATTTTTCGAACATGAAATCCCGATCACAAGCGCCAGACCTTAGCGGCCTTTATTTGCGTGGCAAGCAATTTTGGCTGCGATATCGGCACCGCGGCCATCAGTACCGTGTCCCCCTGCGCACATCGGACCCGACCGAGGCCGTCACGAGGGCCATGGCCATCCGTGCGGACCCGGTCCTCGCCGGCGCGGACCCCTTCAAGCACGAAATCAAGGACTACGTTGAACACCAGCTTGCGAACCGGGGTTTCACGCGCAATTCCGCTGAAAACCGTCTCGCCGTGCTGCTGCGGGCCGCAGACTATTTTGAGGTCCGCGAACCGGGGCGGCTCACCACCGCCGATGTGCAGCGCTGGTATGCGTGGCTCAAGGGCGCCTCCGGTCCGGGCCTGAGCGAATCGACCGCGCAGAGCTACGTGATGATGCTGCGGGGGTTTCTTCGCCACCTGGTCGAGCAGAAGAAGCTGCGTGAGAATGCGGCCAAAGGGGTCAGGTTCGCGCGGGTGCGGCAGTGCGCCCGGCTCCCCTTCTGCGACCGCGAAACCGTCGACCGTTTGATGGACAACTGCCCGAGGCCGGATTTGAAATTCATCCTTTATTGCGGCTTCCACGCGGGACTGCGGAAGGAGGAGATCATCGAGGCGCGACCCGGCTGGTTTGACATCACAGGCGGCTGCATCCACCTCCAGCGCTCCCCCACATGGGAACCCAAGGATCGCGAGGATCGTACGATCCCGCTCACGGCGGCCTTCCGGACTTTCCTTGAAAACGATTTCCATTCCCCCGGCCCCTTCATGCTGGCACCCGCCGTCGAGCGCGGCCACGCACGCTACCGTTGGGACTTCCGGCGGCCGTTCGGGGATTTCATGGGTGCGCAAGGCGTGCCCTGGGTGACGGCTCACGTCATGCGCCACACATTCGCCAGCCTGTAAACGGCGGTTGAAAAGTGCGGCGGGTGGCACTGAGTGGTGCGGCGGTCGAAAAGTGCGGCACCTCCAAATTAACCATGGAGGATGTTCACTGATATGCAGCAATGGGCCGAGATACGCCGCCGAGTTTTAATTGAGGGAGTCAGCCGCAGACAGATTCTGCGGGAGACGGGGATGCACCGAAATACGCTCAAGAAGATTCTGGAGCACAGCGAACCGCCTGGCTACCGGCAGAGCCAGCCGAGGCCGAGGAAGAAGATCGGTCCATACGAGGGGAGGATCCGGCAGATCCTCAAGGAGGACAAGGCGATGCCTCCGAAGCAGCGGCACACGGCAAAGCGCATTTTTGAGCGCCTGCGGGAGGAAGGCTACGTGGGCGGCTACACGGCGGTGAAGGACGCGGTGCGGGAGATGGAGCAGAAGAACCGGGAGGTGTTCGTGCCGTTGGCGCACCCGCCGGGCGAAGCGCAGGTGGATTTCGGGTATGCGCTGGCGAAGGTGAACGGGCAGCTGCGCAAGGTGGCGTTCTTCGTCATGACGCTGCCGTATAGCGACGCGTTTTTCGTGATGGCATTCGAGCGGGAATGCACGGAGACGTTCTTTGAGGGACATGTGCGCGGTTTTGAGTTCTTCGGCGGGGTGCCCCGGCGGATCGTCTACGACAACACACGGGTGGCGGTGTCGAAGATCCTGGGCCGGGAGCGTGAGCTGACGCGGGGGTTTTGCGAGTTGAGGAGCCATTACTTGTTCGGCCACCAGTTCTGCGCGGTGCGGCGTGGGAACGAGAAAGGGGTGGTGGAAGGAATGGTGAAGTTTGCGCGGCTCAACTTCATGGTGCCAGTGCCACAGGTGCGGGATATGGAGCAACTCAATGAGGATCTGCGCCGGCGCTGCACGGAGGATCAGGAGCGGCGGGTGCGCGGCAAGGAGGGCATCAAGAGGCAGCGACTGGAGGAGGAGCGGGCGATGCTGCTGCCGCTGCCGGCGACGGCATTTGAAGCGTGCCGGCGGCAATCAACCACGGCCAGTTCGCTCTCGCTGGTGCGCTTTGACAACAACGACTACTCGGTGCCGGTGGCCTTCGCGCATCACCCGATCGTGGCGAAAGGATCCTGCAGCGAAGTGATCTTGAGCCACGTGGGAGAAGTCGTGGCGCGGCACCGGCGGATCTGGGAGAAGGAGCAGGTCACCTTTGAGCCCTTGCACTATCTGGCGTTGCTGGAACGCAAGCCGGGTGCGCTGGACCAGGCGCGACCGCTGCAAGGCTGGATCCTGCCCGAGTGCTTCCACGTTTTGCGGCGGCGGCTGGAAGCGGAGCACGATGGCAATGGCACGCGCGAATACATCCGGGTGCTGCGGCTCTTGGAAAAGCATCCGCTCAGCCAGCTCAGAGCCGCTGTGGAAAAGGGCCTCTCCAGCGGCGCGATCCTGCGCGACGCCATCGCGCAGTTTTTGGTCCCCTGCGAAGAATGGAGGGCGACACTCTTCAAACTGGACGGCCATCCGCACCTGCGCGGCGTCAAAGTGCAGGCGCCCGACATCACCGGATACGGCGAGTTGCTGGCGGCGGGGGGTGTGCGATGAGCGAACCCTCGACCCTGCTGCTGGAGCATCACCTCAAGGCGCTCAAGCTGCCGACCTTTTTGCGCGACTACAAAAGCGCGGCGGCCGCGTGCGCCCAGGAACGCAGCGATTATCCGGCCTACCTGCTGCGCCTGGCCGAGCGCGAGTTGATCGACCGGGAGCGGCGCGCAGCCGAGCGGCGAATCCGCGACGCGCGCTTCCCGGTGATCAAGACGCTGGAGACATTTGATTTTGCCGCACAGCCCTCGATCAACGCGACCCTGGTGCGCGAGATCATCGCGCACGGCGAATACATCATGAAAAGAGAAAACGTGCTACTGATAGGCAATCCCGGCACGGGCAAAACGCATTTGGCCACCGCGCTCGGGTTCGCCGCATGCGCGCAAGGAAAGCGCGTGCGGTTTACGAGCACCACCGCACTGGTCACCGAGCTGCTCGAAGCGCGTGAAAGCCGTTCACTGGCGCGGCTGCAAAAACAACTCGAGCGGCTCGACCTGCTGATCCTCGACGAACTGGGCTACGTGCCCTTCTCGAAGGCCGGCGCCGAGCTACTCTTCGATGTCGTCAGCCGGGCCTACGAGCGCACCAGCCTGCTCGTCACCACCAACCTGCCCTTTGAAAACTGGACCGAGGTGCTCGGCAGTGAACGGCTCACCGGTGCCATGCTCGACCGGCTCACCCACCGCGTCCACATCCTCGAAGCCAACGGCGACAGTTACCGGCTCACGGATGCCAAAAAGCGCCTCAAGCGCCGATAAACCAAGCCTCCCCCAACGCGCATCGCCGCTCTGCGCCGGCCTTCGCTACGCTCAGGCCGGCGCAGAGCGGCGACCTGCCACCTCCCCGCTTGACCTTCCGCCATGAATCGCCTTCATTCGCCCACAGGTGCCTCACTTTTCGACCGGCACCCGCCGCACTTTTCGCCCGCCGTTCACAGAAACAACAGCGACCTGCGCACCGTCAATGCGCGGCTGGATCGCCCCGGGGGAAACTCCGGGGCGCGGATTGAAACAAAGAAGTCCACTCGCTCCCAATGCGGCACCGTTATCGCCCCGGGGGAAACTCCGGGGCGCGGATTGAAACTTCCCGATGAAGTTGAGGGTCTTCATGCTCGCGAATCGCCCCGGGGGAAACTCCGGGGCGCGGATTGAAACAACGCGCGGCTGGTGGCAGACCTCGCCGCCGCGATATCGCCCCGGGGGAAACTCCGGGGCGCGGATTGAAACCTCGGCGTGATGGAGATGCCCACCGAGGGCGTTCAGGCAGGCGAGACATAAGGCGTCTCTTAGCTAAAAAAAGAAACCCGCGCATCACGCGCAGGTTCCTCTCTCCCGCATCACTGTGGTGACACGAACTCATCCTTCACCGAAAGCACAAATCCCCGCTCCTCAAATCGCTTCACAATCGTCCGATAGCGCGAATCCGGTGAATCCACGAAATCCCGAAACCACCACCGGCCTTCAAGACCGGTATCCGCGAGAACTGCGCCGTTCATGTCGGTGACGTGCTCGGGGAATTTGAAGAACCCGAAGCAGGCTTCACAGCCCTGCTCATCCGTCACGACAAGAACGACGGCACGCTCCGGGAATAATCGGCACTCGCCTGACTCGGGATCGTGATTGCGAAGCTGGCCCGCTGCAGGAATCGCGACGCCCTTGAGTCGTTCATCCTGCAGTGTGAAGTTTCCGCCAAGACGGTTTGCAAATTCGCGCCGTTCCGGTGTGTCGAATGGGACGTTGAGCACGCTCGTCGGATCAAAACCGAGCGACTGCGCCAATTTCTGCACGGCATGCAGGAATGCTTCCAGTTCCGACGCAGGCGTGATCGCGGGTGCGGTGAATTCGTAGTAGTAGCTCAGACTCATGATCCGTCCTCCTTTCATTGTTGGAATTGAAGATTGCTGCGTGAACGGGAAGGCCAGACCGGGTTGGACAGTCCGGCCTCCGCGTGTGGTGAATTCTCGATCACAGATTGTGATCCAGATGACCGGGGCCATTGCCCTCCGGGTCCATGAGCACGGTGGCGCTGGCGACATTCCCATCACGATCCCAGCCGCTGAGGACGACGACCGGCAGCGCCTGCCCTTCCATTTCCTCCCACTGGATCGCGGTGATCTGCCGCCCGATCAATTTTGCGTAGTGCTCGCGTTCGATTTTCGTCGGTGCGCTCATGCCGCGATCCTCCGGGTGGTGCGCTCAGCGACCGTCGTGGTGGCCGGACGCGCGCGGCCCTTGGCCCATGTGCGCAGTGCCGTCATGGATTCGCCCATCAGCTTTGAGAGCGGGACGAAATCCACCAGCACGTTGCCGATGGTGAGGTCCGTGGGCTCCTGCTCCTGCTCGAAGGCCCGGTAGAGCGCCTCGATGAACACCTGCTCGATTTCCGATCCGGTGAACGTTTCGGTGACTTTCGCGAGCTGCCGGATATCGAATTCCTGCGCATCCCGTTTGAACTTTCCGATTTGGATCTGCCAGATGGCTTCCCTTTCTTCGCGGGTGGGCAGGTCCACGAAGAACAACTCATCCCAGCGCCCCTTGCGGAGCATCTCGGGAGGGAGCTGGCTCACGTCATTCGCAGTCGCGACGATGAACACCGGCGATTTCTTTTCCTGCATCCAGGAGATGAACGATCCGAACACCCGCGAGGATGTCCCGCCATCGGTCGAACCCGAACTGCGGCTGCCTGCGAATCCCTTCTCCATTTCATCAATCCACAGCACGCACGGGGCGATGGCCTCGGCGGTTTGGATGACGGCGCGGAGATTCGATTCCGACTGCCCGACGAGCCCTGCGAATATGCGCCCGGCATCCAGACGCAGCAACGGGACGTTGAACACGCTGGCCGTGGCCTTCGCGGTGAGCGATTTGCCGCAGCCGGGAATGCCCAGCATGAGGACGCCCTTGGGCATAGGCAGACCATATTGCTTCGCCCGCGGTGTGAACGCCTCGCGACGTTTGAGCAGCCAGTCCTTGAGCAGGTCCAGGCCGCCGATGGAATCGAGGGACTCGCGGGTTTCGATGAGTTCCAGCAGGCCGTTCTTTTTCACCGCCTGCGCCTTCTCGCGTGCGATGACGGCAGGATTCAGGTCCCCGGTTTCAACGACCGAGAGTGCGAATGCGTCCTCGGCTTCCGTGGTGGTGAGACCGCGCGCGGCATCAATGAGGGCTGCGGTGGCTTCGGGCGATGGCTTCGCTTTCTTCGTCGATTTGAGGATGCCGTTGAGGACTTCGTTTAATGCTTCCGCACCGGGCAGCGTGAAGTCCACGACGATGAACTCGCGCTCCAATTCCGGCGGTAGTTTTAGCCGGCAGCCGAGCAGGGCGAGTGTGTGACCATTCGTCTTCCCGGCCCGGAGCTGGTCCTTCAATTGCCGGAGCAGCATGGGGTTCGGGTCGTCGAGGAAGACGTGGTAATCGCGCAGGAGCACGATGCTGTCTTCCGGCAGAGCGGCGAGGGTGCCCAAGACTTCCATGGGGTCCTGTGCGCCACGGGAGGTGCCGTCGCTGGTGTCGATGAGGCCGGCAGTGGCCGACCAGGCGTAGAGCCGGTGTTTGAGGGTTCCGGCGATGGCCTTGAGTTCGGCTTCGACGCGTTGTTCCTCGTGCGAGACGAGGTAGAGTCCGGCGTAACCGGCGCGGATGTAGTGGGTGAGTTTTTCACGCATGGTGTTC
>Ga0209596_1000869_pt1 | contig 27080 bp, 16 predicted proteins | sample M_130807_MF_Meta_FD_187314 | JGI IMG/M metagenome (GOLD analysis project Ga0209596, IMG submission 187314) | Freshwater microbial communities from Lake Montjoie, Canada to study carbon cycling - M_130807_MF_MetaG (SPAdes) (version 2) | ecosystem: Environmental > Aquatic > Freshwater > Lake... | reverse complement strand
AGGCTTGAGGCTTTAGGCCGTAGGCTGGAGGTGAGAACAGAAAGTCGAACTTCCCATGAATGTGCTCCCTCCAGCCTGCGGCCTCCAGTCTCCAGCCTCGTGAAAGCGGGTGAAGCCGGCGCCGAGATCGCCACACCGGAGAAAGGCGCGGACGGCGGCGACGGCATCGGGGCGCAACGGTCCCATGGCGCGTCGGTGGTGCTTTTCGTAGCTGGCGATGAAATCGTCCCAGCTGTGGTGGACGACTTGCCAGAGGGGCGATGCACGAGGGCGGCGCGGGTGATCGATCGCGGGCATGCCTGCCCGTGAGAACATTCTTCTGGCCAGCGCTCTCCGGTTTGGACGGAAGGAATGCGAGGGGTTGGCTGGGATTCCTCATTTAACAGCCAAAATTGCCCCTCGATTTCCACGCCGAAGGTGGAGGGTTGGGCGCTCGCTTCCCGTTCACAAACTACCTTCTGATTCCAACCCGCCAATCGCCGACCGGCTCGGGAGCAACGGGCGCTTGCCTTCTGCGGGGCGGCTCATCCCTCGATTTCGGCAAGGATGGCAACCCGGCGCTGGTTCGGACGGAGGGGCGGCGCAAACTCAATGCGCCGTCCCCGCCCCCATCTCGGCGATGAGCACCGGGATGGCTCAGTCCTCCAGCGGCTTGATGAAGATGTTCCTATAGGCCAGCGGGGAACCGTGGCTCTGGAAGCCGATGGGGCCTTTCAATTTCACGCCCCAATTCTTGGCGAAGGCGTCCACGGTCTTCTCGCCATTGAGGAAGACGGTGACCTTCCCCTTTTCGACGCGAATCTCGTAGTGGTTCCACTCGCCGGCGGGTTTGGCGGCGCGCTTGAGCGGAGCTTGATCGGGATAGAGACCGCCCGTGGTGGCGTTGTGCGGCGGGCTTTTTTCCTTGTCTTCATTGTTGATCTCGACCTGCGCGGCACCTCCGCGAAGGAAGACACCGCTGTTGCCCTTCTCCGGCACCTTCCAGTCAACGAGCAGCACGAAGTTGGCGAAGTCCTCGGTGTGGTAAAGGTCGCCTCCCTTGCCCTCGAAGAGGAGTTCGCCGTCCTTCGCACTCCAGTGCACATTCGGCCGCCAGCCAGTGAGGTCTTTGCCGTTGAACAGGGCGCGGAAGCCCTCGGGCGGCGTGTTGTCCGCAGCGTTGAGGCTGCCGATGAGGGCGAATAGAATGGTCAGGAGCCGGATGGGTTTCATATTTGCTTGTTGGTTTTTGTGATGGGTGATGGATGCGGTATTACTGCAGGAATTTGCTTTCGCGCCCGCCGCGCCGGAAACCGTCGGAACGCGGACCGGCACCGGGGAGAGAGGGGGTCTGATTTTTTTCCAAAGCCGCGCGATCAGAGTTCGTGGGCGTTCGGGAATTTTTTGATCACCTTGTCGTGCCGCACCGGCTGGAGGAAGCGGAGCGCGATCTTGAAAATCGGGTTGATCAGGCGGGACGTGTGCCATGCGTAGAGGTCGAGCGGCGCGAGTTCCATGCGGAGGTGGAATTTCGGGTCGTAGTTGAGCGGCGCGGTATAGTAGCGTTTGATGCCGTTGTCCAATGCCCACTGCACCACATCGCGCCACGTGACGAAGTAGAGGTGCAAATCGAGCGCCACGGCGTAGTCGAGGCCGACGTTCAGATCGTGGATCGTGTCGCCGTGGATGATGCACAGCGCGAAGGCGACGATCCTCCCATTTTGCCTCCACAGGAAATAGCGCGCGCAGTCCGGCATCTCGCGACTGATGCGGAGCAGGAAGTCCTTCGTCAGCTCCTCGAAGCGCAACTCCGAGCGCGCGAAGGTCTGCACGTAGAGCGGATGGATTTCGTCAATCACGCCCGAGATGTCCGTCACGACTTCGAGCGAGAGCGGCGGGTGCTCGGCGAGCTTCTTGAATTTGCGCCGCAGATTTTTCCGGAACGAATAGCTCACGCGTTTCTGCAAAAATTCCTCGAAGCTCGCGAAGTCGAGCGCGAGTCCGCACGCAGGCATGGACGGCGCGCGGCTGTATCCGCGCGAGAGCAGCGGCTTCAGCGCCTCGCGATATTTCGACGGGTAGTCCTTCAGCAAAACGATCGAGACCTTCGAGTGCCTCGCAAATGCCGCGAGCGTTTCGCCGAGCGCATCCACGGCCCATGCCGCCGTGCTGTCGAGCGAGCCTTCGCTGGCCGAGCAGCCGAGCATGAGGATCCGCAGCGACAGCCACCGGGGAAAGATTTTGCGCAGCCAGTTCAGCATGGAGCGGAGCCTGCCGGGCATCCCCGCAGTGAGATCTTGCTTCACGATGAAAATCTGCTGCATCGCAACCTCGCCCGTCGCGGAGTTTTCGCGAAAAAGATAGCGGTGATCAAATTGCCCCGCGAGCGTCTCCGTCGTGATCCGGTGATAGCGGTGATCCTTCGCCTGCCCTGCGAATGCCTTCTCCCACCGCGCGAGATCATCGCCTTCCAGCGCGGGCACGATGCGCGCCTTGCCCGAGGAAATCGCGAACTCCACCGGCCCCGCCGACGAACCCCCGCCCATCACCGGGGCTGCCCCTCACGTTTGCACGCGGCGCGATTTTTTCCGACACGACGCGGCATCGGATCTTTTTGAAATGGGCAGTGGTGCAGCGACACGCGGGCACTGTCCGGAAAGTCCATCCCGGTTCGAGCTTTTTGTAAATGGGACGCCGGCTGGCACCTCACGCCTCCGCGCCCTGCCTGCGCCGCATCCGGCCCCCCGCCCCGATCCCGAGGAGCGCCACGCCAGCGATGACGCCAAACGTCGCCGGCTCCGGCATCGAAACCAAATCGTAGCCGATCACATCGAAGCCCGTGATGTCATTGGCGGAGATCGCCAGCAGTTCGCCATATCCCGCGGTGGGATCCATGATGCCGAGGCTGAGATTGTCCTTCCAGTGGCTCGCCTGTCTCCCGTCGCCGTAGTTCAAGCCGGTGGAGAATGTGGCGAGGCTCGTGGCTCCACCGTCCAGTGAGAAAAATTTCGTGCGGTTGTCGGCAGTCCAGTCGAGGGCATTGTTCGCCACGCTCAACGACGAATACCGGAACAGATCGAGCGGCGTGACGTAAATGAAATCGCTGTCGGGGTAGCCTGACCCGTTGTAGTCGAGCACGTCCACGCCGCTGATGAAGCCCATCGCGTGCCCGATCTCATGGGTCGCGACCCCCACGAAATCGTAACTTCCCGCGGTGATTCCGTCGCCCGGATTGAAGTCCCACAAAAAGGATGAGCTGAACGTGATGTTCGCATCCACCGCCGCATTGTTCCCCGCCATCAGGCCGAGCGCCTTCGCGTTGGACGTGGTCAGGTTGATGATCGTGTTGTTGTTGTTGCCGTTCTTGTCGAGATACGGCGTCGCGCTGTTCGCACCGTTCGGGTTGTTGGAGGTGCGGTTGATCTCCAGGCGCAATGCGGGGCTCGGCTGGAGGTGCCCGGTCGCCGTGCTGTCATTCGCGGAAGTCCCGTCGCTCAGGAGCGCATTCCGGATAGCGGAGTAATAATATAGCGCTTTCGTCGAACTCGCGCTTGCGAGGATACCCGGTCCCAGTGCGGAAAAACCCGCGTTGATGTTCACCGTGATATCATCGGAAAAGAGGCTGCTCCACCGCGCGCCGGCAGCAGCGAATCCCGCATCGGCCTGCGCGTTGCCCGTCGGGGTAAAATTGAACGCCAGCCCCGCCTCGGCGCGGCATGCGGCAAGCACGAGCACCGGGAGCAGGAATGCCGTTTTCACGAATGGATGACGCCATCTCACGAGACGTCCTAAACCACGGGTGAAAGGAACCGTCAACCGGCGAATCTTTACTGCAAGACTGCAGGAATTTGCTTTCGCGCCCGCCGCATCGGAAACGGTCAGAACGCGGACGGGCGTCGGGGAGTGAGGGGTCTGGTCACGACCGCGTCTGGACCTCCGGGTTCGCCGTGTCCGAGTCGCGTCAAGCGAACCCGGGAATCGGCGACGCCTCGACGCGACGCAGCAGATCGGGGTTGATTTGGGGGAACAGCCGCAGCTTGACAGGGTCGACCAACGTTTGCAGCACAGTGGTCGCCAGATTGGTGTGCGTCACAGGGATCGTCGTCGGCGAGCCCCCATGAGCGTCGGATTGGCCGATCACCCGGCCCATCTTGAATCCGCCGCCGGCGAGGAACAGCGGGGCCAGCTTGGGCCAATGGTCGCGCCCGCCGCGTTCGTTGATCCTGGGGGTTCGCCCCATCTCGCCGCACACGACCAGGAGGATTCGTTCTTCCAGTCCGCGCTGCTGCACATCATCGAGAAAAGCCGACACGGCCCTGTCGAGCGAAGGGCCGAAGCCCTCCAAGCCCTGCTTCAGATTCGGGTCCGCTTGGGTGCCGTGGAAGTCCCACCCGCAATTCTCGACCATCACCAGACCCGCCCCCGCTTCGCAAAGCCGCCGCGCCAGGAGCATTTGTCGCCCCAGGAGTGACGGCCGCCGGGGATAGTCCGGCAATTTCACCATGTTCGGGCAGGTCAGCATGATCGCACTGGTATCGTATTTCCCGATCGTGTCAGGGGTTTCTCGGTCGAGCCGGAACGCTTCGGCCACGCTTCCCTTAAGGACGCGGTATGCCTGCTCGCGGTACCCGTCATAGCTGGCCAGCGCCTGGTCCGATTCCAGTGCACGGGCAGACGCATCGAACTGGCGCAGCAGTGCCCGACGATCTTCCCACCGTTCAGCCGGGATCTGCAGGTCCATGCTTTGAAGCAGCGGCGAAAAAACAGGCGCTTCTCCGTCCTCCTTCCGCAACGGGCCGGTCAGCTTCTCCTCTGGGAGAATGACGCCGCGGGGATTGAACGGGGAATAGGCCTCGCCCAGAACGCCGGGGGTGTTCCCGCGTAGGAAATGCGATTGCAGGAACTCCGTGTTATTGCCGCTGTCCAACATGACGTAGGCCGGCATGCCGGACTGCGGGTGATTCGTGCCGCGCAGATACGCGTACGCCGATCCGACGCTGGCAGCCCCCTTTGCCTCGGTTCCCGTCAGCATCGCGCGGATAAAGTTGTCCTGATGGTCCGAGCTCGGGGTTGTAAAGGATCGCACAATCGTCAGGCGATGCGCCCGCTCGGCCAGTTTTGGGAAGTGGCTGCCAAACTGGACACCGGGGAGCGACGTCCCGACCGTTCCGAACACCGTGCGGACCGTGTCCGGGGCGTCCGGCTTTGGATCCCAAGTCTCATGCTGCGGAGGGCCTCCGCCGAGCCACAGCCACACGACGGACTTGCCCGTCACCCACGGTTTGTCGGAAAGCCTTTCGGAAAACGAGCTGCCCGAAAGCAACCCCGGCAGCCCCAGCGAACCGAGGCCCATCGCCCCGACCCGGAGGGCCGTCCGCCGGGAACAGGCGTTATTAGCGCGAATGGTGAACATGCTTCACGAGATGGGAACTGGGCTTGATTGCTGGCAGGAATTGGCATTCGCGCCCACCGGACCGTGGACGCTCAGAACTCAGACAGGGTCGGGGAGCATAGGGTTCGCTGTACTGCCGCGAGAGGCGGATTGCCGGAGGTGAGATTTGGTTTCAGAGAGATTGATGCACTAGTGCTGCCACCGACAATGATGGCAAGGCCCGTTTTGTTAGGCTGCAATTGCTTCCTCGCCCGCCGCACCGGAAACGGTCGGGGCGGGGATCGGCGTCGGGGAGTGAGGGGGTATGTCCTTTCGATCTTGTGTTTCCCGCCGGATTCCCGCATTCTCCCAGTATGTTGATTCAGACCTGTCCCAACGAGCGTATGCGTGTAGCACCAGAAGAGCGATTTCCTATCAGTCGCCGCGATACTAGGAGAGGTTCAATGCGATACCGACTTGTCGTTTCTATGGGATCCAGTTTCCTGCTGACCTTCGCGGCCTACCTCCAGGCGGCCGAGCCGGCGGTGGAGTTGTCGGCCGTGACCGACCGGCCGGACGCCATGTACTCGGTGGGCCAACAGGTGAAATTCCTGATAAGCGCCAAGAAAGCCGGGCAGCCAGTCGCCGACGGCGAGGTGGTATGCATCCTCGACAAGGATGGCGTGCCGCCGACTCTCACCAAGACGGTGAAACTCCTCAACGGCACCGCAACGGTGGAGGGAACACTCGACGAGCCCGGATTCCTGCGGTGCCGGGCGACGTACGGTGCGACGGGCAAGTCTGGCCCCGTGGCAATGGCCTCGGCCGCGGTCGATCCGCTGAAGATCCCGCCCAGCATGTCGGTGCCGGACGATTTCGATGCCTTCTGGACGCAGCAGAAAGCCCGGCTGACGGCGGTGCCGATGAAGCCGACCCTGACCCCCGTCAACGCACCCAAAGGCATCGAGTGCTTTGACGTTGAGATTCCCTGCGCGCCGCCTCGGCCGGTCTCCGGCTACTTCGCGCGGCCTGCCCAGGCGGCGCCCAAGAGCCTCCCGGCGATCCTCATGGTCCAGCGGGCCGGCGTCTTCGGCAACAGCCCCAACGATCCCATCGGCAACGCCAAGCGATTCAATGCCCTGGTCCTCGACATCAACGCCCACGGCCTGCCCAACAACAAGCCGGACGTGTTCAAGGAAATCGCCGGCACGTTGGGCAATTACGCGGACGCCGGCCGTGGCGACCGAGAGCAGATCTATTTCCTGGGAATGTACCTGCGCCTCACGCGGGCAATGGAGTTCCTCACCGCCCAACCGGAGTGGGACGGTAAGACCCTGATCGTCCGCGGCGGCAGCCAGGGCGGCGGGCAGGCAATCGCCGCCGCCGGCCTCGATCCGCGCGTGAGCTTCATCGCCGCCAACGTGCCGGCCTTGTGCGACCACTCGGGCTGCGCCATCGGCCGTGCCAGCGGCTGGCCCGGGTTGGTGCCCAAAGACGCCGATGGCAAGCCCGATGCGAAGGTCCTCCAAGTCGCCCGGTATTTCGATGGGATGAACTTCGCCACCCGTTCCAAGGCCGAGGCGATATTCGACGTGGGCTTCATCGATCCCCACTGCCCGCCCACCAGCATCTATGCCATGTACAACAACTGGCCGGGCAAGAAGCGCATCGTCAACGAGATCAGAGCCGGACACAAGTACTCCGGTGGTTTCGGCGACGCGGCCATCGCCGAGCACATCGCCGCGAGCAAGGCAGCCGCTAAGCAGCCGTAAGCGACTGCAGGAATTTGCTTCCGCGCCCGCCGCACCGGAAACGGTCAGGGCGGTCAGAGCGGGGATTGGCGCCGCAGAGAGAGGGGGAATGGCGAGAGAAATTTCCGCTCCTGTCGGCGACGGTTCAAAACTGGACAGGTGTTTACAGGCTAAAATGGGTCAGCGCGGCAGCACTCCATCCAGCAACTGCTTGGCCACTGCCGGGGCGGCCGACCTGATGGCGGCAACCTGCTCGGGCGTCAGTTTGCGGGCCCAACCGGAGACCAGTTCGCGCTGACGCTCGGGCACGAACCCCCAGCCAACCTTCCCCGCAGCCGCCGTGAAGACATAGCCGTGCTGTTCCCACCACTGCGTGACGCCCCCGAGAGCTTCCGTCATCCGGGCAACCGCATCCTGCGTGTCGGCGGGCGGTTTGCTGGTTGCCGCCAGAATTCTGTGCTGGCTTTCAACTTGCGCGGCCAGGATCTCCAGGTAGCGAGCCGGCCCTCCCGGCAGACTGGCCGCCACGGAGGAAGTCAACTTGGCTTTGCGCAGATTCGACGCTAAATCCGTCGGCAATCGTTCGAGCGGCAGACTCAGGCACTGCCATGCCGGCACTAACAATTCCGCCGGTCCGCCCAAGACGCGGGCCAGGTCGGTAAGCACCCGTTCATCGGAGGCCGACCGGTAGGCGGGATTGCGGGCAGCCTGCGCAAAGAACCAGATGTTGGGCAGAACCATGACCGGCTGCTGGGCGTTGCCGAAGACGCCGCGCACCTGCCCGGAAGAGGAACTCTCCTGCGCGAGGTTGGCGCGTATGATGTCGAACTGCAAACGGGCCTGCGGGATCGAAGGCTCAAACTCAATCGCCTCGTAGCAGAATATCGTTGACCGGTCGAGAAGGCCGGCATCGATCGTCGCCTGCACCGGGATACGGCCGTTGGCCCATCCCTCGCGATGCGAGCGGCCAGACAGCAGTTCCCAGTTCCCCGTCAGCCCCTCCTTCAACGCGGCCAGTTCGGAATCCATGTACGGGCGAATCGGCTCGGCCCAGACTCCGCGAGTGCCCCACCCGCACCACAGCCACGGGATCACTCTCTGGCGGTCCGGATGCGTGCCGTGGGCCGTGATGGCATCCTGGTCCGCGCGGAACACCTTTACCCAGTCCTTGGGGTCGGCCTTGGGATAGCCGCCAGGATCGCCGTCAATGGTCACGTACGCATCGGCATTGTTGATGATCGCCATTATCTTTGCTCGATGCGCCAGCCAAGGGGCAGCCTGCGCGGGATCGTCGAGCCGAACCGTCTTCGCCCCATCCGGAAAGGCCCGCTCGCTCCACGGTTTGGCGGCCACCGATGGTTGCGTGGTGAGGTTTGGGCATTGCGTGATCCAGACATCGAGGCCGGCCTTGCGGCCGGCCTCGATCGTGCCGCGGAATGCGACCAGCACGCCCTTGTCGGCATCGGACAGCGGCATGGGCATCGCTTCGACCAAAGGCCACATCATTACCCGGTCATATCCGAACGCCTTGAGCACCTGGAACATCCCGGCATAGTCCTCCGGCCGCCAGCTCCGGACCGCAAAGGGATGCCGGTAAACCCACCCAGCGTGAAGATAGAACCCGACACTCTTGAAGGCAGCCATGTTCCCCTCCGCCTTCGCTCTTGCGGGATCGCGGTTGGCCGCGGACGAACCGGCACCCGTCACCGGAGTTGACTGAGTTTCCGCGGGCTCATTGGCTTTCGCAACCAGTACGCTCCCAAACGCAAGCGCGAGGCAAATCGAACTGACACGAAATCGCTGTCCAGAACCGCGCATGCTCATACCGCCGGGATCAAACTGCAGGAATTTGCTTTCGCGTCCGCCGCACCGGAAACGGTCAGAACCGGGACGAGCGTCGGGGAGTGAGGGGGTCTGACTGCGCAGGGCTTCACGGCGAGGAGGCGGTCACTACAAACCCCCACCCGGCCCAACCCCCGCAAAATCCAGTTCCCTATCAGAGGGGGTCTGACGGTCATCCTTCGATTCATTTCTTGCCCGGCAGCATCTCCAAACTACTCACCGGGATCACGGCGAGTTCGTTGTAGATGTGTTCTTTGTCGGTGTAGCCGATGTAGAGCTGGCCATTGCGCTCGACGGCGTAGGGATAGGAGAAGTCAGCGTCCTGGGCGGAGACGCCCGGCGTGCCATCGAAGACCGACGTGCGGAGGAGGAAGACTCGGCTGAAGAGTGACTCGCCCGGCTTGCTCACGGCGATGGTTAACGGCGAACGCCTGCCGTCGGTGTCGGCAGTGATCGTGCCGATGAGGTAGCGCTGGCCTGTGCTCAAGGTGCCCGCGTAGGGCTTCTGGGTCGCCATCGGCAGATTGGAAGCGGCGGCCGGAGTCCAGGTGCGACCGTGGTCCTTACTGATCGAGACAAGAGCATCACCGCGGACTCGCCCCGCAGATCTGCGAGCGATATTGATGATTTGTGTCTTCTCCACGATCACCGTGGACTCGCCCCAGAAATTCGTCGTTCCCAGACTCTTGTCTGCTTGAATGACGACCATTTTCCACTTCGTGAAGTCATCCCCCTGGCTGATTGCGACTGCGGGCAAATGGCCGACTACCCCAAGCCCAAAGGCAATGCGGACGCCGGACATGATCCAGTTGCCGTCGGCCATCTTCTGTGGCTCCTGCATCGGCCAAAATCCTTGATCGAGCACCACGCCCTGAGCCTCCCACTTTCCCGAAGTCTCATTCAGCACGTAGCCGCGCGTGTGAGTGCGTGAGGTTGGTCCGTAAAAGTTGTCGTAAAAGGCCCCCATGAAGGCCCACAGCCTGCCGCCGTGCGAGAGAAACACGCCGTGACTCACGCCGAGGTTGCCTTCGCCCGCATCCATTGCGACCGGCTGGCCCCACGTCTTGCCGCCGTCCTCACTGACTCGGACATGAGCTTCCTCGTCGGCCGTGTTCTCTTGTTTGGATGTGCTGAATCCGTAGGACGCATAGAGCTTGTCCTTGTGCCAGGCGAGCCCAACACCGAGCGTGAAATTGGAACCGTCTTCATCAGGCCGCGGCTTCTTAAGAACATAGAACTTCGCGCCGGTCACTTGCGGCAGTTCGGCAGCTTTCGGGAGCGGAGTGTTCGCGTCCCACAGTGTGGGTTCGTCAGCGCGAAGTGTGCCCGCAGCAGCGAGCGCGGCCAGAGTCAGAATCAGCAGGAGTGCGGTTACTGCAAGATTCGCTTTCGCGCCCGCCGCACCGGAAACGGTCAGGGCGGGGATCGGCGCCGGGGGGAGAGGGGGTTTGATGTTCGTTGGTTTCATTGTTTGTCCTTATCTCGGCCATTCACTGCTGGCTCGATTCTCACACATACGAGGCTCTTGCAAAACCCCTCCGCAGGGATTCAAAAAATCGCAGCGCTCTCTGATGACGTGTTCTGCGGGTGGAGATTTCGGAGGGTTTTGCAAGAGCCTCATACTACTTCGGATTACTTTCCGCCCGTCACATATCGAATAATCACGATGCCGGATCCGCCGTTGCCGCCTTTGGCGGCGATGTACGAAGCACCATACATGCTGCTACTGCCGCCGTCGCCGCCATCGCCGGTGTTCTCTTCTTTGGAGCTGCCATCGGCCACCAGCGGCTCGTACGAAGGCCGTGACCGAGCCCCGCCCCCAGAGGCGTAGGTAACTGCCGTGACCCCATCGCGGATCGAGGACGCTCGGCCTAGTCCACCTTTCCGGACAGCAGCGGAAGACGCCTTGGCCGGGGCAGCGCCACCCGCGCCACCACCCCCACCGTCGCCGCCGTCCTGCCCCTGTTGGGGCGGCCCAGCCAATCCGGTCCCCTTGGCGAGACCGTGCGCGCCGCCGCCGCCTGAGCCGCCGTTGCTTGCCGGAACCGAGGGCGGGGCCGAACTCGCGCCATGTCCGCCACCCACGGCACGAACCACGTCCTTGCCGACGCGGGCGATGAACGAGTCGCCGCCGTTCGAGAGGGTGCCGCGCCCGTAGCCCGTTCCGCCGACGCCAATTCCGATCGAATACTCCCCCTTCGCCAGTGTCAGCTTTCCAGTGAGAAATCCACCGGCCCCACCACCGCCGCCGTCGTAGGTTCCGCCACCACCACCGCCTCCGCCGACCACGAGATACTCGATTTCACCATCGCCCATCACACTTAGCTTGCCGCCTTCGGTGAACGTATGCGCCGTCCAATGCTTACCGCCTTCGGTGTAGTACGTCGTCGCACCACCCTCGGCGTGGATGCCTTCCCACGAACCGCTGGCCGTGGCCAGCACGCAGACCGGCAGCGAGGTGGCAGTCAGTCCCGTGCTATCCGTGGCCCGTGCCGTCACCGAATGACTGCCTGCGGGAACGTCGGACCACTCGTAGGCGCACGGTTCGGACGCCGCTTCGCCGATCTTGAAGTCGCCACGAAAGAACTCGACTTTGCGAATGCTGCTGTCGCCGTGCAGGATGAAAGTCTTCGCCGTCAGTCTTAGCTTTGCACCGGCTTTCACCACGGTTGGGTTCGCCGGTTCCGCGATGGAGCAGGCCACACGTAACGCGAAGTTGGCCCGGATCGCTGCATCGCCAAAGACACGAACCGTCGTCGTGTCGGCGGCCTTGGCATCCGCCAGTTCCGCCGTTCCCTTCAGAATGGTCCAGCCTGTGAAAATATGGTTGGGGGCGGGCGTAGCGCGGATCGGAATCGCCGCCCCCTTCGCCACGATGAGCAAACTGGCTGGCGCGACCGTCCCACCCAGGCCGGCAGACAACGTCAGCGGCGCAGTCACTCCATCGGTGCCGAACACCGGGGCGGGCAGCCCTTCCCGGTTGTAGAGATTGCAGTACGGCGCATCCTTAGTGTGGAACCCGTAGCGCACGCCAGCCGCCGCGGCCACCTTTTCGCTGGTGACGACGACGGTATTGCCAACGATATCGGCCTGCGCCGGCCAGTATTTCTCATCCGGACCGCGGATGGCGAACCCGACGAGCGCAGCGCTCCCAGTCGCGTCTTCTTTGACGCGATAGGCCGCCGTGCTGCTGCCGGTTTTTCCGTGATACGGGTGCGAATCGCCTTTTGGATCCAGCCACATTTCCTTGGCGACCAGTCCGCCGCCCACGTGGTTGAACTCGAGCACCGCCTTGGCCCCATCATAGGTGATCGTCCTGAGCATCGGGCCGGAATAGACAATCTTCTCCCCGTACGTGATGCCGCGCGCCGCCAGCGCGAGTCGGTCGCCGACTGGACGTTTCGGGTTGGGGTGAATGCTTCCGCCAAATTCGCTGATTACGGCCAAGCCCGTGTTTCGGCCCTGCATCGCCGTCAGGGTCTGGGACTCACGCCCCCAGTCCCACCCTGGGCCATGCGGGAGCTGGACGATGTGAAAGGCCAAATCCGGGTTCTGGAAGTCGTTCCGCCAGCCGTCGATCAGCGCGGAAAGCATGAGGCGATATTTCCAGTCACCGCCGTTGCCTTCGCCCTGATACCAAATTACGCCACGCATTCGGCAGTCGAGGAGCGGTTGAATATCCCGGAAGTAGCACCCCGAGGGCAAGCCGACGGGATGAGCCTTATCGTCGGTTCTGGGCTTTTCGAAAGGCGTGACGGCAGAGGGGCTCAGATATGTCTGAATGCGAGCGCCACCTTGTGCTGCAAAGATGAGCCCGACAGGAACCTTCCGCTGTTCCTGCAAGTGTCGTCCAAAAAAATAGCCAACGGCCGAGAATCGGTAGATCGTCTTGGGGGTCGCCTCGCTCCAAACTCCGACTGAATCATATTGTGTAGCGCCCGCATCGCTGTGCTTGTACGTAGTGAACAATCGCAGCATTGGATTGGATGGCGCGGTGTCAGCATGTGCCTTGTCCGACTCGTCACAACTAGCCAAGCCCCAATCCATGTTGGACTGGCCCGAGCAGAGCCAGACCTCGCCGACGAGCACGTTCTTGTAACTGAGCGTGTTCTTGCCGACGACGGTCATCTCGAACGGCCCGCCCGCCTCGCCGGCCGGGATGGCGACCACCCAGCGGCCGCCCTCGCCGGCGGTCGCACTTGCCTGCTTGCCGCGAAACGTGACGGTCACGACCTCGCCGGTATCCGCCGTGCCCCAGAGCTTGGCCTCCGTCTGCTGCTGCAAGACCATGCCGTCGGTGCAGAGCGCGTACGGCTTGACCTCCGCCCGCGCAGTGAACACGAAAAGAGCCAGGCTCAGAGTCAGGATGACTACTAGCAGGAAATTGCTTCCACGCCCGCCGCACCGGAAGCGGTCTGAATGCGGGCGGGTGTCAGCAGGTGTGGAGATATGAGTCATGGATGAAAATGCGGATTTGGATTTCTATTTGGATTTCTATTCAGGGAGAGCCCGGTGAATCAATCTTCCGGGTGGCATTGCATTAGTGTGACCTTGTGCTTGGCGGGTTCTTCCGCAACCACGATGCTGACGGCACCGAGCATCACCACAAAACAGGTCAGATACAGTCACATTTCAATTGTCCCTCGTCCCGATAGTTCGACCCATTCGTCATTTGCCAGTGTTCGGAGCAGCTTTCTCGTCTCCCTTCGCCGGACGAGATTCTTCGAGCTTCGCGATGCCGGCGTAGGGGTATTTCGAAACCATGTCCCAGGCGAGCTTCTGCAAGATCGCGCGCTGGTCGTCGGGCAATCCATCACCATCCTTACCCGGAAACTTGAGCCCTTCCGGCGACATCCGATATAGGGCCGCAAAGTGCATATAAGTGCCCAGTCGCCTACCAAGAAGGCCCTGGTGCGGCATGATGTCGCCTCCTAGCACCGAACCCGATACTTTCGTCACGCCGGGGAACTTCCCGGCCACGATCATCTTCCGCACTTCTAGCATCCCGTCCCCGAGCGGCACGAGGAAAACGACTCGCGGGCCGGCCTTGGCATTGACCTCGTCCACATAGGCCTCCTGCTGTTTGCGGTACTTTTCCATCTTGGTTTGGTATTCCGCGAGGTCCGTCGTTTCGTACTCCTCCGGTGACTTGACGCCATGTCGGCCATCACCCACCAGCCACGGCATCTGAATGAAGACGCCGCGGAAGTTGGGATTGTGCTTAGGGCCGAGTTCCACGAGGGTCGGCAGGAAATTTGGGATCCCTCCGCTGTGTTGCCAAACGTAGGCGTCGATTTCGCCCTTTTCGAGCAGCGGCGTCAGGTCCTCAATGCGGCCGCTGTTGAGGCCCTGCTTGTTGAGTTTCATATGCCCGACGATGCCAGCCGCCTGACACAACGGCGCCGAGTTTTCGGTGGACCAACTGTGCCCCCCGCTAATCACTCGCAGGCCGGCCGGCTTTTCCGCGACGGCGGGCCGCTTTGGCTCCTCGGCCATGGCGCCCGTGGCCAATATTCCCACCAACAGCGCCGTAACCCAGATTACTGGAAGAAATTTGCTTTCGCGCCCGCCGCACCGGAAACGGCCAGAATGCGGGCGGGTGTCAGCGGGTGTGGAGATATGAGTCATGGATGAAAATGCGGATTTGGATTTCGATTTGGATTTCTATTCAGGGAGAGCCCGGTGAATCAATCCTCCGGGTGGCATTGCATGAGAAGGAATTTGTAGAAGGAATTTTCTTCCGTGCCCGCCGCACCGGAAACCGTCACAGCGGGGATCGGCGCCGGGGAGTGAGGGGGGGGGCTGCTATGTTCTGAATTACTTCTTTCGCTCCAACTCTCTGCCCACGGCAACGCGAGCAGCCGTTCAACGTCTGTCGTCGCGGCGGACTTCTCCGTGCCCGCCGTTGCAGGCTTCTGCTGGGCCCGCGCCGCCGGACCCGTCGCGCACAGCACACCCATCGCCACCAGAGCACACACCATTTGAACGAATGCCGACATACTCTTCCTGTTCATCGCATTGCTCCGTTCCGGTTGCAGATTTCAGGTTTCGTTTGCCGTGGCCATCAGCCGCTCCATTCGTCCCTGCTACTTCGCTTTCTCTGCCGGCGATTCGTCCATCACCACCCGGAGGCCGATCATCGGATTCCGCCAAAGTTCTCGTGAATACGTCCAATCCCTCGATGCTGACCGACACAGCCTGACATAACTGTTCCAGGCGCCGCCGCGCACGATGCCGCCCGTAGAATGGGGATTTTCCCCCTCCCCCGTCGGATCGGTCACCGCCTGCGACGGGTATGCGGAGTGCTTATTCTCGCACCATTCCCAAACGTTACCCAGCATGTCGTACAATCCCCATGCGTTCGGCTGCTTCCCGCCCACCGGATGCGTGCCCGCCAAACGGTGATCGTGCTGCTTGGCCGGCCAGTGCGCCGAAAGGGCGCCGCCCTCGTAAGCGACGCCGCTGTTGCCGCCGTACCAGGCGATGGCGTCCAGTTCCGGTCCGTTGTTCGCACCTTGGATCGTCACCTTGCCGATATACGATGCCTTGTCCGTGCCCGCGCGGCAGGCCCATTCCCATTCGGCTTCCGTCGGCAGCCGGAACTTCCCGCCGGCGCTGCTATCCTTGCCCGCGGTCATTTCGCCTAACTTCCGCATGAACTTCTGTGCCTGGTCCCATCTCACGGTCTCCACCGGCGCCCGCGGCCCGGCCTTCTGGAACCAACTCGGGTTGTTCCCCATCACACACTGCCACTGTTCCTGGGTCACCTCGTACTTGCCCATCCAGAAACCCTTCGTCAGCTTCACCCGGTGTAGCCGCTCGTGCATGTCCCGGCCCGGCTCGTTCATCGGACTCCCCATCATGTACTCGCCCGGCGGAATCCACACGAACTCCAGTTTCACGTTGTTGCCCAGGTCCAGGAACTTTGCGGTCCCCGGCTTCCTACCGCTCTCGTCTATCCGCGGCAACGCCGGATCCGGGGCCGGGTCCGGGCCGAGCAGCAGCCACTCGGCGCCATGCCAGCCCAACTTAAACTTGATCGCTTGGCGTTCCCGCGTTAACAACGCGCGGTACGGTAAAAAAGGGCCGTGTTCAAGCATCATCCAATGGTATGGTCCATCTTTGCTCAACGCGTTTTCCGCCGCATGCTGTAGTCGCTTGTTCTCCGGATTCTTGTGGAATGCGTCCCTGAACTGCCGCACAGCGCCTTCGGCAACCTTGTACTCCTTCGCCGCGGCGGCCGCGGCCGTCGCTTCTTCGGCTGTCAATTTCCGGGAACTGTCCTTCGGTTCGCCTTTAATATTCACCTTCTGCGTCTCTAACTTGGCTGTGGCCTCCTTGATCCGGCGCTCCGCCACGGTCCATTCCGGATTCGCTTCGATTCCCGCCTTCAGGACGGGTTCGTATTCCTTGATCGCCTCTTGCCGGTACTTCTCAATGGCGTCCTCGACCAGACGCCGTTCCGCCGCCAACTGCTTCATGCCGGCCTCGCCCAGCACCTCCTTAAATCTGGCTTCGAAGTAGGGTTCGCACTTCCCGCCTCGCGCATAAGTCGTCAGAAACCCATCGTTAGCTACCATGACGAACAAGTCAAAGACGGTCGGGAACGTCTCGTCGACCTTCCCCTCTTCAATCTGCCGGTACACCTCGCCCTCCCGCTTCGTGACCTCTAAGTACGCGCGCTTAAACCGGTCCTGATGCTCCTTGTCGTCCTTTAGCCAAGGAGCATACTGAGGCTTGGAGAAAGGCTCGCGCAGGGCCGTCCACGGCAGCGCAAGCAGCCGTTCAATGTTCGCCGTCGCAGCCGCCTCCTTCGCGCTCGCCGCCGCGGCGGGCTTTTCCTGGGCCCGCACCGCAGTGGCGCACAAGAGAAGAGCGAAAGTCAGCAGACCGATCGTCGTTGGTTTCATGGCTGCAGGCAATTGCTTCCGCGCCCGCCGCACCGGAAGCGGTCAGAGCCAGGATCGGCGCCGGGGGGAGAGGAGGGCTGGTCCGCGGGCCGTCCGACAACCAGTGAGTAGCTGGCCGCGCCTGCGCAAGAATAAGTATCACCAAGGCCCCGTGAAGCTCTCACTGCTGTAACTTGCCGTGAATATCCGAAAGGCATTGAACTTGGCCGATTTTCTTTTTCAACAATAGAAACATCGCGGCAACCGATTGAGAATCTCTCCTGATTACATTACCTCCGAGATCACTCCAGTGCTGTCGCCGAACTTTTCGCGTTCGACGCCCATCTTCTGGGCCATGGTGAGGAGCAGGTTGCTGTGGCGGGCACGCTGGTTCACGGGACGGGTGCAAACGGAATCGAAGGCCTCGTGCTCCATGTTGTATTTAAAGCCATCCGGCTTCCCGGCAGCGTTAAAGTCAACGTGACTTCCATGTTTGAGCCCGAGCCCCTTGCCTCCCGCGAGTACGAAAGGCAGATTGGCCGTCACGTGCTTGCTTCCATTTGACATCTGACTGCCAATGAGAGCCATCGTCGAATCGATGAGAGGGCCATTGCCATCGCGGAGTTCCACGAGTCGATCGAGGAAGTAACTGAACTGTTCGATATTGTAAATGTCGCTCTTCACCAAGTCCTCGTTCTGTCTGTGCGACAGCGCGTGCCGTCCCATCGTGATGCCAATCTCCGGGGAGACGGAACCCGTGTTCTCCTGGCCGGTACTGAACGTGACCACCCGGGTGAGGTCGGCTTGGAATGCCAGCGCGATGAGGTCATACGTGATGCGCAGGTATTCGCCAAATCCGCCAGCCGCACTCGGCTTCCTGTTTACACGTGCCTCCTGAGCGGGCTCCAGCTTTGGCAACGGCTTGTCGAGCCACGCGTTCGCCCGCTCCAGGCGGACCTCCACTTCGCGAACTGCCGCGATGTAATCTTGCAATCGGCCGCGATCATCATTTCCCAACTGCCTGTTGAGCGAACGGGCATCCTCGAGAACCGCATCGACCATGCTGCCGCGGCGGTTCAAACTGCGGCGCTGTTTGGCGATTCCATCCTTCGGCCCCACGAAAAATCGCTGAAAGATGCTCTCCGGATCGCGTTCGATGGGAAGAGAAATGCCATTGGCGTTGGTCGCCAGTTGATTGCCACCGATTTCTAGCGAAGGGAACCGGGTATAGGCTGCCGTTTTCTCGGCGATGACCTGATCCACAGAAATCGATCCCGTTCCTGGGTCCCTTTCCGCCCCTCTGAGGAAACATGACTGACAATGACCGGCCCTAGGCGTAGCGAGATGAAGCCCACTGATGGGCGTGATCAGGGCGCGGTGCTTTTCCAGAGGTGCGAGCGAGCGCGACAAATTGTATTTCGGCCCCGCCTCGGTGATCTGCCAGGCGCGGACGTGAACGCCATCGGGCAGGCAGATGAAGATGCTCCGGCGCGGCTTCACCGCTTCGGTAGCAGCCGACGAGTGAGCCGGCAACATGCAGTCGAGAAACGGCAGAGCCAGTGACACGCCGATACCCTTGAGGACATCGCGACGATTTAGACGGGGTGTAGTGCGGAGAATATGCATGGTTTTGGTCCTTTGTGTGAATTACCGTTTCTGAAATAGATCCGAGGTTACCAGGTTGGCAAGGACGGTTCTGAGTCGATACTGATCGCTGCGGCTGGCGGCGGCGATCTTCTTGATCTCCGCTTCGTCATCAAAGGTCATCGCGCGGCGAAGGGCGAACGTGGCCAGGTTCTTGACGAGCGTCTCGGCGAAGCGGTCGAGATCTTCGACCATGAGCCGCTTGAACTCCTCCGCGCCGTTAAACTTTCGGCCATCGGTCAATACGCCGGAGGCATTGACGGGAAACTGTGGCTCTTTTACTTTGCCACCCGGCCCGCTGAAATTGGAGGGACGATCCACCGCCCGCCAGCGACCGATCGCATCGTAAGCTTCAAATGCGAAACCGAGGGGATCGATCTTTGAATGGCAGGCGAGACAAGAGGCGGTCGTCGCATGGGCGTCAAGTTGCATGCGGAGTGTGGATTTGCTTGCATCCGGACGCGTGAGGTTGAGCGGCTCGACATTGGGGGGCGGCGGCGGAATCGTGGCTCCCAACATCACCTCTGCAATCCAGACGCCGCGGTTGATGGGGCGGTGCCTGGTTCCGTCCGAAGTCAGTGTAAGAATCGCCGCTTGCGTGAGCAACCCGCCGCGATGATCCTCGGGACGCAGTTTCACACGCACGAAATCTTGGCCTTCTGCCGACATCCCATAATGGGTTGCCAGGCGCGGGTTCATCATGGTCCAGTCGGACGTGAGAAATTCGCGGATCGGCAGATTCTCGCGAAATACCTCGGCAAAGAAATCGGTCGTCTCCTGGATCATGCTCGCTTCCAGATGCCGGTCGTATTCCGGATAGAGCTTCTTGTCGGGCGGAAACATGCCAACGTTTTGCAATTGCAGCCACTGTCGGGGGAAGGCCTTGGTGAAACGGCCACTTTTCGGGTCGGCCAGCAACCGGGCAAACTGCTTCCGCAGCACCTCCGGTTTGCGTAACTCGCTGGCTCGCGCGGCGGTGGACAATTCGTCGTCCGGCATCGAGCCCCAGAGGAAAAAGGACAGTCGGCTCGCCAGTTCCCAGTCGTTGATTCGTTCGCGGCGTTCCTTGGCGGCCCCCTCCTGAATGAAGATGAAGTTTCTCGACGCGAGAATCGCGGTCAAGGCGGCCCGATAGGCGGAGCGGAACGATTCGCCGGCCTTTTTTTCGCTCTCAATTAACTTAACGTAGTCAGCGATCTCGGCGTCCGTCACGGGTCTGCGCCAGGCACGCTCGGTGAAGCGGTGGAGTGCCTTGCGAACCTCCGCGGCATTCTCTGGGTCAACTGGAACGAGACTTTCCCGCTTCTTCTTTCCTTCCTCCGTGACGTAGGGCGCTTCCGTTTCGATCCAGTCGATCAACAATAACGGCTCTTTCGGCTTCCCCTCGTCGTCGAACGGCTGTGGATTTTTCTGATCGAGCCGGCTCGTGCCATGCACTCGCATGGTGATCTCAACAACGGCGGCGTCGAACTCCAGCACGATCGGCTTGTCCTCGGGAGAGAGGATCTCACGATCGAAGATCGGCTGGGGCTGATTGTCCGCATAGAAGGTCAGACGCGGCGCCGCTCCACCGGCAGGCACCAATGCGCTGACCTGCACCCGCACCTTGACCTCATTTCCATTGACGCCGTTCGAATAAATCCTGCGAGCGCTCCCCATGAAGGCCAGATGTCGCACCTGGCCACTGCGTTCGACCAGCCGGTTCTTGGCCCCACCCGCGAGCTTAGTGGCGTTCTGGCGAGTGATGGCCGGCGGCGCTACCTTTTCCGGGACGGCAATCGACACGACCGCCTCGGCCGCATTGAAATACTTCTCGATGTGCGATGGTGAAAGAGTCAGCACGGAGCCAATATTCTCGAAACCGCGCCATCTCGTGTCCTCGTTGAAGAGACCGGGCTGATCGACGTCAAAGCGGACGCCGAGCAGGTCGTGGACGATGTTACCGTATTCGTTGCGACTGAGTCGAAAATGAGAGACCGGCCCCCTCGCGGCCATCCGTGCTGTTTCGCCCTTCTTGAGTTCGGTGGCAATCCACTCGACGACACCTGCATTCTCCACCGCGGACGGCCGGGACTGCTCCTTCTTGGGCGGCATGTCTCCGCCATTGACCTGGGTGAGCACTTCCCCCCATTGCTCGCCGATGGTCTGATCGGCAAAGTTGAAGGCGAGCGTGTCCAGCCGCAAGTGCCCGCTCTGCTTCTTTTCACCGTGGCAGCGGACGCAATGCGTGGCGAAGTACGTCCGGACGAACTTCGCATCCACCGGATCGGCGGCCTGCTCGGTTTGGGTGACTGCCAGCAAGCCGAGCGAGGCTGTTATCCACAGGGGGTATTTCAAGGAGATCACGCTGGAATTTGCTTTTGCGCCAGCCGCATCGGGGCCGGTGAGAGCGGGGATCGGCACCGGGGAGTGAGGGGAGTTGGCTGCAAGAAAATTTCTCTCGCGCCCGCCGCACCGGAAACGGTCAGAACTCGGACCGGCGTCAGGGAGTGTGGAGGGATGAGTCATGGATGATTTGGACTTTGTTCAGGGTGGAGCCCGGTGAATCAATCTTTCGGGAGGGGTTGCCTTAGAAGAAATTTGCTTTCGCGCCCGCCGCACCGGAAACGCTCAGAACGCGGACGGGCGTCGGGGAGTGAGGGGTATGTTCATCTAGTCACCTATCTTGAGTCAGAGAGGGGTCTGTGTAGTGCAAGAAGCTGATCACCTCTCCTTGTCTTGGTACACCTCCAGCTCCACGACAGCCATCTGTCTGCCTTTCTGGTTCCCGCCGTCGGGTTTCAATGCCTGGATCCGGACGTAGCGCGCGGACGTCGCGGCAAAGGTATGCTCTGGTTTCCCGCCCGTCGCGTTCTTCACATGTGCCAAGGTAGTCCAGGTCCGGCCGTCGGCGGACAGGTTCACCTTGTATTCGGTGGCGAAGCAGTCCTTGTCGAAGGCGATTACGACGCGGTTGAGCGGATGAATCGCGCCGAGGTCCACGTGGTAGGTCCATGGCCATTCGCCGCTCGCCAACGCCTTGGTCGTCGCGTCGCCATCGACACCGTTCTTAGCGGTGCTGTTCCCACTGTTGGCAGCAAGTTCCTTTGTGCCCGTAACGTCCAGGAGCTTGGTGCGCTTGTTGCGGTATGCAAGGTTTCCCGGCGGCACGAGCTTGATAGGCGCGGCTGGTTTAGCCAAGCCCTCGCGCACGGCCGTGAGTTGCTTGACGAACGGCTCCGGGATCAGGCCGCTTGGTTGAATGGGAACGTCCCACGTCACCACGCCCTCATTCTTGATGATGTTTCGCGTCATCTCGATCACGGCTTCATCCGAGAAGCGCGGCGGACTGGCACACCACCACGGACCAAGATAACTGAGCATGTGCCATTGCTTGCCGTCGAGCCAGCGCCCCTCGCATTCAACCCAGGCGGCGTCCCGATCGATCTCCCCCGCCGTATAGTCTTCGGTGTCCGTCCCTTTCCGCATCCCGACGCCCGAGTTGAACGCGGCGATGCTGTCCGGGTTGCCGGAACGGACCGCATCGGCGTAGATGCGCGCGATTGGTTCGTTGAAGCCGTGCGAGTGCCACCCGCCGTCGAACCACCAGCCGACGACTTTCTTACCGTAGCGCTTGGACCATTCCTGGATGACCTCAGCCCACTTCTTCGCGAAGGCTTCGTCAATGGGCTGGTCCCTCACGCCTTGAGGCAGGCCGAAGCCTTTCTGCGCGACGGGGTCTGCGAAGGGAGCCTGGCACGTCAGGTACAGCATCACTTTGATGCCTTTGGGCGCGAGCGCGGCGGAGATGTCCGCGACGAGGTCGCGTTTGGAGCACTTGCTGGGCTGAATTCCGGCGTACTTGTCGTAGGCGGCGTTGGGCGAACAGAAGTGGCCGGAGTTCTGTCCGAGCGTGATGACGTAGTAACGGCAGCCGATGGCTTCGAGCTGCTTGACGAGGCCGGGAACGTCGAAAGCGTCCACGCGCTTGTTCCACTCCTCGGCGCTCATGCCCGGGTCCGTGAGGTAGTGCGTGAAGACACCCCACTGCGCGTCCTTGAACCAGTCGGTTCGGCGTTGAGCGGCATCGTTCTCGGCAGCCCATACAGACGCGCCCGTGAGCAGGATTCCAGTCAACACCGTCAGTAGTTTGTGCATTGTCGTTTCTTTCATTTTTAACTGTCGCTACCTTCCCTCCGCCCGCGCGGTGGATGAGGTGTTCTTAGTAGCCGCTCAACCCCCGGCGCACGCCGAGAAATCAAATCGAACGGTACGGCTGCTGTGCTGCCGCGCCCCCACGGAAAAGTCAAGTATTGGCATTCGCGAGACACGCACCGGTGCAGGAAATTGCTTTCGCGCCCGCCGCACCGGAAACGGTCAGAGCAGGAATCGGCGCCCGGGAGAGAAGGGTCTTTGCGCCAAGCAAAGCACGGACAGAGAGGAAACCAAAATACATGTGAAAGAAAATAGTGAAAAAGAAGAGACTCTCATCGGGTAGTTGGCGCGTAAGTTGTTCCAAATCAACATGTGTAATTTTTCCAACTACTCTCTTACAGAGCCCGGCGCGCCGGTGTTTTCGCTGAAGGGGCGGCGCCATGGCTCTCCGCTGTCGAGCCCCTTCAGCTTTGTCCCTTTTTGGACCGCAGACCCAGGGCTGCGCTCGTTCCCGCGTAAAAGGGCCTTACAGCCCTCACGCGGCGCACTCGCGTAAAAGGGCCTTACAGCCCTCACGCGGCGCACTCGCTTTCCTTGGGCTGGCATATCACCGGGCCTTTGGCCCTCGATGCAGAGTGTCTGTTGCGCCTCAGCGCCGTTTTCTAAATCCACCAGTTTTCAACTGCGTTTGGTATAAGGAGACTCGGTTGTCTCAAGGGCGCTGTTTCTCCAGCCAGGACGCCACTTTCTCCGCCCAGCGGGCACCGTGTTCGCGCAGTCCTTTGCCGCTGAAGTGGACGCCATCGCGCAAGTCACCGCGGAGTGCGTCGCTGTCAGGACCTTCGAGGGCGAGACCGTCGTCCCAAAGCGACTTCTGGCCTGCGCGCATGTCCTCAACGCCATTGCCGCCGTGCGAAGTCACCAGCGCCACGAACCATGGGGCCTCCCAGCCAATTTCCTTGCGCGAATCTTTGATTAGCTTTTCGAGATACTGACGATAGGCCGCGCCGGTGAGCGAGCGCTTGCGGTCCGGTTGCTCCGCATCGGACTCACCTTGATGCCATAGCACGGCGCGGAAACCTTTCGGTCCAAGCTGTTTCATGCGCGCCGTGAACATCTCAAAGGCTTCCCCTTTGCACTCCCACTCGCCGCTGGCGAGTTTGCGCACGTTGTGTTCCACCGTAGGCGGCTGGGGAAACGTCGCGCCTTTGGGCAGCCACTCGCGCACGCTCGTCGAGCCAATCCCGCAGGCGACAATACCCACGGGAACCTGAAATTTCCCGGCGATGGCATCGGCGAAGGGTGGCTGAAAGCTGCCCTGGCGGCCGCTGGCTCCCGGCTGCGGATCATTCGCCAATTGCCACTTTTTCCCATCGAACGCCGCGACCATGCCGGTCGTGGTCTTTTGCTTTTCCGCGCCGTGGTTCGAGGAGTTCGACTGTCCTGCGACGACAAACACTTCGCCCACGCCGACATGCTCCACGGTGGCCTCACCCAGTACGGCCGCGTCCGCCGCGGATTTTCGGTAGCGCACCTTCAGTGCATACCAACCGCCCGCAGCCAGCTTCACGCCGCCGCGGAACTTGCCGTCGGTGATCTGCGAGCCTGTGGCTACAACCGTCCACTTCGTTGCCTTGCCATGCGTCCCAGTCCCCGGTTCCGCCATAGCCTCCACCAAGGCGGCTTCGGCCGGCGCGATTCCCGCCACCACCACCTCGGCCCACCCTGCCGCGTTGCGTTGCGTGACCTGCCAATCAAGCGGCAAGTCCAAGGATGCGGCTGACGCGATGGATGTACCGACCACGATCATCGCGGCAAGCAATGCAAAAAAGGGTCTACTTTCGCGCCCGCCGCCCCGGAAGCGGTCAGAATGCGGGCGGGTGTCAGCGGGTGTGGAGATATGAGTCATGGATGTTTTGGATTTTGTTAAGAGAGGAGCCTGGTGAATCAATCTTTCGGGTGGGATTGCGTTAGAAGAAATTTGCTTTCGCGCCCCGCCGCACCGGAAACGGTCTGAGCGCGGACGGGCGTCTGGGAGTGAGGGGGGATGATGCCCGCGCCATCCGCGCAAACCTCTCACCTTGATACCGTAATTCCCAAATACTTCTCCGCATGTTGCGGGGCAGTCCAGCGGTAAGGATCTAAACGCCGGTGGGGCAGCCAGTGCACTACTTCGGTTTGGCCGCTTCGCCATACTTTCGTTCGCAAAAGGCCTTCCAGTCGGCGGAGAGGCCGGGCCAATCGGTTGCGAAGATCGGCTGCAGGTGCGGGCCGAGATCGGTCGAGCCGCTCTTAGCGACGGCGGCGAAGTAGTCGGCCAACTTGTCGGAATATTTCTTCTCGCCCAGCAGCAGTTCCACCAGCGTGACCGCTTGCCAATAGCGGTTGGTCGGCAGCGGTTTGCCCGAGGCCAACTCCTCCAGCGGCAGTCGCTGCGCAGGATCGGCCAGCCCGCCGCGAACTATTCCGCCGATCTCCTGCGGATGAAACCGCAACTGAAGGTAGTTCGCCAGCCCCTCTTGCAGCCATTCGCTGCGATTGTCGAGATCGGCCCGCATGGAAAGCACCGAATGAACATATTCATGCGTAAACACGGGCCGCGGTTGCTCGCCCTGCCAGAACGAAGTCGCCACGCCCTGCAACGTATAACCACCCGATCGGGGCGCTTCGGCTTGGGCGTTCAGCCGGGCGGCAAGGCGGGGCGTGAAGGCGCGGTAGTCCGCTTCGGTGGAGAAAACCACCAGCTTGGGCCGCTGAGCCGGCTCGCGGAGAAAGGGGAGCGCCTTTTGGATTTCGGCGTCAACCAGATCGAGATGCCGGCCGAACTCCGCCAGCTTGAACTGCGGAGCAGAGGTAAGCACCAGTCGTTGCGGCGTATCCAGGGCGAATACTTTCTCCGACGCCACGCCAGGAAACGCCAGCGTTGCGAGCTCCTGGGCTTCCACCTCGGACGCCCGCGGACCTTTGCCCCGCTCCAGGGCGACGGCGTCGATCTGCAACTCGGCTGGGTCGCGCAGCCAAAAGCCAAAACGGTTCACGTTCTCCCAACGGGGGATGCGATTCCCGCCCCAGCGAAACCAGCGCAAAGGCACTTCATATTTCTTCCAGCCGACATGAGCGATTTCCAGCTTGCGAAAGAAGCGCGTGCGGCCGTCGCCTTCAATAAACTGCAATTCCAGGTTGCTGGCAGGGTGCTTTTTGGCTTCGCCTTCCGACCGAAAAATCCACAATTCCACCTCGGCGCCGGTTCTCAAATCGCCCGGTAGAAGGTTGGGTTTGCTGTAGAGGCCGCAGCTACCCGTCGCGGACTTCAGCTCCAGCCCAAAGCCGGCTGGTCCGCCCTGGGGCGCCTCTTTGGGCAGCGCATCGCCCGGCAGGGCGACGCGGGCGGCTTCAATGCGGCTGACGGCCGTCCACTGGTTCGAGAGGCCCGGCTGCTCAAAATCGAAAAGCGGGGTGATCTCTTGCGCCGCCCCACGCTCCGCTGACCCCAACCAAGCGCAACAGAAAAGCGTAAAAGCAAACAGCGGGCGTTTCATGGCAACACCCTACGGCTGGGAGAATTTTTCGAGTGGGCCGACCGCCACCGTGGAGAAGTTCGCCAGCGGGAATTTATCGAGCAGGGCGCGAATATCGCCCGGCGTTCCTGCAGGGATTTGCTTTCGCGCCCGCCGCACCGGAAGCGGTCAGAATGCGGGCGGGTGTCAGCGGGTGTGGAGATATGAGTCATGGATGAAAATGCGGATTTGGATTTCTATCCAAGGAGAGCCGGGTGAATCAACCTTCCAGGAGGGGGGTGCATTAGAAGTAATTTGCTTTCGCGCCCGCCGCACCGCAAACGCTCAGAACGCGGACGGGCGCCGGGGAGTGATGGGGTATGTTCATCTAGTCACCTATCTTGATTCAGACAGGGGGCTGTGTGGTGCAAGAAGCTGATCACCTCTCCTTGTCTTGGTACACCTCCAGCTCCACGATAGTCATCGTGGTGCCTGTCTGGTTCCCAGCGTCGGGTTTCAATGACTGGATCCGGACGTAGCGCGCGGACGTCGCGGCAAAGGTATGCTCTGGTTTCCCGCCCGTCGCGTCCTTCACGTGCGCCACGGTAGTCCAAGTCTGGCCGTCAGCGGACAGGTTCACCTTGTATTCGGTGGAGAAGCGGTCCTTGTCGAAGGTGATGACGACGCGGTTGAGCGGATGAACCACGCCGAGGTCCACGTGGTAGGTCCAGGGCCATTCGCCGCCTGCCGCTGTCTTGGTCTTTGCGTCGCCATCGACGCCGTTCTTAGCGACGTGGCTCCCATGACCGTTGTCCTGAAGCTCCTTTGTACCCGTCACGTCCAAGAGTTTGGCGCGCTTGTTGCGGTACGCTAGGTTTCCCGGCGGCACAAGAATGATAGGCGCAGCAGGTTTAGTCAAACCCTCGCGCACGGCCGTGAGTTGCTTGACGAAAGGCTCCGGGATCAGGCCGCT
>Ga0209596_1000868_pt1 | contig 27092 bp, 23 predicted proteins | sample M_130807_MF_Meta_FD_187314 | JGI IMG/M metagenome (GOLD analysis project Ga0209596, IMG submission 187314) | Freshwater microbial communities from Lake Montjoie, Canada to study carbon cycling - M_130807_MF_MetaG (SPAdes) (version 2) | ecosystem: Environmental > Aquatic > Freshwater > Lake... | reverse complement strand
TTGATGTCTTCCATTGAATTTCGTTTCTAAAGACCCGTCTTTAGCTAATCTTATAGATTGTTCATTAGCAATTTCTGATTCAATAAATACTTGTTGATCTTGATGTCTTCCATCGAATTTCGTTTCTAAAGACGCATCTTTAGCTAATCTTGTAGATTGTTCATTAGCAATTTCTGATTCAATAAATACTTGTTGATCTTGATGTCTTCCATTGAATTTCGTTTCTAAAGACCCGTCTTTAGCTAATCTTATAGATTGTTCATTAGCAATTTCTGATTCAATAAATACTTGTTGATCTTGATGTCTTCCATCGAATTTCGTTTCCAAAGATTCATCTTTAGCTAATCTTGTAGAAGCTTCATTATCTACTGCAACAGTAGCAGCATTAGCTAAGTTAGTAATAGCATTGTTGATATCACCATCAGCAGATTGGAAAGCAGCAACGATTTCAGTTAATGAATCGATAGCAGCAGCATCTGTATTGTTAGTAATGAAATCAATTTGGTTTTGTAAAGATTGGTCACCAGCAATATGATGAGCATGTTCTTCACTGATTTGAGCAGCTAAATCAGCGGCCAAAGATACATCAGCAGATTCTCTAGCAGCAGCTTCAGCAGTAACTCTGTCTCCTAAGTCATTATCTGCTTTCTTTCTAGCATCTTCTTCATCAGATAAGTTGTTAGTCAATAATAATTCAGCAGCGATTGCTCTTGATTCTTCAGCATCAACGTCAGCGATTCTTGCAGAAGTTTCTACAGAAAGGTCAGCGGTTAATGTATCAATTGCAGAGTTTACAGTTGTATCTACATAAGATTGTAAAGTAGCTAAGTCAGCAGATAATTGAGCATCTCCTGCGATTCTTGCTAGTTCTTCAGCACTAATCAGTGAGTTGATGTTTGTAACAGCAGCCAATAAATCATCATCGTTTGCTAAATCAATAGATTGAACGAAAGCAACAACTTCTCTAAATTGGTCTAAGTTGATATCAGATGCGTCTAAGATAGCATCGATACGAGCTCTTTCTGTTGAAATTTCACTAGATCTAGTTGTAGCTTCAGTTTGAATAGCAGTATCTAAATTGGCAAGGTCACTAACCAAGCCTGGAAGATCTGATTTTACGATACCGGTAGCACCAACGATCTGTGCGTTAGTAAGTATTAAATCGGACTGTTTGTCCAAAATAATTTTTGTCGGTTTTGACATAAATTCTAAATTTTTTTTTAATTAAAAAATTTATTATTTACAAATTTTAATTTGATTGTCAATAGCCTATATGTAATATTGTATAGTATGAAATCCAAATTATTTATTATTAAATAGTAAATTTTTTATATTTTTAATGGCATTCGTGTATGCCAATGGTTCACATGAACCATTTTCAGTTAAATATTCATTTACATTTAATAACAACTCTGAACTTTCTGTGAAATAGAAGGATGATTTACTTCCCATCTTTTCAACATTATATTTATGGCCTTTTGTTTTTAGGTAGGCGGTTAGATATAAATCAGTCGTTGAGTACTTTTTTTCTTGTTCCATTTTAATATTAATATTTTTGATAAATTGTTATAGTGTATATATATAGTAAAAAATGTAACTTTTTTCTACAATGCTTGATTTTGCTACGTTTTTTGACATAGCATTAAAATAAAAAATTTTTTTTTATTTTTTTTTCAATAAATATTAATTTTATTTCAAATGCCATAATTTATTTTCAGGTAATTCATTGAATTCTACCTGTTCGTATTTCTCAATTAAAGGTTTAAGATATTCTAAATATAGTTTTTTTCTGTCCTCTATAGCCAATTTTCTACTATGTCCTAACCAAGTGTATGCCGAAGCAAATCCCATTGTTCCTCCATTTTCAATAACATAATCAATAACTTCTGTTCTACCATATTCAATAGCCCATTTTATAATCATATATCTACCTCTTTTATCGGTAAGACTTGCACCATAGTCAAGCAACATTTTAATACCATCTAAATAACACTCTCCGATATCACTAGCACTTACATAACTACCTTTACAAGATCTTCTTACAGGAAGTGAATCTTCAAAACTAGGATCTAATCCATTATCCAAACAGAATTTAACTGCTGCTATATCATGACATATGTTGTTATAAACTGTTGCAGTAAGTTCTGAATTATTTGCAACTAAAAGTTTAATCATTTCCAATGAAGTTGCATCGTTGATAACTCCTTCTTTTGGTGCTTTTAAATTTGGAGAACCACCTAATGATAAGATAAGTTGTGCTTTCTCTAAGTCATTTTCTTGAACTGCCCATTGAAGTACTTTACAAGCTTCTCTGTTGATGTCAGCACCGTCAACCGTAACATATTGTTTGATTTGTTCAGAAGTCAATCCTTTTTTAACAATCTCGATGTTTGCTGCTCTTGATTTTCTTCTTTTTTCTAAATCTTCCGAACTTACAGGTCTTAAAAGAGCGAAAAGTGCACCGTATTTTGAAATATCTGCGTCTGTTGCACCAAGTTGTTTAGCCTTTTCTTTAGCATCACTTTCCACATCGTATTCTGTACCCCAATCCTTCAATATGTTTATCACGTTTCCTGCAACATTTCCATCTATCTTGTTGTGTGCCGCTCTAATGTGATTTTGTTTATCATCTGGTTCGATAGTAACTCCTATTGTAAACAAAGAGTTTGATTGTGCCAGGTTGAAGTTATAAACATAATATTGCATGTTTTCTTCTACCTGTCTACCCTGTCTATCTTTGTTCACATAACCCTCCCATTGTGACATAGAGTCTTTGATACAATGTGAAGTATGTGCGTTAAGTATTCTATTTGCACCAAAAGACTTAACTGATATGACAAATATACCGTTTTCGTTGAAAATCTCTTCTGCACCCATCGCACCAAACTTCATTGTACAATCTTGAAACTTTTTGTAGAAAGAGTTAAACCCATCATTATCTGTTGCTTTCGCATAAGCAAGTGCCTTTTCAATCAATTCTCTGATATTCTTATATCTAGAAACAGGACTTCTAAAAACTACCTGACCTTTTGTTTTTGAACCTTCTCTATCATCCATCAACATTCTTCCCCAGAATCCTTTGTATAGTTCATCGTGTTTTACTTTATCATCACCACCAAGAGCGTCGAATGCCATAGCTACTTCTAAAAAATTGTCTTTGATTATCTGTGGAGAATCTTTTAAGTCTCTTTTTAAATGTGGTGGAAGATCCGCCTCCATTCTTTTATAATGTCTTAAATTTTCAAGTCTGTTCAAACCATCAATCAAAAGCTCCATATTGTTAGGAACTTTCATGTTTATGTAGTTAGTATCAAATGCCTTTTTGGTTATTTTACCATTTACTGATATATCAAGGTTTGATAATATATCTTTATTTAGAAGTAAATTTGTATATAAAGTTTTTAAATCTGGAAGAGAAGTATTTTCATAATAGTAGAAATAAACAAAGTTTCCCAACCAACCCATATGGTCTCTATCTAGCTGGTATTCCTTTTCGATAGTATTGCCACTTACATCCTGAACAGGAACTTCTGCCTTTAGCTCTCTGATTGCCTTGAACTCACTGGTAGATATAAGCTCTCTAAGTTGTTCTTCACTCACCGTGATTGTTCTCATAGTATCACCAAGCTCTTTTTTCTTCTCGGCGTCTAATTTTATAAAGTCTAAAGGAGTTACAGAACGTTTATTACCATTTGACATATCATATTTTGTCTCATCATCAATAAGATTCAATTGATTTGCAGCAGTAGTAAGGATATATCTATCCTTCATGAGCTTTTTGGCTTTGTCTAGATTTTCATTTATTGAAAACTGATCTAAAAATTGGCTATATTTCTTAAATATCATTTTCTTCTCGTTATTTTTGATTCGTTTATTCTTTTTAACTCAGTAAGATATACTAAACCCTCTTTTAAGTAGTTTGGAAGTTTTGCCAATCTTTCTACTTCTTTATAGTCTTCTGCATCTAATGCATCATCTATAAGCACTTGTATCTCTCTTTTACTAAGTTCACTTTCACTATCTTCTTGTTCTGGTTTTTCCAAAGATTGTCTTACAATTCTATCAATATCGGATTGAGACTCTTCACCTTGCTCTGCATGAGATTCATCACCTTCACCTTGTGGTTCTGGTTCGTTTCCAAATCTTTGTTCCATTTCCCATTTGTTGAGTTCATCTCTATATTCGTCTTCTGCTCTAACTATATCAGCAACTACTTTTTCAATCTCAGATTTTGCTTTAGATTGAGCAAATCTTTCTTGATTTATTACAAAAGATGTTTTACCTGATTCAGTTTTACTATCAAATACAGAAAACAAACTTTTTGTTATTTCTAAAAACTCTTCGTCAGTATATCTACCACCTCTTCCTTTATCAACAGCAAGTTGTGCGAATACTCTAGCTCTCATTTGTGTATATTTACTAGCGTCTTTACAAGCATTGATAAAATCTCTAAACATATTTTGTGCAACTACACCATATTTAAAATCTTGAGATTCATCTTTAAAAGAAGAAGTTGCTCTTTTAATCTCTTCTGCAATCTCATCATCTTTTTTGATAGCACTTGATTGAAGAAGTAAATAGATTCCTTTTATAGCTTCATGTAAAAGCATTGGAAAATCTATACCATATGCTCTTATTACAATCTTATTGAAATCTGTATTTTCTGTTAAAAGGTGTATCTTGTTAAATTTACTTGTAGCGTTTTCCCAAGTCAAATCAACAGCACCAGCTAAACCACCAGGCATATTTTTCATCATACTACCTTTTGCCTTATCGGTTACAGCCCAATCTAATTTGTGTGCTACTTCAGATGTTTTTACCCAAACGTCTAAAAGTTCTCTGTGAGAGTCTCCTAAAATTTCTCTTAAACCACTTTCAACTACTTCTGAAAATTTGATAATATCTTTAGTTGCTTTACCTTCACCTTGAGTAATCATATTAAGAATCTTCTTCTTATCGATTGCCATAGCAACATCTTTGTTAGTAAGTTCTTCTACTTCTTCGGGGTTTTCTTCTTCTTGATCCTCATAGTTCGTATCATCATCAAAGAAAGACATAAAATCATCTTCTTCCTCTTCGTCTTCTTGTTCTTCAGTTTCTTCTTGACCCTGTGGTTGACCTTGTGGTTGATCCACTTCTTCCTCTTCAGTTTCTTCTTCTTCAGAATACTCTGGTCTTTCTTCAGATTCAGCAGGAACATTCAATAGATTTGGAACTTCTCCTAATACTGATTGATTAGGTCTGATAAGCTTTATCAAAAGTTCTACTGGTTTTTCAGAGGCTTCAATAATATCACCATACTCATCCATTATAACTCTTTTAGCAAGTGCTTCTAATTTAGTATATCTTTCTTCTATTTGGTCTGTATTCAAACCATTAGTAAGAAGTTGTGCGGATCTTCTCATCAAAGAACCTATGTCTCCTGTAACAGGACTATTTGTATTTGGTGTTACTCCAAGATTTTTTTTAGCTTGATCCTCAGCTTTTTTCATGAAATCGTCATCAATTCCTTTATTACCTTTAAGATCAACTTCTTCTTTTAAAAATTCTAAATAATTCTTCATATATCGTTGTTTTTATTTAAAGTATGAATTGATTTCAGACTTTTCATCTTCTGATAATCCGTTGTAGATTTTTGAAAATCTTTCTACTACTTCTGATTCTGTGCTTTCTTCTCCTTTGTGACTAAGTGTCAAGTTATCTGATAGCAAAGTTTTCTTAGCAACTTCTGGTGCAACCATTGTAGTTTCAAAAAACTTGATGTATTTTTTAATATACTTCATATAGTTATTTTTTTTTCTTACGATATATATTAAAATGATAATCTCATTTTTGACAAATGAAAAATAATATATAATAAAAACTAATTAAAAAAGATGAAGAAATTTTCAGAATTAAAAAAACCTAAAATAAAAAGATTTAACGAAGCAGATGACTATTCAAGCAAATCTTTAGAAGAGTTAAGAGAGTTAGCTGAAAAAGAAGACTTAATGAAAATTATCAAAGAAAAAGGAAGACAATTAGGTCAAGAGGCCGAAGATCTTTCAAGTAAATCATTAGAGGAGCTTAGAGAATTAGCTGAAAAATCAGATTTACTTAAAATTATTCAAGATAGACAAAAAGGTATCGCAGATCCAGTTCAGGCACAAGCTCAGGCTCAAGCACAGGCACAAGCTCAATCAGAAGAAGAAAATGGTGTTGAAAAACCAGAAATATTAGGAGAAGGATCACATCCAGGTAAATTATTCTCTAAATTATTTGAATCTAGAGAAATGGCACATATTTATCATTTACAAGTAAATGGTGATATGGGTTCACATGCAAAACACACTGCGTTAGGTGAGTATTATGATGGTGTTTTAGATTTCATTGATTCAATTATAGAAGTTTTTCAGGGACAATATGGTATCATTGAAGAGTATGATGTAATCGATACTTCAGAAACTAGATCAAAAGATACTATCGAATATTTCAACGAGTTGGCAAGATTTATTAAAGAAGAAAGAAAATGTATAAACGCAGAAGATACACATTTACATAATATTATTGATGAGGTTGTTGCACTTGTTTACAGAACACTTTACAAACTTAAATATACTAAATAATAAATACCTAATAACAAAAAGCCTACTCTTCAGTAGGCTTTTCTATTTTATATATCTTTTCTATTCTTGACTTTCGTCTCCAGTTTTTCATTGTCGCGGTCGAATATCTACTTTTTACGTTCCATCTTGGATTGAAGTTACCTTCAACTATTGCAGTCGTCGTGTTTTGTATTATATAAGGAACTAATACTATTCCTGGATTATTTCCCTTTTTTCCTGTCAACATTGAATATTTTTTCTATTTTTATGATTCGTAGCAGGTTAATGAACTCAGAACCGAATTTCTTCTTTTGGAATTTTACCATCGAATATCTTTCTTATCTTTTTGATTCTTTCCTGAGACCGGAACATAGTTCCAATGGTCGTGAAAAATGGATTGTGTAGTCTACTATTGGGACCACCCATTACGACTAGATTAGGATTTGGTGCACAAAACATTGTTTATCTTTTCTTTTCTTTTGTCTTTTCTCAACATCTTAGAGAATGCTCTAATTCCTTCAAGAATTGTTTTCTTCGTCGTTTCCGTGTGATTGTCCCAAATCGCCATATATTCTTTCTATAGTTTGTTTTCTTATGATATTGCGTATAGCTTTCCAATCCATTTCGAATATTGGACTTAGATAGTCACCATCTTCGTCGATTACTGCCATACTTATTATATATAGATAATATTATTTGTTTTCGGTATATAAATATTTACGACCGTCTGCTTTATAACTATCTAAATTACCAATTACAGTATCTGTTTTATCTACAGAGTTTTCCATATCTTTTTTCATAACCTGTAAAGCTGCTATAGAGTCATCTATTTGGTCATTTCCTTTATCTGATTTATTCTTATAGTCATTAAGCTCACTTATAAGAGAATCCACCAACTTTTGTTTGTCATCCAATAATGATGTAAGCTCTTTAAGCTCAACAATTATTTCTTCAACTCTTTCTACGGAAACATCTACTTGTTCACTTTCGTTAAATCTTTTAATTCTTCTCATTTTTAAATATTGGATTTTAATATATATATTAATTATGAAAAGAAGAAATAAACTTATTTTAGAATTCACAGAATTCAACATGCAGAGGTTAAACCCAGATTCGGTACAAGCATCGATGCATGTAGACGATCCTTCTTTATCGCTAAACGCCTTCGATAAACATCAGGATGCCATAAGACAAGCGATGTCGAGAGTAAATGACATACTTTGGAATCTAAATGGTTCTAATGCTTATAGTGCACTGAGAGGTAAATTGGCATTAGAAGACCAGGATATTAAAAGTATGAAAATACTTAGAATAACTAAAGTAAATGGTATAGACTACGATGTCTATATAACATTTGTCATTGGTGAAAATGAATATTGGGGAGTTATAAACGGAATACTTACTTCATCACCAGAGCTTGAATCGGAAGTTTTCAAAGACTATGATTTATACCAAGCAAAAGAGTGGATTATAAAGATTAAAGGATTGGTCGTAAAGACTATAAAAACATGGTTAAAACCAGAACCAGGAAAATACAAACTTATCAATGACGAAGTTCTTTGTTACTCTATAGAAACCGGAAGACAACTCAAAATGGAAAAAGGTATTGAAATAGATGTTATAAGACCATATGATAATAAGATTGTCATAAGACACGAAAGTGAGACCTATAACTTAGTTGGTGACAACTTTATTTATTTCAATTGGTGGTTTGAAAAAATAGATTAAATAAAAAACCCGTTCTTTTTGAACGGGTTTTTTTTATTTTGATTCTAAGATTTCTATCTTTTTATTAAGTTCTTGTATAGACTTTATTAAAACTGGAATCAATCCGTTATAGTCTAATGCTTTTATTTCTCTATCGCCATCTATAGATGTGTTCACAAGCTCTTTAAGAACTTCTTCAACTTCTTGTGCAATCAAACCAATAGAAGGTGTTGTAGAGTTACTATAAAGCCATGTATGTGTTACAGGGTTAAGTCTTAATACTTCATCAAGACCATATTCAAGTCCTTTTATATTCTCTTTTTGATTTCTATCAGAAAGTCTATAATAAGTACCATCAGGCCAGATATAAGCTTTTGCTGATTTTGTTCCACCAATATCACTATAGAAGTGACAAATGGCATAACCACCAACCGTAGTAGGTCTGTATATCTCAAGACTATTTGTTCGTGTAGTTCCTTCCATTCTTGTATTATCACCAAATATATAAGCTAAATTAGATACTTTAGGAAGTCTAATCTCTGTATCAGAAATAGTAAGTACTTTTTTGCTATTAGCGACGATTCCAATCTTCCCTACAGACTCTAAAAAGAATCCAGTATTCTTACCCTGTGCTTTATCCGAATCAAAACATATAGAAGGTGCAGTCTCAGTTCCAGATAATATCTGAAGTCCATTGTCAGTAAAGTAAGCAATAGTCTTAGCACCATTATCAAATCTAGCAGAAACTGTGTTTGGTCCTCCACCGGATCTAACAATCAATCCATGCCCTAAAGAAGGGTTGGAGTTGTATATGTCACAACCATAAGAACCATTAGTAAATCCGGAAGAGACGATATCTGCAACACCATTAATAAATGTGTATATTTTAGATCCAATGTTTGTCGCAATTAAAGTCTGACCATCGCCGTTCAAATTTATCAAATGTCTTCTTCCATCAGTAGGGGTTGGAACAGTTTGATCAAAATGTGCGTTTGTTTGAGGATATGTTAGTGTAGCTTTTCCTGCAAAACTTTCTATGATTAAGTCACTATTTGCTACACCACCATTATTATACAATCCAGAGAATCCGATAGTTCCACTCATTTTCGAACTACCATTCAAACCATATAATGCAACAAATGGTCTTATATTATTTTCAATTTTTAATGTTGCATCTGTGATAGAAGTGGATTTTATCAAAACCCCGGTTTCTGTAAGTCTCATCTTTTCTTTACCAGCAACAGATATACCGAGTATGTTCCAACCTGCTCTATAAATACCAGTGTTATTATTTGTTGAAAATGCCACAGAAGGATTTGCCTCACTACCATTAGGAATTTGAAGTTGTGCTCCTTCAGATACACCATTTATTCTAGGAACAAATTTGAATGCATCACCACCGGTTGTTTGATAGTATTTATTTGAACCACCAATTGTACCAAAAGAAACATACAAAGGAATGGTAGAGTTTGATTGAAAGTCCAAAACTGGTGCAGAAGCAGGAATTGATCCAGCAGGTATCTCACTCAGTTTAGTCCATTCTGGAGTAGAAACTCCGGATTTTAATATGTATATTTGACCCGATTCTGGATTTATAGCCGGTTTTATTTTACTAACATCAATTGCACCAATTATATTTTCACCTTTAAGTTGTGTCAATCCATTACCAGATCCTTGAAAACCATCTGATTTTAATAATCCATTAACGATTAATGAAAAGGCAGCATTCCCATTTGCAATATTAACATATTTTGCAACACCTGCATCAATTTGAGATATCAGACTATTACTTATTTGTGAAGATCCATTAAAAACAGGAATATATCCAGTTGTGGTTGTTCCGGTTATTGTCACCGTACTACTATTTTCACTAGTCCATATAGTACCATTCCAAACATATGGTTGTTTAGAATCTATATCATAGACTCTAAGTCCATTATATTTATAGACAATAGCATCTCTTGAAGAAGTTCCTGAAGTAACTAATCTATCATCTATTGGTTTTGCGACATTTACTGTAAATCCATCTATTATTTGCATATACTATATATAAATTTTTAATATTTAAAATCAAAGTTTTCAGATGGCGGACCAATCTGAGAAACATTACTCCATTTGTAGACTCTATATTCTTTTGAGGTCCATAGACCTGTAGGAGATGATAATATCTTATTTGTCACGGAGAAAGTGCCGAGTATGTCGATATTTTCCGGATCCATTATAGAAGTCAAAGGACCATAATCAAGATCATATGCAAAAAAGAAATTTCCTTGTCCAATTAAGTCAAAAGTTTTATCACCTTTTGGTTCAATTACTTTGTTCATAGATGCTAATGCAGCAACCGTAAGTGTATTTGATGCAGTAAATCCATAGAAATAAGGATATATTCCCTGTATTGAAGTACTTGCAGTATTACTTGCAGTTCCATCATTCACCTTTATAGTAAATATAGATGATGTTGCAGTAAGAGGTGTTATAACAACTCCTTTTGCTACACCATTTATAGTAGTTTGTCCAGAAGTAGTAATTGCTGGGTATGTACTAGGTATCATATTTGTAAGTTTTGTAGGAAGAGTTTTTGCAGTTCTTTTTGTTATAGAATAAGCAATCTGTATGTTAGGATATGACCCAACTTCTACATATCCAGAAGAATTGATAAGATTTATAGTACATGATGGTGCTAAATAAGGATAAACTATCTTTCTAAGAACATCAGCGATAGACATTTTATTAAAAGTTGATCCAAGCGTAATATCACCTATTGAGATTGGTATAGGACGATTGTCAGTAAATTCTAAAGAGTGTGAATTTACATTTACTGGTGATCCAAATATATTGATATTACTTCCCGTTATTCCTACATAGTCAACTTGTGGGAATTTTATGCTACCCCATTCCAATACGGCACTTCCTGTAATTCCTTTAGAAAAAAGAACTTTACCAGATATTGGTATATTTGAAGAGCTTGCCATAGTAGGAAATACTATATTGTTGATAGATACTTTACCACCTACATTTAAGTTATTTCCAAATGAATCTATTCCAAGTGAATAAATATTTATATCACCATTAGTATTTACAATATCAAAAGATAATGAATGAGATCCGCCAATAGTACTAATAACTTGTGATTGAATATATGGTGCATTAAGAAAAAGATTCTCATCAGTTCCTGCCAAAAATATAACTTTTGTACTTTTTTGATCACTTAAAATATCATCACGAGTATTATGGAAAAATAAATCGATATCACTCGACATGAGTTTATCAGACATTATATCGTGTGTAGTAGAATAGGAATAAGTACCTGAATATGATCTCTTACCAATCAATATTTTGTTTATTTCTAAATCTCTATTTGGCTTTTGATTCAAATCATCTGCTAATCCAGAATCTATTCCAATATACTCTATACTAGAACCTGATGCTGTTGTTGGCTTAAAAACAGTAGAATCCCACAGAGATATAACCATATCTCTCATATATTTAGGTATAAGGTAATATTCTTCATTGTCTTTTAAGTTTTCCAAAACAATATTGTTGGTAAACTCAAAAGTGCTATTTGTAGTTCCTATTATAAGATCACTACTTGTTGATTGCCAAGGAAGACCGGTAAATTTATCGTATATAGCCATCTATTCTTGTTTTTTTTACTCAAAGCCACCAGGAGCGGGCTCACCAAATCCACCACCTCCTGGATCGCCAAATCCACCAAATCCACCAAATCCACCGTATATATAATTAATAAAGACTGGCCATGAAAATGAACTGGTTGTAGTAAATTCTAATTCAAAATTTCCATCTCCTTGATAACTACAAGGTAATTTTGATTCCCAAAGAACATATTCACTTGAACCAACCTGATTAACCATATCAAATGTTCCTGGATAAAATGCACTAGCAGTAGGACTTCCCTTTTGATAAAGAACAAATCCATTAGGATCTTTTATTGATAAAAGATTGGACTCATCTAGAATATCTCCAATACCATTATTACGTGGATATAAGAAACAAATATGACCTGTTCCGGTAAAACTCAATTTTAATAAAGAGTCTATTTGAGATGGTTTTATCAACTTATTAAGTTTTGTCTGTAATGGATTTAGATTATTTATTATGTAGCTAGATAAATCACCAGATGTTGAATATCCAATATTTGATTTAAAAGAAACTGCACTTGAAGTTGCACTAAAACCATAATAGATAGGTTTAATAAATTTTATATCCGCAGTTGTACTATAACTCCAACCTGAATTATACGAAGTAACTAAAGGATATCCACCAATAACAGTACCTGGAACATTCGAGTAAGCCATCGTAAATTTGTAGATTCCACCCGATGAGTTACCTGGATCAGATATATTAAAATCTATAGAAGTAGAAAATGTTTTTCCAGGTAGTCCTGAAAATGATAATCCATGATATGTAGTTGCTTGTGTGACACCAATAGTGTTACCATAGTTTTGTTGAGTAAGTATATAATAGTTACTGACATATTCGTCAGCGGTTTTAGGATATATTGTAAGTAGGTAAGTCAATTTTGCGGTAATTGATTTACCAGCTTCACCATATGTAGATCCAGTAATCTTATCAGTAAGACTTAGTGATAATGTAGGAGCAACATAAGGGTAAAGTACTTTTCTAAGAACTTCGGATAATGGCCAATTTTGTTGTGTAGCAGTTATTAAACTATTATATGAGTTTGCTGAAAAAGAGAATCCTGAAGGAACTCCACCTACTTGATTAGGAACTATTGAAGAATCCACAAATTCCAAAGAATGCCCATTCAACTTAACTGGAGAACCATATATGTTTGTAGGAAGTCCTGTTGCACCAATATTAGTCTCATCAAATGTTATAGGTGCCCATTTAAGATATCCATTTGGATATGAACCCGAATATTTAAGAATTTTATCATTTCCTGCATTTCCATTTGTTTCAGAAACGGTAGGAAATAGAATTCCATTTATAGCAACTCTACCAAAAGAACTATATAAATTTATTGGACCTGGATTTAAAGAAGGATTTCTAAATTCCAAATGATTTTCACCATTTTCAACTCTTGATTCTATATAAGGTGCGGTTTCATGAAGTAAAGAATTAGTACCTGCTAATATAGCAACTTTTGTAGAACTTTGTGTTAAATAACTATCTGGTTTAGTATTGTATATGTAAATATCTGCTCTATTATTACCAAGCAAGCTATTCGTCATTATATCTAAGTTAGCATAACTTCTTTTTCCTAAAAATATCTTTTGTTTTATATCTCTATCAGAAGGATTTCCAGAATCCACACCAATATATTCTATACCTGATATGTTCTTTGTCTGTTTAAATGGAGAGTTTGCCCAAGTAGACAAAAAGGCATCTCTGATGTCTTTTGGTGAAATCAGCTTATGTGTATTATCAGGAATATCTTTCAAAACCGAGATTATATCGGGCTTTCTATATGCTTCAAGTTGCGTTCCAACATTTATACTATATGTAGCAGGCATTAGATTAAAATATTTTTTCTTTATATATTAAAAAACAAAAGCCTGATAAAACTATCAGGCTTTTAATTTGAAAATATTCATTATCTTTTTCTTTCTTTTCATATGCACGGCATTTAAAATAAGGTATGTGTAGTGCGGTAATGGCATCAGTCAAACAAAAATTCCAATTTTATCAGATCTTTAACCTTTGCAGTTTGAAGATTTAGTTCTTCGAATTTTATCTTCTCGTATGGAATCTCATTTTCAATATCCAACAATGTTTCCATTTCTTTAGAAAATGCAGCAGAGTCTGATATATTTACAGCACCATCAATAACTTGTCCAGACTCATCTTTGGCAAGAGTTGGGTTTCCTAACTCATCCTTTGTGGTCCATTTATCAAGAATTCTTTTCTCCATTTTAATCTTATCATCTAATATAGATGAAAGTTCTTTTATGATTCTCATAAGTCTAAATGCGGCTTGAGCATTGATGTCTAAATCGATTAATGTATTTAAAGCAGAAATCGTATCATCATTTAATTGAGAGTTTTTCAATATAATTGACATAGTATAGTTTTTATTTTTATATATTACTAATTTCAACTTTTGTTGATAATTCATCTATTCTTTTTTTGAGTATTTCAAAATATTTTTCATCTCTTTCTATAAGAATGTATTTTCTGTCATTCAAAATACAAGCATGTCCTGTCGTTCCTGTTCCAGCAAAAGTATCAAGTACTAAATCACCTGGTTTGGAATGTTTAAGTACAAGATCTGATATCAAACCTAAAGGCTTTTGTGTTGGATGATCCAATCTTTCCTTTCCATGACATAGAGGGTATCTATATACGGCATTATCATATACAGAGTTAAAAGTAGGCTTCTTTCCTTTTACAAAAGTGAAAAAATATTCTATTGCATTTGAAAGATAGTTTATCTTTGAATTTATAGGAACTGGATTAGTTTTATGCCACTGTCCTATTCTTGGTTGCTTAAATTTATACTTTTCTGTTATTTCCTTTATCATAGTAGATTTCCATATATCAAAAAAGAATATAAGCGTTCCACCATCTCTTAAAACTCGGTGATATTCTTTAAAAAGAATATCCCAATCAATTTCATCTTTATCCCATTCACCAAAATCAATTGAAACTTTCCCATATTTAGTTATCATATCGGAATTTGCGTCATCAGAATATTTAGTAAATCCAGATTTTTTAGAAATTAAGTAAGGAGGATCTACTAAAATAAGGTCTATCGAACCGCTTGGTATTTCTTTTAGGTAATTAAAGCAGTCGTCATTTATTATCATAAACTATATATTTCATTAAGTGACTTCCCAAAAATAATATATAATAAAAAGTTTAAACTTATTATGAGGCTGACTGATTTTATAAGAAGAATATTCATAAAGAAGAAGAAGGTGGAAATAAAAAATTTACCATCTCAAGGATTATTCTATAAAGATGATTTTAATATATCTATTAAAAGAGTCAATATAAAAGAAATCACCGAATATGAAAATAATTATGACAGAGAGAATTTAGGACTTGTATTGGGTAGACTAAAAAAAATAGTTGAAAATAATATAATTATACCCAATGAATATTCGTTTAAACACATTAAAAGTATAGATGTTATATTTATATTTTTAGAAATTGTAAGATTTACAAAAGATAAGCCGGTTCAATTAGAGTACTTTAATGATGAGATTGGTACAATAGATAAAATAGACTTTGATGAAAAAAGTTTCAACTATTGTAGACTAAGTGAAGAGATAATGAGTGATTGGGACTCAAATCAAAAATGTTTTGTCATAAATGGATATAAATTTTCTCTTCCATCAATTGGAATTGAAAACTCTTTGACAAATTTTTTGATAAACAAATCTTATGATGAAGATTCAAATAACTATAACGACTATAGCTATAACTTTACCTATTTTTTAGGTGAAAAGGATTTTTTGACATTTGAAGAAATAGAAAATTTAATACAGATATTCAACTTCGATATAGAAGATGAAGAAGTTGAAAAGATAGATAATTTGGTAAAAAGATTCATTCCTCTTCAAAGATATTCTTTAATAAAGGATAATAAAGTAATAGAGATGAGTTCAAAGATAAATCTTCAAGAAATTTGGAAATAGTTATAAACCAAATCTAGATTTTGTGGCATTGAAGTTTTGTAATACCTCACTAGCAGATAATTCTCTATTATAAATCTTTATATTATAAATATTACAATTTTGATTTGATGTACCCCCTAATGAAAGTGAATTAGTAGTATTAATAAGTGGATTTGAAACTACTTTACTATCAGTTAATATACCATTCTTATATACTTTAAAAGTAGAAGATCCAATAGTGGTATAAGTACACGTTATATGATAAGTATTTAAGTCGGTTTGTAAAATACCTGTTGAAACACCAGCATAAGTCAAGTCAGCATACCTCCAAACAAATAACATAAAACCACCATTATTCTCATATTGAAAAAGGTTGTTTGTAAATCCCCACACATTTCTAAAATCGGATGCGGGAGCCGAATTAACCTTATAAAGAAAATCAATAGAGCCAGAACCAGTATAGCTTAATATATTAACATTTGAAAAACCAACAGCATCATCAACACCATCAAAAGCAATACATCCACCATTTGATGAACTAAAGGTAGCACCACTTAGTAAAGATCCGTTATAACCACTCTTTGAAATATCAAACCAAGTGTTGCTGGCAGTGGTGAAGGATTTTGTATTGGCTGCATCCAAATACAATACCAAATCATCCGTTACTATTTTAGGTGAATAATGAAACGCCATATAAAAAATTTACTTTCTCTATATATAAAAAAAACCCACTCGATTTGAGTAGGTTTTTTTATTTAGCTAAGTTGAATAGCTTTAATCTCGTTGAAGAGAGCCTTCTTGTCAATCTCCATCAACTTCATGATGTCGAATACTTTGTCAGAGAATCCTGCAAGAGCGAAGACGTTTTGCTCTGGGAACTGAAGAGTTCCAATGCCGGCCAAATCCCAAGAGTAGACAAAAGGATTTGCGTCGAATTTCTTCTTGTAAGAAGCAAACTCAAATGCTGGAGTAGTATAACCCATCCATCCTTGCATATCACTCAAAAGTACAACTCTATCATACTTCTTATTGGCCTTGTTGAAGATAGCTTTGAAATTCGTGCCACCACCTGAGTATCTGAAAGATCCTCTGATTGTCATTACGGAATCCAATGGATTGTAAGACTTATACTGAGCATCGTTAGAGAATGTCATAACATCGCAATTGTTGACTTTCGCCAAAATAGCTCCAAACAAACTCGCGATTTCGGATGGTTTACCAGACATAGATCCGGACACGTCCATAACAACAAGCGTCTCACCATCAAACTTAGGAACATTCACCAAAGAAACTTCAAGTGCTTGGTTGATAGCAACCAAAACGTCTCTCACCGCTTTGTCAGAACCTAGTCTAGAGATTTCCTCATAAGCCGTTGCAAATCTGAAAGGAAGTACACGACTTCTTTTGATTAAGTTTTCATCAACTAACAACTCACAAGCAGCGGTTACTGCATCTGGAGCTTGAGTGATGATGTTTCTCAAGTTTCTCAAAAGTGCGAAGTACCCAATTCTTCTTGTAGAGATTAACTCTCCCCAAGCATCAGACTTCAACTTAGATAAGTCTTCTTCATTCTCAGCAGTTTGACCCGCAGCAGAAAGTTTTGCTTCCCAAGTTTCAGTGTTTTTCAACTTATCGTTGATTAACAAGTTAAGTGCCTCACGGTTTTTATCCGTTGGGATAGGATGTACGATATTCACGACATCAACAAGCTTAACTTCTTTGTTGCTCATTTTGTATTTTGAAATCTGATAATCGTCGAACTTGTTGAACGCAGTAGCGAACCCCTTTTTCAAAGCGTTAGGAAACTTTGGCTTAGACTTATCAGTATTATTAGCCAAATAATAAGATAGGATTTCAGTCATGTCGTCTGGACGAACAACTACTTTGTCATAGAAGTTCTTACCCCAATCAAACCCTGTAAGTTGAGAAGTAAGTTCGGCTGCAAGTCCATGAGTTATTGATCTCATACCAAACTTATCTCTGGCATAGATTGCAGCTTTAGCCACAAACTCTTTATCTTTAATCTTTTCAGACAAAGCTTTAAGATCCTTTAAAGTAGTTGAACCACTTTTATAGAATTGGTCGTTTACAAACGAAGTCAATAACATTGATACCAATGCTAGTTCGTTAGATTGTGCATATGCTTGACCACCTGCCAAGTTTTCTGTTAAAGTCTTAGACTTTGTTACGGTTGTGTTGAATTTACTCATAATATATAAAATTTTTTTAAGTTCAAAAAAAAACCAGAATAGTACATTTCTGTAGTATTCTGGTCATTAGTAGTTTAGCAAACAAGAAAGGTTAGCCTAAGGCATTACAGAGAATTCTCCCGAAACTCTGCCTGTGGTTAACGTGTCCATCCCACGAGTTTTTTTATTTAAAGGAAATAAACTTTTTCCTTGACTCCGCCTCTTAAAAAGAGGACTTCAGTAGTCAACTGGACTTTTTCACTTTAATCAAGAATGTCTCTTTCGAGCTTCGTTTCTTGATTCAGTAGCTTCGCTGTCGCTAGGCACTTTCGATCTGTATAATTTAGTTTCGAAGTAACTTAAACTATTGCTATGTTTGCTATAATAAAATGACCGAGAAAAGCGATAAAGAGTGTTTTTTTAGAATTTAAGTTTCGAAGTAACTCTTTTGTCTTGCTACGGCTATATTGTTTATGTTTTATTACGTTTTTTTAAAAAGTTTTGATTTAGTTAAAAATATTTCTTTGTTTGATTTTGTCTTACAAAAATCAAAAAGTTTTAAATTTTTTTATTTTGTTTAGTATATATCAAGCCTCAAAATTTCGTTTTTTTCGAAGGTGGATTATTTATAGCATAAAAAAAGGAGAAAGTTTAATTTTTCTCCTTTTTAAGTATTTTTTGATTATAATTCTATTGATTTTTGGAATTCATCACTTTCAATAATGTCACAATCAGGATTTTGTTTTACACATTCCGCATCTTTACCATATAATTTTCTATAAAAAGTAGCAAATATAACCTCCCAGTTTGAGATTCTCCAGTTTTCCAATCCCATTTCGAATGGAGCCTGCCACCCATTAACAACATCTCTAGCCATATCTTCTTTTTTTGAAAAACAATCTATAACAAATTTAATAATTTCCTTAAATGGATAATAATCTTTACGCCATCTATGACCTAACGGCAAATCTTCTAATGAATCTAAATATTCTGGCTGATTCATATAATAGTCAACCTCTTTTAAAGATTGTTTTGTTAAAGTAAACTGGTCTTCTTGATTTTCAAAAATTTTAAATGATTTTAAATGTCTCATATTTTTTATTTTTTTATTTTTTAATAAAGTATATATTAAAAAAAAAAGAGAGATTTTTCATAATCCATATTTTCTCCATCCTACCCAATCACAATTTTTATATGATTTTTCAGGTCTTATAGGATATTTTAAATCAGGATTGTCCTTAGCATATTTTCTATATGCTGTTATTGTCTTTATTGTACTACTATTTACTAAATCAACTATAATAACTTCAAATTCTTCAAATGATATACACTTTCTCAATTTATCTCTATGTTCTAAAGTGAAAACTCTATTTTTTAGACTTTCTGATAGTTTTTTCTTAGTTTCATCCGATAGTTTTAAATTATCAGATCCTTTATTTAATTTCCTATAGTTAGTATCTTTTAACTTCTGTCTATGTTCGTCAGAAAACAATTCACCATTATCACTTTTTTCTTTCATCGAATTGGATATATTTTTATACCATTCTTGTTTTACTTCTTCAGGTTTATCTATTCGGGCATCATTCATTCTCTTGACCATAAAGTCTATTTCATCTTTTGAATAGTTTGAAAACTGATTCAAAGTTTTCTCTCTTATTTTATTCACCGTTTCCTCACTTCGCTTAATACCAAAAATAGGGTTTGATTCTCCAGTATTCCCAAAATTAGGATTCAATTCACCAACTCTTTTAGATGCCTGTTCTGATAGATTTTGTTTTAATTTTATTGCCTTTTCTTCACCAACAATCTCCTCTAAATTTTTATTTTTATTATGATGCTCACCAACCCAGGTTATACCACCGTCGCCACCGTCCATTATGTTTAAAAGAGGTCCTAAATTGTCACATGATTTACCAATTTCTTTAATAGTAGATTTCTCATAATCGTCATAATTCTCTTTTGTTAAGTTTTCGATAATTTTTATTATAATAGGTTCGTGGTCATCATTTAATATACTTCTTATTTTAGAGATAATTAAATTATTACCACCCTTTCTACTACCATTAGCAATCCTAAGATGTGATAGGTATCTATCACCAATTCCTTTTCCAACATAAAAAGGCTCATACTCAAAATGATATTCACCATATGAGTATGAGCCTTTTTTTCTTGTATCTAAATAAACATAAATATAACACATAAAATAATTTTTTTCTTTTATATATTAAGTTATGCTATGTCCCTCAACTAAAACAACCTACGCACCACATGCCATGCAGTCATCACTCGGATTATCAAGTGAACACGAGATTTCAGCCATTTGTTCTTCAATTGTTTTCTTAGCTTCTTCTTGAACCGTAAACTTAACGGCATCGTTTGCAGATTTGTTTCTTAAATAGTAGATACCAGTTTTCAAACTATATCTCTTATCTCTATAACATCTTGCTTCACCTTCTGAATCATAAATGATTTGGATATTATCACCTTGTGGTATGATAATCTCACCATTTTCATTTTTCATAAAGTTTCTTCTTCCCCATCCATAGAAATGCATGGCAGTTAATTTGGCAAAGTTTGGAGAATCCATAAAGATATTCATTGATTGTGTTTGGTCGATGAAAGCACCTCTTTCAGCAGCCATATCAATAACGTCTTTTTGTTTAATCTCATAAACAGTTTTGAATATTTCTTTCAAGTTTGTTGGAACTTCAGGAACATTCTGAACAGATCCATTTTCGGTAATGATTTTCTTTCTTAATGCTTCATTCCACAATCCAAGTTTAACAAGTTCTTTCACTAAGTATTTGTTTACCATAATGAAAGTTCCAGAAAGAACACTTCTTGTGTACATATTTGATGTCTGTGCCTCACAAGATGCTTCGTTTCCTAAGATAGATGCAGTTGATGCAGTCGGCATGATACAAGTCGTTAGAGAGTTTCTAACTCCGTGTTTCTTAACTTCTTCTCTAAGTTTTTCCCAATCCCATCTTTTACCTGGTTTAGCACCCCATAAGTCGAACTGAAATTGTCCTTTAGAGATTGGAGATCCTTCGTAACTAGCATAAGCACCTTGTTCTTTAGCTAAGTCACAAGAAGCTTTGATAGACGCGTAATAGATAGTCTCAAAGATGTCTTTGTTTATCTGTTTTGCTTCTTCTGATTCATAAGACAATCCCATTGTAAAGAAAACATCTGCAAGTCCTTGAACCCCTAAACCAACTGGACGATGACATAAGTTTGAAAACTTGGCACCTCTTGATGGATAATAATTCGTATCGATAACGTTGTTAAGGTTTATAATAGCATCATATGCAATTTCATAAAGTTTGTTATAGTTATAAGTTTTGTTTTTATTTATGAACTTAGGAAGAGCAATAGATGCCAAATTACATACCGCAGTTTCGTTCACAGATTCTTCACCATAGAACTCACCAAGTCCCAATCTTTCTAATAATTCTTTGTTTTCTAAAATGGCCTTTTGAGTTTTTGTAATTCCGGTGCTTTCCACAATTTCCGCACAAAGATTTGAGGATCTGATGATTCCAATATTTGATTGGTTAGATTTCATGTTGATGGAATCTTTGTAAAGCAAGTAAGGAGTTCCTGTTTCGATTTGAGATTCAAGAATTTTGTTCCAAACATCTCTAGCTTTGACAATTTTTTTGTATTTACCTTCTGCTTCATACTTAGTATAAAGTGTTTTAAACTCTTCACCATAAGTTTCGTTAAGACCAGCACATTCGTGTGGACACATTAAAGCCCAATTTTCGTCAAGTTCGACTCTTTCCATAAACAAATCGTTCATCCACATTGCCAAGAATAAATCTCTAGCTCTAATTTCGTCTTTACCTTGGTTTTTTCTTAAATCTAAGAAGTCCATAATATCACCATGCCAAGGTTCCATATAGATTGCGATAGATCCTTTTCTTTTCCCACCACCTTGATCAACCGCTCTTGCAGTTTCGTTGAAGATTTTTAAGAAAGGAACGATTCCATTAGAAGTTCCATTTGTTCCTGCGATGTAAGTTCCTTTAGATCTTACTTTGTTAAAAGAAATACCGATACCACCTGCATTTTTAGAAATCAAAGCAGCTTCTTTTAAAGTATCAAAGATACCTTCAATAGAATCTGATTCTGTATCTAAAAGGAAACAAGAAGACAATTGTGGTCTTGGAGTTCCAGAGTTAAATAATGTTGGAGTTGCGTGAGTGTAGTATCCTTCGGATAACTCGTTATATGTTTTGAATGCTCTTTCTAAGTTATCTCCCCAGATTTGAAGTGCGGTTCTCATATACATATATTGAGGTCTTTCTGCAACTCTACCATTTATTTTTAGAAGATAAGATTTTTCCAATGTCTTATAACCAAAATAGTCAAAGTTGTGATCTCTAGAGTGAACGATTGCAGAATCAATTTCATCGGCATGTGCTTTTACTAAAGCTTTGAATTTTTCAGAAACGATTGGAGAATGTAATCTAGTGTTAGGATCAACATAGTTATAAAGGTCTTCTACAGTTTCGGAAAAGCTTTTCTTTGTTTCTTTATGTAAAGAAGTGATTGCGATTCTTGCAGCAAGAACAGAATAATCAGGATGCTTTGTTGCAAGTGACGCAGCAGTTTCCATGGCCAATTGGTCCAATATAGAGGTTTTAACATCTGGTGTAATTCCTTCAATTACTTTTTGTGCGATTTCGAAAGGTACAATCCACTTTTGGTCTAAACCATAAGTTTGTTGAGTTATTCGATCCACAATCTTATCAAACTTCACTGGTTCTTTCTTACCATTTCTTTTTGTTACTTTTATCATGCTCATATTTTAATTTTTGTTTTTTATATATTGGTTAAAAATTTGATTTAAAATTTCAAATGCTCGAAAAAAATTGATTTTTTATAGTGGTGAAAATTACTTTTATAAAAAGTCAATATTATTAAGTTTATTTAAATTGTTTTTAAATTTGTTATTGTTTAGTATTTTTGTTATGTCACTTAGGTGAATATTATAGATATTTTCATAAGAATCTACTCTAAAAGTAGAGGTTTCATAGTCAGTTTCTGTAACAACACCAGTTATTATCATAGGTTCTCCAAATTCATCTTCCCACTCAAATTCTATTTCTGTATCTTCATAGATATTTCTATTTTGAACTTCTTTTGAATTTGAAGTTTTTCCGATATGTTCTTGAAGTTCACTTATTATTTGATTTCTCCATTTATTATCAAGAAGCTTAAACATATTAAATAGATTATCAGAAAAATAAACTGCAAGTTCATTAAAAAGCTCTATGTTTGTAAAACTTTCCGAATCCAAATGTTTCTTTAAAAGATTGAAATATTCATTAAAGTCTACTCGAGATGGTTTTCTTCGATTATTTAAAAAATTAAGTCCTGTATTTTCACTTAAAACAGAATAAACCTTTTCTTTTACTAATTTAGTTCTAACATAACTTTCATTATCGATAGACTCAAAGTAATAGTTTGAAGATTTGTCTACCTCAATAGATTCTTTATGATAAAGTGCAAAACCGTCCATATCATCCTCATCTAAAGGATCTTCTTTTTTACCTTTAAAGATAGAATCGTATTTAAGTGAGTGTTTTCCCTCAAGCTTATGTTTAGAAAGTACAATATCGTTTTCAGAATCTTCTTCTTTCTTTTCTTCTTTATCAATCAATTCTAAATCATCTTCATCAATTTCAATAAGAATGTCTATATCACCATCGTCGTCGTCATCAAGTGACATTCCTGATTTTTCATCATCCACATCATCTGTATCTTCATCATCTGTGTCATCTATATCATCTTCGGATGAAGTTTCCGTCATTTCATCTAGATTGTCATCAAAATCTTCATCAAAGTCGTCGTTTACTTTCTTAGCCATATATTATAATGTTTTTTTTTATATAAAACAAATTTGTTTTTGTTTTTTTGAGTTTACTAAAAATAATCAAACATCAATAAATTGATCATTTTCTAATGTCAAGTATGTAGGGTTTAAATTTATTTTCATTTGTGATTTTGAAAAGTCACCATCTCTTTGTTTTAAAAGTTTAAATCTAAAAACATTTTGACGCTTCATTTCTTCGGTTCTAATTATAGCCCAAAAAGTATCTGCAGTTTCAGCAATAGCTTTTGATTCCGGAACAGATTCCAATGTTATATCAGAAGCATTCCATGCATCCTTAGCAACCTGTACTCCTGTGATTACAGGACATTTGTATTTAGCACCAACTGCTCTAAGACCTTCTGCCAAACTTTTACCCTTTGTATAAAGATTGTCAGCCATTGCACCCTTTACAGTTGCAACCAAAGTAATATAGTCGACTATTATCATGTCAATTTTTATATCCTTCTTCTCTTTTAGTTTCTGAATATAGTTATCAAAATCTTGAATGGTTGCGGTTCCTGCTGCCCAGAATTTTGTGATAATCTTACCAACTTTTTTATCAAACAAATCATTTCCTCCTGCAGTTTTGGATAAGTTAGCAATTTTCTTTTTTATCATTTCAGAGTCTTTTGAGAGAGTATCATAGTCATTGATAGGAATATGAAGTCTCATCGCACCAAGTCTCTTCATAACCTTTCTTTCACTCATTTCGAGTGTTATATAAAGAACATTATGTCCCATATTTGCAGATTGAACCGCGAAGTTCTGCATCCATAAAGACTTACCACCATTTGTTTGTGCCATGATTACATTTAGTGTAGAAATATCCCAACCACCGCCAAGCATATGATCAATTGTCTCGTATCCACATTTTACTTTGAATCTTGAAGAGTCTTGAACGTGATGTTCCGCGTCATCAAAATCCGATCCCATATCGTCGTCTTGAACAAAATTGGTTGAAGACATTTCTTCTACAATTCCTCTTATTCTGTTTGCTGCCTCCACTGCTTTTCCAAAATCCGAGATAGAATCTAAGTTTCTTGTCTCATCTATGATGTCTACAGTACCGGTTTTAAGTCGATTTGCCAATACCCATCCATTGAAATTTGGTTCGATAAAGTTCTTTTCATCATATTCTTTTAAGTCTACTTGGAGTATCGATTTAAGAATCTCTTTAGTTATAAGACCTTCTTTGTCTTCGATATTAACCATGTCAAGTATTTGTCTTGGTGTGGGTACTTTAGCATCCCCTTTTAGCATATATTCTCGTATGACGCCATATACGAATTGTATTTCAGAATTTCTGAAAAAATAGGACTTAACAATATCAAAATACTTTTTGTTACTGAGTATGAAATTGAAATAAACTTTCTCTAATTGAGGCGTTGTCATTTTGTGGATTTAATTATTTTAACATGTATTATATCAAAGTATAAGCTTTAGTTTAAAATTAAATCTACATGTAATATCAAGGTTCTTCTTTTATAAGAGGTGGTTCAACATTCGAATCAAAGTCTTTATAGTTGGCAATCTTTTGTATTATAGGAGTTTCAATCTCATCCATTATCTCTTGTTCGTCTTTTGTATCACCAAATCTTGAAATAATTTTTGCAACACCATGTTTTGTAACAACCACTCCGATTCCGGCGGCAAACGCCAATAAGTTTTCTGGAAGTATTTGTGCAGTTTTAAACAAATCAGGAAAATTGTTTATCGCATTGTCCAAAACATTCATAATAGGAATAAGCATTGATGTATAAGCCAACATATCAATAAGACCACCAGCCGCCTGATTAAATGCAGACTTCACAGAATCCCATGTCGATTTAATTTTAGATTTTATTCCAACTAAAGTACTTTTAAGATTACCTTTAAATATTTTTGTCCAAAAGGACTCATAAAATGATTTTATTATAGAAACTACCTTTTTTAAAATAGGTGATTGTCCAGTAGAAGAGTTAGGTGATACGGTTTGATTAAGTTCTTGAAGAACCTTCACATTGATGTCATCGATAACCTGATCTCTTTCAAAATCTTCAGGATTTTTATTATTCTTTTTCTTACCATCACCAATTATTATAATAGATATTGCAGCCAAAGTAAGAAGAACAACACTTCTTTTGGATATTTCAAATCCTTCAAGTCTCATTATACTCTCAACAATAGGATAAAATCCACCAATTCCAAAACCAAAAGTTGCAATAAGTCTAGAGTTTAGTCCTAAATCGTCTTTTATTTTTTGAAATTCATTTTTATATTCTTCTGTTTTTTGTGCAGAATCGTCTTCTTCCTTTCCTTCTGAAATAGATAAAAGAGAGTTTGATACAAATTCTACGATAGAATCGTGTGAAAAGTATTGATTGAATCTTTTTATTGTTGCCATATTCTATATATTATTTTCCTGGATTGAAATTTTCAAACGATATCCAGTCACCGTTATTATAAATTGCATCTGGTCTCCATATCCATTGTTTTTCTTTTTCTGAATAAACACAATGTTTTTCCCAATACCATTTACCACCAATCTCAACGAAACTAACTCTTTTACCAGTATAAGGTATCCCTGTTTCAACAAATTCTTTTTCTAACCAGTCGTTGAATCTATAACTTTCAAATCCAGAACCACCATCATATTTAATGTGTATAGCATCTGATTTAAAAATATATCCGTTTTGATATTCTGAAAATACATATTCAGAAATATCTTCAATTTCATCACCATATATATCTACTAAAGAATTGAATTCTTCAAATTCACCGTCTGTATCTTGTAATTGGTAATATCTTCCGTCGGGTTCGTAATTCATTATCCATTCATTTTGTGCGTAATAGAAAGTATCCATATAAGGGAATCCATCACCTCTATATGTAAATACATTAGGAACTTTTATCTTTGTCATTAATTTTTCTTCTTTGTCTAAAAGCACAAACGTGTTTGGACCACCACTACCATTATGTTTCTTATAATAAACATTATTTTCTTTTGCCCAGTTTAAAAACTTCTGATAATCTTTACTAAAGTTATAGTAAACTCTATCCATTATTCTTCTTCCTTTGTAATCTGTCCAAAGTAAAGCTCTTCCTTTTATCGTAGGACCATAAGACCTATCTTCATCTAAAAGAACTA
>Ga0209596_1000864_pt1 | contig 27143 bp, 41 predicted proteins | sample M_130807_MF_Meta_FD_187314 | JGI IMG/M metagenome (GOLD analysis project Ga0209596, IMG submission 187314) | Freshwater microbial communities from Lake Montjoie, Canada to study carbon cycling - M_130807_MF_MetaG (SPAdes) (version 2) | ecosystem: Environmental > Aquatic > Freshwater > Lake... | reverse complement strand
CTAAATCTTCATAATCGAAGTCGTTCTCTAATGGAACTGCGAAAATTGCCGAAGCATTTACGTTGTGGAAATTTGATGTTGACATATTCTTATTTTTTATTTTTTATTACTATTTTTTACGAGCCCACTCTTTCTGAGCTTTTCTTTTTTTGTTTGGGATAACCTTAGCTTTGAACCTACCATCAAACAAACCGGCTTCTTTCTGCTCGGTTCGTTTAAGTGTTCGTTGATAATCCACATTCTTATTAGATAACATAATTACTACCTTTTACATATGGGCCACCCCATCTTTGATTTTCAAATAATTCATTCCATAACCAATCACAATAATCATCGGTTACACCTTTTGTTAAATCCTCATTAAAGAAAGTTAAAGCCTTAACAAACTTTAATCTTTTTTTAGCCAATTGTGGATTAACACTTACTTCAATCATAGCATCGTTCAAATGTGAACCAACTATAATACTTAAATTTACTTCGAATTCTGACCTATTCATATCTTTTATTTTTAGTACATAGTAAAGGTAGTAAATGTATTTGAAATAAACAAGCCTTTTGGTAATTATTTTTTAACCCAAAATGCTAACGTGTTGATACTCAATAAAAAACTTTTTGACAAAAAATAACCCATTGAAAATCAACAGGTTATGTAAGTTACTGATTATCAATGAGTTATGAAAATTAGTAGTTTTGGTAGTAAAATTGCCTTACTTTCTCACCCAATTCCATATCGTTTGGATATGTTTTAATGTAGTGTTTAGGTATTGATATATGCTCTCTACTATCTGAACTACCTTTCATATAACATTCTCTACATAATTGTCCAGCTCCTTCAATATATCCAGTTCTGAAATCAATGTGTGTAGATTTTAATGTAGTAGTTTTACATCCACAAAGGATACAATCCTCATAGATATCATTAGGAAACAATTCTAATTGAACTGCTTCTTTTATTTCATAAGACCCACCCGAATCGTGTCCTACTTTTGTTACATTATTGTTCTCATCAATTTGTAAAGGTACGTGATGCTCTCCCATATTATTTAATTTTAGTTTTATAAAGATACGATTTTATTTTTAATTCACCAAATTTATTTTTGTAGTTTTTTATTTATCAATGCTTTTATAAAATCCTCACGTTTCATAGATTTAATTGAATTGATTAAATTTGAATGTTTTATTTCTCTAAATCTATTTTCAATTGCTTGTGATGAATTACCATATGATTCTATTGTTTTTTTAGATATATCTTTACTAAGGTGGCCTAATCCAATTATAGTCCAAGCCCAAACACCCCAACCCATATATCCATGATACTGATTAAAATCTAACATAGATGGACTTCTATGTTTTGCTATATCTATTATTTCATTTACCTTATCGGTACGTTTCATTTCATACTTACAATATTTCCAAAATTCGGTATCCTCTCTTTGTGAAGTATAATGAAGTTGAATTAAATCTTTGACATCATCAAATAGATTGGCAACAAATCGATTATAACTATTTATGTTTGATTGGTATATTACACTTTCTTTATTTATAAAATTCAAACCAGTTTCAAATAATAAATCTAATTGAATTATAGTAGAGTGTATTGAAGTTGCTTCCAATGGTTCTAAAAATGCAGATGATAATCCTATACCAATTACATTATTAACCCATCCTTTATCAAGCCTACCTACTTCAAATTTTAAATTTCGTAATGGTTCTATTTTTCTACCTGTTGTTTTAATTAATTCATCCACAGCCTTATCATATGTAGTAAACATATCAGAATAAACATACCCACAACCATATCTTTTTTGGGTAGGTATCTGCCACATCCAGCCATTTGGCATTGCCCAAGATAATGTTTCTAATTTAATATCCTCATCCCTTTCAAATTGATGTATATATGGTATAGCCCCATTTACAGGAAGATATTCGGAATAACTTTTCCACCCCCCACCCATAGGTTCAATTAATACTTTAGCAAATCCACTACAATCAATCCAAAAATCTGCTTCTATTTTACCTATTGTAGTTTCAACACTATCCAAATCACCAGTCAATGAATTTCTATTCAATGAAGTAATTTCGGTATCCAAACAGCTGACTCTATTTTTAATTGCTATTGATTTTAAATATTGTCCAACTTTATTAGCATCAAAATGATAACCATGTTGTGCGGTTATACTTTTTTTATTTACATTATATGTAGAGTATCCATTTTCTAATAAGAATGCACCAGGTGAACTATCGTAATAATTTCCTTTAAAATGATTTATCAACAAATCACTATCAGGACTCAATTCATATGTATTAGATGGATTTATTGGATTGTAAAAATAACTACCATCACCATTCCAATCTTTAAAACAAATACCAAGTTTTAAAATTGCTTCTGTATTATTTAAAAAATCTATTTCAGTTATTCCAAATCTAGTAAAGTAATTGTTTATCACATCTGCCAACTTACCAGTAGAACCTTCGCCAGCACCTATGGTTGGTATTTTCGAACTTTCAATAACTACTATTTCATTCCTTGCTGATTCATTAAATCTAATACAATACATTGCAGCCAACCAACCAGCAGTACCACCACCTACTATAACTATTTTCATTTATCCAAATTTATATTTTGTGTGTACCATTCCAATATCTCCTCACCTGTTTTTATATCTCTCAATGCGATACCAGTTATATCAATATTAGCAGCTTCTTTATTAGGCCATGCCGAATTACAATATGATGTTCCGTGGAATAAAAAATTCATTCCGTTAAATAATCTTATAATTTTATATCCACATTCTTCATTTATAAAATACATATCTAATAGTTCCAATACTTCATTTGGTATATTATATAATTTTTCATTTGGTATTGCATACATAAAACTTTCACCTTCCCAAATTGGAAATACATCTTCACCTTTGTTTATATCTCTAATAGCAAATACACCAACACCATCAATAGAAGAAACTCCCATTTTAGTTTTAATGTTTTTACTTAAGTGATATATAACTTCTTCTGTGATATCCATCATAACTTTAAATATTTAAAAAATTCTTCATTACCAACCAATTGAGATTTTATTTTATCATATTCACGTCTATGTAAATTAATAGCTTCTGTTGTTTGATTTAATTTATTAAATTTTAATAATTCAGATTCCAATATACCTCTATCATATAATCCACAATTATCTAATATATGACACCATAATGAATATCCAGCAGTACCATATTTCGATTCAATATCAGGTAAACCAATAGTCCTATATTTAGATATTTCCCTATAATGTTTATTTTTATCTGTTATTTTTAATTCATTTGTAATAAATTTCCAAAATGGAGTATCGTTTCTGCCTGTAAGATAATGCATTTGAATAAAATCTTTATAATCATCTATTATAATCCCAATATCGTTATTATATGATTTACCATCTGTATCATAATTAAAAGTATTACCTTTAAAGTTATTGAATATAAATTTACTTAATGATGTTATTGATGTATGAATTGATGTGGCTTGTAGTGGTTCTAAAAAGTTTTGGCTTAATCCAATTGCTATTATATTATTATACCAAGGATTCTCATAACGGCCTGGTTCAAACTTTATATGTTTAATTGGTTCTATTTCATATCCTATTTTTTTATTAAGTTCTTCCAATGATTGTTCATAACTTTGAAAGCCATCACAATACACATACCCACAACCATGTCTATGTTGTAATGGTATCTTCCACATCCACCCACTATTCATAGCAGTGGCCTCCGTTTCAAATTTAACAACTTTTGAATGTATATCCATTGAGAATGGTATAGCAGAATTTGTTGGGAGATTATTTTTATATGATATCCATTTATTTCTCGTCTTGCTCATCAATACTCTAGCAAAACCGCTACAATCTAACCATAGTGATGAATCTATAATCTGGCCATTGGATAATTGTATTGATTGAATATACTCCTTTTCATTAAATGTAATATCCTCTATTTCAGCATCTATACAAAGAACTCCTCTAGCTATACACCATTCTTTAAAAAACTTTCCAACCTCAACTCCATCGAAATGATATGAATGATTTTTAAATCCGTATGTTATTCTACGATTATCTTTTCTAAATGTTGTTAATTTATCATCAAGCATTAAACTATGCATAGATGCATAATCACTTCTACCATATTTTAAAATAGAACCAAACATAGCTGTATCTATTAAATCAGTTGCGGTTGGCGAGCCGTGAAATGGGGAATATCTTTGAGTACCATCACCTTTCCAATTCTTTAAGTTGATACCTAATTTTAGTGTGCCTTTTGTTTTACGAAGAAAATCAATTTCATTAATAGAATTATCAGGCCATTTATCGGTAATAAGCCAAGGTAATGTACCAGTTGAACCCTCACCTGCTCCAATTATTCCTATTTTAGAGGAATCAATTACAGTTATATCATTCCCAGTTGTGTACTTTAATAACATTGCTGCTGATATCCAACCAGCCGTACCACCACCTACTATAACTATTTTCATTTATTCCGGTATTTTATTTCCTATCATTTGATAAGCTTCCATCAATAATCCCAATGCTTCATTTATTTTTTCTTGCACATCTTTATTTACTTCAGCCAATGGATGATTTAATATATGGTCATCAATAGTACAATTTACAATATGTAACCTATCCATTAATTCCAAATAATGTCCATCGTTTATTTCGTTTTCCATAATAATTATTTGCTGTAAGAGAAGGATTCGAACCTCCACGATGCGATTCAGTTAGTAACATTTACGCCGGCCGGCTGGTGGTCTACCCCATATTACTAACCTATTTCGTTCTCATCAACCCCGAGACAGGAGGCCTTGTCTGCCAAGCTATAACTGAGATAGCCAATTCCAACACCTTACAATTTAACTTCGTCCCTACCTAAAGATATGTTCTTACAAAATCTGATATCGTGATTACTCAATGTCCAAATTTCACCATCATCCATTGCGCAGGTGAATAGTAAATTATGTTCTTGTGAGTAATCTATTACCAAAAATGCGTACCCTTCCATCTTATCACTTACTCTAATAATCGGAATCATTGGGTTCAATTGTAATATCATACCAATAAATATAAACTCGTTGCGGAAGCGGTAGGATTCGAACCCACGGACCTGTTACAGTCTCCGGTTTTCAAGACCGGTGCTATCGACCAACTCTGCCACACTTCCTAATATACTAATATATATGTGCTTCTTCGTTTCTGAAAGTTTCCTTATCTAAAAAGGGAGCGGCTGCTTGTCTCCTTCTAGCTTCCTCAGCTTCTTTAACCATTCTAATCCAAGTTAAAGATACATCAACAGGTGCCAATACCCACGCCATAATTAATACCATAACGGCATCTAATTCGGGAGAACTATAATCAGTTCCTCTTTGTTTGTATTTGACATTCAATTGATAAAAACAATAGATAACACAAATAATGTAATAACTAATTAACATAATTTTTCTTTTTTTATTTAATCAAAGATACGATAATATTTTCACATTACCAAATCTAATTGATGCCACTTTAAGATTCGAACTTAAAATAACTCCGTCAAAGGGAGTTGTGTTACCGTTACACTAAGTGGCAATAAGAAATAAGCAGGTGTGGAATCACCTACCTATCCTAGTGAATGAGAAACATCTATCTCTCTTTATGGCTGTATCACTAAAGCCCAAGAGCGGATGAGAGGAATCGAACCTCCGTCTCCAACTTGGAAGGATGGAGTAATAACCATTATACGACATCCGCTTGTTTCATCCTTTATCAGTTTACTCATAATCAACCATAAGTCTCATAATCAAAACCTTACATAACCTACATATGAAGCGTAGGTAGATGAATGGAATGTGGAGCGAAAGACCGGGCTCGAACCGGCCACCCCAACCTTGGCAAGGTTGTGCTCTACCAAATGAGCTACTTTCGCGAGTGTGGACCAGATAGGAATCGAACCTATTACCTTCACATTATGAGTGTGCCGCTCTAACCGAGTGAGCTACAAGTCCAAAAAGGTGCCGGTGGAAAGTATTGATTAACTTCACGGGGTCCTTTTCGGTCACCCCACCACTTCGAATTAGGTACGTCTCAATGTTACTCGTCAGTATCCATTGTTTATTCCGCCACACCGGCATATTTCTTTAATCTTTTAATTCATTAATAAGATTATCTATCATATCATCCCCTAAATGGATATTATGTAAGAATTTAATCATAGAATATTCTGCTAAATGCATTGATGCAGTTACTACCTTGTCACCTTTTTGTATCTCTATTTTAATGATACCACTTTCATTTGTTAATTCATTTTCCATAACTATTTGTTTTTTAATTCTTTAATATTCTATATTCATTCGTAAAACCTCAATATGTTTTTTGATTGCATCTCTGTATTCTTTTGCAATTACATAAGGTGCAGTAGTACAATCAAATTCATTTTCATTTAGAAATTGTTTTACTCTTTGTTGTTCTTCTTCTAAACGATTAATTTGTTTAGCAATTTTCTCATTCATAACTATTTGTTTTTTAATAAGGTTGTAATGTCTGTACGGTTTGTGTCCGGGCATGCCCAAGTTTCCATTTCATACATAGCGTCTGTTCCGTCATTCATTTCTGAATCATTACAATGGTGGAGGATATCGGAGTCGAACCGATGACCCTCTGCGTGCAAGGCAGATGCTCTAGCCAACTGAGCTAACCCCCCATTTTTTATTTTAAGATTGCATATAGTTTAGCTTTCTTAAATGATGTTTGCTTATCATCTTCACCTATAAGAATATCAACTCTCTTTCGGTATCGTTTGTTCATTACATCTCTTACAGTATAAGTACCACTCAATTTTCCAATACCAGTGATTCGGACTTTATTTCCGAACTTATACTTTCTTTTTAAATCTCTACTTACAGCTATTATCCTATGTCTCTTTGGATTGATAGGATTAATTTTAAACCCACTTGCTGTAATTAGTGGTGTACTATCCGTTTCTTCTACTGACGGTGAGTACGTTGTTACTGTAACGATATCAGGCTCTATACCTTTAATCTCTTTTACGATTTCTTTTTCCATCATATCCAACTGAATTGGTATAACCATAAGTACTAAAGATAAAATCATGTTTACATTCATAACATATTTGTTTGGTGAGTGATTCGGAAAGGATTCGAACCTTTGACCCACAGCTTAGAAGGCTGTTGCTCTATCCAACTGAGCTACCGAACCAAATAGTTGTTTCAACTTGCAAGTTTACTCTTAACATTTCTTTCTCTACAACGTCTGAATCTAATCACATTTGTAGTCCGAATGTAGCGTTGGGTAATTAATCCATGCTTCTATGTAACTCTATGTGCCTTACCTTGTTACTAGGTGTGTTAAGTGTATGAAACAACTTAAAAACACAATCACCTCACATCTTCAGGTGTCCAGATTACCGAGCTAATTGCATAATAATCTAATTGTGTTTTTGCGGAATGTACGGGACTCGAACCCGTGGGCTTCTCCGTGACAGGGAGACATGATAACCAACTTCACTAACACTCCGTTAGTACTAATTCATTTTAATGTGCACCACCACGTCATGCGTAGGTTGACATATTCCTCAACGAATTAGTTTTCTGAGCCCAAAGTCAGACTCGAACTGACGACCTAATCATTACAAATGATTTGCTCTACCAACTGAGCTATTCAGGCATATTAGGAAAGTAGAAGATGGGTGCGTGGACATCTACTTTTATGATTGGCGTTTCTAACCGATTTATGCATTGGTGTATGCTTATTCCAATCAACCTAATGGTCGGTAATGGGTAGTCACGGCTACCTCTAATCCCCATCACCTATTCATACACTAACGGCTAAATGTAGCTCGACCGATTGTGATGTATGTATTGTACTCTGTACGGGATTCGAACCCGTATTACCTCCGTGAAAGGGAGGTGAACTAACCCTTATTCGAACAGAGCATTGTTATCCATTATTTCAAAGAACCATATCAAAGATACGAAAAATTATTCACATTTCCAAATCCTTTTGGCGGAGAATGTTGGATTCGAACCAACGGTACAACTTTCATCGTACAACGGTTTAGCAAACCGGCCCTATCGTCCACTCAGGCAATTCTCCATTCAGGGTGTAAGGACGGTATCGAACCGTCTTATCCGGCTCCACAAACCGGCGCATCACCTTAATGCTTCAAACACCATTTATCCTTTCACTAAGTGGTCAGCTGCATATGTTGCAATTGGACCTAATGATTTATATCTTACTTCATATCCCATACCTTCCACTAAACCAACTGCTTGTCTGAATACTTCATTTGATTTATACCTTGGGTCAGGGTTCAAATCAATATCAATCCACTTTGGTTTTTTAATACCAGCTTCTTTCATTGCCTCCGCAGTTTCAACAGCGTACCATACTTCATTTAATAAACGGATTGAACGAGTGTATTCTCTTTGTGTTTTCCATTTACGATATAGAACGTGTGCCCCTTTACCTGGTTTATACAACGCAACTACGATAGCGTAAGTTGTATGTTCACCCTGATTTTGTGAGTCACATCCAATTAGTATTTCAACCTCATCATTAAGGTTCATATATTCTTTGATATACTCATTTAAGTCAACTTCAATGCCCGAATACAATTTCTTATAAACCATAATTTTGTTTTTAATTGTTAATGTACCCAAAGAGAGACTCGAACTCTCAAGCCTTACGGCCACGGCTTCTAAGACCGCTGTGTCTACCAATTCCACCATTCGGGCATTTGTTGCGTAAGATAGAATCGAACTATCGCTCTTCGGTTTATGAATCCGATGCTTTACCATTAAGCTACTACGCAGTTTGGGTAGAGGTCAGTATTGGATTTGAACCAATGTGAAAAGTTTTGCAGACTTCCTCCTCGCCTCTCGGACAACTGACCTCTACCTATTCAACTTATTAATACATTCATCTACCTTATCTCTCAACCTACCACCCTTTCCAAAATCTCCATCAACCTGAATATGCCTCCACATTGGAATACGAGGTGACATGAACTTAAATTGTTCTCTAAGATTCAAATCATCAATTGCTATCCAATTTGATATCTTATTATCTTTAGCCCACTTCACAACTTCTAATGCTCTTTCGTGGTCTATGGATGGTCTACTCATTTTATTCCATAGGTCCTGATGTGTAGTTATATCAATCAATCGAGCACTTATACCATAATACCTAAATATTCGTTTAAGCTGATTGAAGGTGAAATGTTTTTTCCAATCTGAACTAACTACTAACTCAGCGTTTGTTTCATCACATATTTTTTGCAATGCCTCACAATCTTCTTTAACCCAAGGGTATGGAATTGTGAAGTCCTCTTGTCCTCCATCAATAGTAACCTTACCATCGTACCATGTTGCCCAAACCAATGGACCATCAACATCAATAAAAATAATTTTCTTTCTCATAACTTTACATTTGTTTAAATATTGGTAGTATTACTACTGATATTATATTGTTTATAAACTATTGGTAGTCCCTAAAGGATTCGAACCTTTACTAAAACGTCCGTAGCGTTTCGTGCTATCCGTTACACCAAAGAACCAATTTGCACATTTGTTTATACTATGCATAGAAATAAAGTAAAGCTCCAGTGATTATTAACACTATAATCAATGTCAAAGTAGATAATTTTTGTCCAATTTTGTACCACATATATTATTTGTTTTTATAATAATTTCTTAATTTTTCACTTAATATACCACCAGTATATGCAAGTATTAAAAATATAACTGTTTTCATATTATTTGTTTTTAATCAATAAAGTTTAATTCTACTATATCAAAAGTATCTTCACTGTCTAATTGTTCAATATACTTTTCAGCATCCATTCTGTTTTTAAAGACATAAGAATTATTAAAATAATATCCTTCATTTATACTACAAGATACTACTACATAACATTTACAATCTTCATTATTGTTTTCAGTTGCAATAAGTGTATAGCTTGGAAATACATTTAATTCTGTTTTCATAGGTTATTTGTTTTAGTTAAATTCTATTGGTTCAGCTTTTTTCAAAAATTCATTTACTAACAATTCAAGCCCCATTAATTTTAATGTTTCTTTTATTTGTTGTTCTGTATATAGTTTTACAGGTTTAATCTCAGCTTTTTTATTAGCAATCCATTCAAATAATTTTGAAAGTAATTCTGATTTTTCTCTCTCTGATAAATTTTGGTACTCTGTGCTTATATTAACGATTGCACTTGGGTGGGCGGTACTTACATATACAAATAGACTTTGAGGTGTACTTTGTGTTGTAAGTGTAGGATTGAATGTTCCTGTTGTTTTTTGTTTCATGTTTATTTATTTTTTGATATACCTAAAGATACTAATATTTTTTAAATCTACCAAAGTATTTATACTGATTTTTATGAGTATTTATACTGATTTTGAGTAATTGGAAATATATTTCTAATTTTGGAAATATACTTTTAATTTATGTTGTTTTTTAATCATATTAGAAATATATTTCCAATTTTGCACCCCGTCAGAGAATCGAACTCATGTCCATGCGAGGTTTTGGAGACCTGCTGCTTCCTTAAGCTACGAGATTTTTGTTGGAATAGATGGACTCGAACCATCGACTTTCACCGTATCAGGATGACACTCTAACCAGCTGAGTTATATTCCAATTTTTATTTTACAGTTCTACCCAAACTCCAACCATTTGGAAGTTTATCGGATTTGTTTATTTTTTTATTTTCTTTACCATTTGTTATCCAACGAGTACCAAATTGAGAATTGGTAGAACCAGCACCTAATCCCTTTCTTTGCTGTTTCATCTTTTCAATAGTCTCTTTAGTATGTTTCGTACCCCTATATTCCAAAAGAGGTTTCATAATTTTTGCTTTATTTTCAGCTGTATTACTTTCCCACGCCTGTTTTCTAACACTTCCCCAATTTGCTTTGAACTCTGGATTTTTAAACTTTTCTGTCAATGCTGCTGTGCCAGCCTTCGAACCAGCTAAAATGTATTTCCATTTATGTTGCTCATTACAAAATCCACCTCCCCCACCGGGTTGAAGATTCATACACATAGGGTCTTTTAACAAATCTTCATTTATTAATTCCCTTTCTTTACTGATTAAATCAACTCTATTATCAAAAAACTCTAAATACTCAATCTTAAAGTTTTCAATTCCATTTCTTCTAATAGACCTTCTTAATACAGTCCCACTCCCCATATAACCATCATTTAGATTATGAGTTGAGTGCATTCCTACATAAAACTTTCCATTTTTTAGGTTAATAGTTTTGTAGATAAAGTGATACTTTTTTTCTTTCCTTGCCATAATTTATACATTTATACATATAAATATAACAAAGTACAAAAAAGTGACTTGTAGGGTAGAAAGGACTCGAACCTTCACGATGTCTTGCTCCCAAAGCAAGCGGCCTAGCCATTGGCCCACTACCCTATAAAGATAGGTTTCCATCCTATCGTATAATGTGTACATCATTATTTTAACTCAATATTAAGTTAGGAACTTTTTGTGACCCCTAATGGATTCGAACCATTGACTCCTATATTAAAAGTATAGTGCTCTAACCAACTGAGCTAAGAGGTCTGACTTTTGTCATACTTGTCACTTTCCATAGTATTTGTTTTTAATTGTTAGTGGGGATGATTGGTATCGAACCAATTCCTCTGGTTTTTCAGACCAGTGCTTCTACCTAGTTAGCTTCATCACCAATTGTGAGAGTAGAAGGACTCGAACCTCCGAACTCGAATGAGAACTGATTTACAGTCAGTTGCAATTGCCGCTATGCGATACTCCCAATTGTAGAAGATATAGGATTTGAACCTATGACTCTCGCCATGTAAGGGCGATGCTCTAACCAACTGAGCTAATCTTCTATTTTTTCCACAATGTCAAAGAACCATTACTGCGCTTTCGGTGAATTACGATATCACGACCCCATCATTAACAGTGATGTGCTCTACCTCTGAGCTACGAAAGCATTAAAACGAAAAAACCTCTAACTTTTTTATCAGTTAGAGGTCTTTTTATGTTGATGAGTAAAATCTTTTTTATCCAACATCAGTGTCATCCTCTAACTTTGTACTAATATAATCCACCTTGCCTAATTCTAGTTGTGCCGGATTGCTTATCGTACTAAACATACGAATCCCACACCACTCATTTCTCAATGCTGGTTGCGAACTATTTGTATGTAAGTTAAAGTTTTTCATCTTTGTTATGTTAATAAGTATATAATAATTTATTTTTCAAATAACTTTTAGAAAAAATGTAATGGGGAAGCAAAGCCTCCCCTTACAAATGTAATAAAAATTAAGATATGAAAACAACTTTTCAGTTGAATCGAGCGGTCTCATAGATTTGAACTACATCCTCCGAATTGGAATATCCGGTGTGCCCAAGCTCCGAAGAACTTTTACCATAACACTCAAACCGCTTATGCGGAGAGTTTTTTTAATTGGAAGGGAACTCTCCGAGTACTTTCGAAACCCCATAATACTATTTCGTATTTATTACTTTACTTTAAGTCTTTTACAACTTTGGTGAAATCCAATCTAAACCACACTAATTCTCTAGCTTTCCAGTTTCAATTTTAAGTCTCAAACTAACTTGCCTCACTAATGAGAACTCAATGTTAAACAGACTACGATGAGCGGTAAAAGGTGCTGCCCCCCTCCTTCGAACTGGAATGTCCGATGTGCTGCTGTTACACTAAAACCGCTTATAAATGGATGAGAATACTCCAATGGGTGATTCAGCTTTTGAAAGATTATTAGTTCCTTTCGTTTCCACTTCCTTTTGAGAAGTACCAAATCAATGTCGGTTAGTATAGCCAACCAATCTTAAAGTCATAACCTACTCTCTCTTTACTTATTTTCTTCAAACCTATCGGCCTGATTAGTCCTTGCGGGATTAGAAACCTTTCGAAAGAATCACCATTACCTTGCGGGCAACAATGGCATTGAACACTCAATACTGTGTAGACATCTTTCAGTCATAACTGATGAACACTTTTGCTTTATGTTTAATTATAGTTTTACACCAAAGTAAATATAAGGTTTTGGTTCGTAGATGGATTCAGGTAGCGGTTCATCGTAGGCTTTGTTCCCTTTTGAAGAACAAAATACCAAACTACCCGATGCGTTATCTCAACGCCATATTTCAAGTCATCTTCAATAGAAGGGATTGGTGTCCCACTCTAAAGGATAGTAACGCCACCACGCGTACACAGTCTTAACTTACGTCCTTTCGGATAGCTTGTTTATCAAGACCACTTTAATATTGAATCACGCAATAGTAAAAAGGGATTAGCTTTCTATATCTTACAATAATCCTATGAGTTATTCTTATCGTTGTTCCCAACTCAACTAAGGAATCTACATTTCCCCAGTCATTCCAACTCTTCTGCTACAGTGTTACCCTCACATACAAAGCCAGAACGATATCTCACTTGCCTACTCAAGCTCATAACCTTACAGGGTTGTGAACCGCAAAACACTTAACCAAATGTTTCACTTTATCCTACTTTCGTAGTTTATTTGACGACCATAGGCGGCCATTGTACACTATGTAACACGAGGTTACTTTGTGTAATAATTTCAATAATTTAAAGAACTTTTCAGAACTTGCTTCTGATTTTTATAAAGATACGAAACTTTTTTCATTATTCCAAATCTTTTTACAAATATTTTAAAATGTTATTAAAGTGTCCGGCTTTCTTCCCTATTGGATAGGTCACTCAATCGGTTTTATTAGTTGATGGCTTCAACCTTAATAACAATGTAAATATACGAAACTTTTTTCATTATTCCTAATATTTTTACAAATATTTTTTTGTTGCGGAGGATGGGTTCGAACCACCGACCTCTAGGTTATGAGCCTAGCGAGCTACCACTGCTCTACTCCACGATGTTTATTTTAAAGAACTATGTAAATATAGTAAATCTTTTTCGTATTTCCAAATTTATTTTACTAAATGTGGATAACTTTTTTTAAGTCATTGAAAATCAATGAGTTATAGATTATTTTGAAAATAGTCTAACGCCTGTTGCTTATATTCATTAAAAGTATTGGAATCACTATCTTTAGGAACATATTGCAATCTAGCTCTTTCTTCATCGGATAATAAAGATGATGATATATTGGCAGTAGAAACTAATGCCTTAGCCACCTCAGCTTTAAATGTTAAATACTGACTATTAAAAACAACATCACTCATTGTGTTAACTGATATAGTTTTAAATTTATCATCACTAACCGCTACAATCATAGTTTTTGTATCCGTATCAAATTCAATAACTTGATTTTTTAGTGAAAAGTATTCTTTTGCCATAATTCTTTATTTAAATATTGCTCAATTTATCAGTAAGATGTGCGAAGGTTTCATTTTTTGCAGATACAAAATTTTCAAATGTACTAACGTGTGGTAATGATTCCAAAGCCATTATATCTTGTGGGTCTGTGGGAGTAATACCAGATTCCTGTGTTGATAACCCTCTAAACATATTTGCTTTAAACATAAGATACTGGCTATTAAACATATTTTCCGGCATTGTATGTATAGCAATATTTTTAAAATATTGGTCAGTTGAAATCATTGTCATTGTAAGTGCATCTGTATCAAACTCAATTTGTTGTGTTTTAATACCATAGTATTCTTTTGCCATAATTTTCTTTTTAGTTATTTTGTTTATGTAAATATACGAATTATTTTTTAATATACCAAAATTATTTTTAATACCAAAGAATACAGGCACAATATATATAATCGTATGCCTGAAAACTTGATTCAAAATTGTATGTTGTGTAATGGTCTCCACCTGCATATGCAAATCCATTAAATGCAACCCAACCACCATTTCTACTTATATAAACATAAAATGCTCTACAATTGTATGGACCAGATGAATATGATACGAAGTTATGATTTGAATATGGTCTAACATAGGAATATGCTACATTGTATCCAAATGTTAAAAATGTACCAGCCCCATATCCAAATTCACCATTATAAGTAGATGGACCAGACCAAGGACCTATATAACTTCCATTTTGGTCAGTACCATCATAGTAACACCAATGGTCACGTCCAGCACATCCATCATATACATACCCTTCGCCCTGATTCATTTGTACAAATGCGAAAAAATTCACACCAACATAATCACTCAACGCATAACCTCGTCCCGTTAAATTATAAAATCTGGCCATATCACCACCCTCATATCTATTAGGTCCAGTTGCATTATCAACAAGTCCCATAGCATATCGTATGGAATTCATGTCAACACTACTATAACCAGGAAATAAAACAGACATAAATAAACTTTAATTATTTTTTATTCATCATTTGTACCAATGACATTGCATTCTTTTTAACAGGTGCACCATCTTGGTATCTTAGTGCGGATTGTACTTTTATATCTCTACCGGTTTCAGGATTTCTTACGGTTTTATTTAGAATATCTTTTGGTAACATTTTAATTAATTTATCATCTCTTTCAGCAGATGATCCTGGTAGATTTGGTAAATTTTTTTGTGTACCTTTTTTTCTCTGAAATGCGAATACTTTTCCAGTATTTCTCATCTTAGAATATGCTTGTTGCATATTATCAGGATGCATATCTCCCACATTTTCTACTCTACCATTTTTATAAACAAGAACTCCTTTTCCTTTTGTATCTTCACCACCATATAAAACTGAATCCTGTTCAAATTCTTTTCCTAATTTATGAATTTGTTTAATTCCTATATTTGGAACAAACAGTGATATTTCAGTTGAATCTACCAATTTATCTTTTGGACAATCAAAGTAATTTACTCTCTTATCTTGGCACTCTTGCCAATGCCCTTCCATTTCAAAAAACCCCAATTTTTCGGCTCTTATTTTGTCTGCTAAGTTTTTATTTGCTAATTTATTTTCCGCAGGTGTGTTACCATATCTATATGCGGTTATAACTCCCCAACTTTTTACATTCTTTTTTCCTTGAATATGTTGGAGAACCCTTCCTAAAGAAGCTTCTGTTAATTTTACTACTCTACACTTTTTTTCCATTCTTTGTATATTTCATTAGATAAATATATAGAATCGTGGAAATTGATTTTTTCTTGAACCTTAGCTAATCTTTCGGAAATACGGTCTATTGCAGTTTGACGAGCCCATTTACCCATATTGTTTACAGGTGGATACGCTTCGTAATACGCCAATTGTTCCTTTAATTCGGCTTCTCTAACTTTAAGTTCTAATACCTTTTCATTGATTTCCATACTAACCTCCTTTTTTGTAATACAAATATACGAAATTTATCTGATATTACCTAATTTATTTAAGCGTCTCGTAAACCAAATATAAACCCCAAAGAATAACCCCGCTATACAATACAAAACGAAGTTCGCTTTCCATAAACTTCCTGTCAGTAATATTAGGGAATATTGTACGGCATCGAACCCAAATGGATTGAAGAATAGTGCCAGCATTAATGCCATATCTTTGTATAGCATTATTCTGTTTTCCTTGCTTTTCAGCTTGTTGATTGTTTTTACTATCACCCTCGTCCATGTATAATTTATTTAGTGAACGTTGTAACTACTTTGATTTTATAATCAATTCACCTAATACTTCTATTAGACCAACTAATTCTTGAAAATGAATTTGTTCCATATCAACTGATAGGGTACATAACTCATCTAAATATTTTTTAAGTTCTATTTGTGCATCAGCTTGTTTAAAATTACCTTCCGCTGCTTTTTTATAATGTGGAAGTTTTACAACAAAGTGATGGTGTGTTAGTAATGCAGCTCCACCCTTTTCTTTTGAATCATTTGAAATTTTAGTTGCACCTTCTAATCTTTTTTGTGCAAAGTCTTCAAATGATAAATCTTCAGGATATCCCGCTTCATTCAATTCTTCCGATAATATGTCTTTTAATCGTATCATATCTATAAATATTACTTATTTGATTAAGATATATAATCCCAATTTGTTTCAGAAGGTCTCCACTTACCATAGTCTTCACATTTCCAAACTTTAGTTGAATATCGGAAGTATGGTATCTTTGTTATATCGTCAGTTCTACTAGGTTGATACCAACGAGTCCTATTGTTAGGTTGTGCACAAAATTGTCCATTATCTAATTTAGATATGTTATAACATTTATGCTCATTTGGTGTTTCACTCCATCCACAATCCACTTCATTTGGGTCTGAATGTGTAGTATCAATTGTAAAAATATACTCACCCTCAATAACACTATGGTCTTTAAGAGTTGTAAAAGTTTTCGTTCCCCTTAGTACCCTTTTTTCTATTACTGATATATTGTATGAAAGACAATCCCATAATTGTAGAAAATCCAATGGATATATTTTATCATCAGTTTCTAATTTCCTCCAGCGAAATGCGTGTATAGGTAACTTATCATATACTGCTCCAAATGCATCAATATAGGTTTCAAATAACAATGCACGATTTGGAATTGATTTAACACTTACCCAATGGCCTTTTTCCCACTCACCATCACCCAAATAATTACCTTTCTCATCTTTTTGAAAATCGTATAAAAATCTTTTATCGATTAAGACTTCGATTGGTGGTATGTTGGCTACCAAATAACTCATAAGGTTTTTTTCTTCTTAAAATTACCAGAATCTATTATTTTAAAGTCATTACCGTTTCTATCTATCATTTGATAATGTGCTTCTAATAACCCAAACCAATCATCTATGTGCTTTAATACTACTTTAGGTGAAAATTCACAACAACTGTATAAATCAAATTGGAACATTGGTGGTTTATCATTATCCCAAACGTGGATACTAGCATGCGATGTTGCTAATGTTACCGTTCCCGTTATTCCTTCGTTGCCCGGTTCATTAACATAAACCGATGTAGGACCTGCAACAACTTTCATTCCTACGTTGTCAACCAATTGTGTAAACCATATGTTTAACACTTTTTCTGTTTGTGGTGGGGATTTTAAGTATCCCTTTACCAATAGATGCAAATGATTTGGTACGAACATTACTACTTAAATTTTATTTATTATAAGTATATAAATATTCGTTAAACCTCTTTGCGTTTTCTTCTTATAATTTTTTTAGGTTTTGGATTATCTTTTTGATTTTGCATCTTCACTATTTCGGCACATTTTTCATATTCCTCAATCTCAACATAATAATCAAGTACTTTTTTTATTGTTAAATCAATATCATCTTTTGAAATTATAAAATCTACGTTCATCGGAGGTTCGATATCTTTTTGTATTCTACTTCTTTGAATCATAGTTGGTATGACTTGAAGTACCACCCTATCATCTTCCTCTGATTCTATAAATTCAGATAGATTGTAATATATTGAATCCATTATCAATCCTCTATTTTCGTCTGCCCATCTTTCAATTGGAGTTCCTAGTTCTACTTGAATTTTTTTTGGTTTCATATTTTTGGGAATAAAATGTTTTCCATAAAATAACGGGCCTTCTCCTCACCTATCAAAGCTTTTAATGCCGAATAAGTTCGAGGATTGGATGCTTGTACACTACAATAAATATTCTGCTTTTCTACTACACCATCAATGTTCTCCGTTTTTTTCTCTATCCAAAGTAATGAATTAAGATACCAATCGTATTTATCCACCACCCAATCGCAAAATCGGATAAATTCCTCATCGGATTCAGGTTTAATCATTATAAACCTATCAGAGAACACAGTAGCCCATTCAGGAATCGGCTTTCTCCCCCCAATATCCATTCCTTCATCAAAAGGATAGGTATTCAGGATAGGGCTTAAATCCATATACGCACCGGTCACAATTTTACCTGTGCATATTACATCGAACCCAAATATCGGTTCGGGAGACCACTTATGTGGAAACGTAGTGAAGTGTAATACTTCAATCTTACCATCGGCATATCTTTCAACGTGCGCTAAACGAAAATGGTTAGATTCGTATCGATGATTTTCCCACCCATAATCATCGGTATGCAGTGGTTGACAATTAGGCGATTTCTCCACCATCAACTGCAGTCTCACTGCTAGCTGATTCAGATACTCTTTGTAATTCATCTAATATGTTTATGTTGTAATCCAATGCTTTATTTGCTTCATCAGCCCACTCATCTTTTTGTACTGCTCTAATCGTTCCGGCAATTTCTCTCATATCACCTTCGAATTCATACATCTTACCACTACCAGGAACATTCTTCTTCATCATTTGACCACCGAACATAATTGCTAGGTAATTTAGATATACATGCGGTAAAAGTTGTTCTTTGGTTAATGTATTGAGGTATTTACGGTATTCATTGGTTGATGCCAATGGTGTAATTTGAATCTGCCCTTCACCTACTAACTCTTTGATATCTTCAAACACTTTACCAGCTCTATCCAATGATGGATGTGGTAGTTCGTGTATTTCAATTGCATCAAATATTGCTAATTGTTGTGAAAGATACAAAATGTATTCTTCGTTAGATAATTCTCCGTTAAACATTCTTTGATTGAATGTCATCTTCTCTGCCAAAGAGTGCTTTTCAGCTATGGCTTCTTTTAATGGTAACATATTATTTGTTTATTTATTAATTTACAATGAGTACTCCGTGTTTCTACCAAATGTCTCCCTCTGCGTGTATTGCATTATCATCCCAACTATCTCTGCCGGCGGATTTTGTTATAGATTCGTCTGATTCATCAAATAAATCGTATCCCTTATAATCAGGATGATTTTCTTTCATGTAATCAATTCCTCTAACCCATCTCCAACTTACTAAGGCTGCTGAAGCGACAACTAGTACAATAACCAATACCATTTTATATTTATTTTATTTGTTTTACTTCTTACTAATCCCACCAGCCTCTCAAATCACTACCATCGTATTTCTCCCAAGTAGTGAACTTCTTTCCTTTGAATATATCCCATAATTCTTTCCACTCCGTATCTTCTATAACTCTTGCTCTCTTATATACTTTCCTAGCGTGCTTCTTATCCTCCGGTGTATCGTTATCTATCAATCTATAATTTCCCTCTTCTGTTTTTTCAAACTCAAATTCACTACGATTTATAGGCCCAAGTTCCAATTCAGCTCTTTGGATATAATCATCATCCAATTTATGCTTAAGTAATTCCAATGCTCTACGCATCATTATTAACTTTACATTTCGGGTTTCAGCAACTTCAATTCCTTTATCACTCATCCCCTTCTCCATAATACTCAAAGAGCGATACATCATTTCTAAATGGAAACGATAATCCCACCATTGGTGATTGTATAACTCCTTTCTGAATCTCCATACATTCTTAAAGAACAATGGAATATCATATCGTATAGCTGACCACACTTTCCATAAGTTAGTATCATACCATACTAATTTTTCTACACTCTCAAAGAATGAATCTTTAAATTCTACTTTCATAACTTATTTCTTTTTTTTAAAGAGGTCTCCAAATTTCTTTTCTGGTCTGATGGTAGTATAAGTACCATCTTCGTTTTCTCTCATCATTGGGGCTCTCCATGCTTCATAGAAAATCCAAATCCAAAATATAATAGAAATTAATATTAAACTTGTTAAACCACTCATATATATTATTTTTGTAAATTTTCAATATACTCTCTTAATACATCTTTTGGTTTCCAATCAAGTCTATTAAGAGCATCATTATTTTCTCTTTTTGTTTCTCTATAATTACCTTTCTCATCGGTCATATATACTTTCACACAACTGAACTTTTTGATAAACATATCAGCCACTTCATTTAGAGAATAATTAAATCCAGTACCCAACTCCCAAGCATCTTCATGTTTTTCATCACTAAATGCAATCTTAATTAATCCATCCACAATATCATCAACATGCGTAAAATCTCTCCTTTGTTCACCATCGCCTACAATTGTAATCGGATAGTTTTGTTCAACTTGCCCTCTCCACTTACCAATCACAGCTGCCCACTTACCTTCGGTAATTTCATGTGGACCGTAAACATTGTAGAATCTGGCAATCTCAATGTTAGTACCAAATACTTTTTTATACATCTTACAAACATCCTCACCTAACTTCTTATACATTGCGTATGGTGATTGAAATGGGTCATGCCATTGTGAAGATGAACCACTATATACAATTTTTACATTCCATTTTCTAGCCCACTCACATATAGCTTCAGTACCACCTGTATTAACTCTAAAAAATTCAGATGGAGCTTCAAATGATGGTTGTATTCTACTTAATGCGGCTAAATGAAAGCACAAATCAACTTCATCGCCTCTTATGTATTCTATCTGCTCTACATTCATTGGTAGGTATCTCACACCTTCTATTTGGTTTTCTATTTTACCAATTGAATAATCATCTATTACAATAATTTTATGCCCATCTTCTAAAAGACGTTTGGTTAAGTTGATTCCAATGAATCCTAAACCACCTGTTATTACTATATTCATTTTTTATCTATTTTAATTGTTATACCAGCCTTTCCAGCTGATATATCATAAGTGTTTCTTCTATTATCATTTATAAATCCATAATCTTTGAATCTAAATATAATTACATCCTTACCTTCAAAGATTGCCCAAATTGCATTATCTGCATAATCAATAGATGGTTGTGTTATCATACCCATCTTCCAACTGTTTATAAATTCGGGCTCCAACTCATCCGGTAAAATATTAATTATCATTTCCAAAGTATTTGAATCAGTATTATCGCCACACTTAATCCCAAACAAACTAATGTTTTTACATTAAGTGGTTCTTTAAATAAATAGTAGCTCATCAAAGTAAATATAACAACTCCAATTCCATATCCTATCAAACGAGATGGCCATATTTCCCCACCAAATGCAGTAACAAAGTGTTGTACCGATTTTAGAAACAACCAACCAGATGGTATGGATGCTAAAATTATTATGATTGGATATTTTTCATACCAACCATATTTGATACTACCTTGTAGTTGAAGAAAGGTTAATACTTGCGCAACCAATCCATAAAGAAATCCTATTAATAAATTCATTTTTCAAAGATACGAAATTTATTCCACATTACCAAAGATTATTTCCACTACTTCCACTTAGACCGGATGATGATGAAGCACCCCCACTTTTAAATCTAACACTATCTTGCTCTCTACTAACATACGATAGGATATCTCTTGTTATTGTATCACTTAATAGTGCCTCCGCAATAGTTTGTATAAAGATGGATGGATTAGATATGTGATGTTTTGTTATAGTACTAGATAAATCATATGGTGTCATATTGCTATCATACTTAGGCGGTGGAAGTACCTTAACTTGCATATCCATACTATCCGAAAATAAACTAACTCTAGCAAAGGGTTCACCGCTATTCAATGGATGTACCCAAGCCGTATATACATTACTAACATCGCTAGTATTGTGTATAAAAAAACTAGCTCCCATAACATCAAATTCATTGCCGGCCAACTTATCCCAATTTGATATCTCTAATTGTTTTTTCTTTTTTGGGAATGCTTTATTATGTCTTTCTAAATCACAAGATAAATGGTCATATCCAACCAAATAATCTATATCTACATCGTAAGTAGATTTACCACAATATTGGCAAATATATTCTTTCATTATTTTATAATTCCGTGTGCTTTTGGTTTTCCATTTTCATCAACTGCCACAAATACAATTTTATCTATTCTGATGATAGTTTTCTTTGTATCTTTATTTCTTACTTCACAAGCTATTGTTATTGATGTATTACCAAATTGAATTAACTCACATCCTATTTCTATAACATCACCCAATTTAGCAGATGATACGAAGTTCACTTCACTCATTGCTTTAGTTACTATACTTCTAGTAAATAATTGACATATACAAAATATAGATGCTTCTTCATCAATCCATTTCAATACTTGTCCGCCAAAGAGTGTACCTCTAGCATTTAAATCTTCGTACTTAATTAACTTACGTGTTTTAAAATTCATTGTTTAATCTTTTTATATCTACACAATCATCTTTACCAATATCATCAAATGATTTCCAAGCCCCAAATTTTCTATTTGTTCTTGGAAGGATATGATGCTCCCTATGCCCGCACCATTTACATTCTCTAACAACAATTCGAATAACACCCCTACCATGTGGATGTCCTTTACATTCGTGCTTTTCTTTTCGGTACTCCCAATTATGGGCTCCGATGTAACAAAATGGGGTAATCATAACTTATTTCTTTTTTATTATTAATGGAATTACAAATGCCAATAGAGTTAAGATTGAGAATACAGCATCAATCGCTTCTGTATTCAAATCATGCAACCAATATGATGATACTAACTTTAATCCCAATGCTCCAATTACCCAATATGCCACTCTCTCCAATATAGGATTCTTCTCTAATACTTTCACAAACTTTGTTGTGGCAAATCTCATAGCAAGAATACCCACAAATACACCACCACATATCAACCATAAGTTTGGAGTGAATGCTACTGCGGCAAATACATTATCAATACTGAATACTAAATCCATAAGCTCAATTGCTACGATGGTGGACCAAAGTGCTGATAGAAATGGTATCTTAATTGTCATCTTACTTTCCCCACCTTGTTCAACATTTGTAGATAAGGCGTTATATGCTAAATACATAAGATACAATCCACCTGCTATTTTCAACCATACTAATTTGATAAGAACGGATGCGAATAATAAAGCCAATCCTCTAAATAGATATGCCCCTGCGATACCATAGGTTAGGGCTTTCTTTTGTTGTTCTTTTGGTAGTTCTTTTACCATCGCTGCTAATACTGCCGCGTTATCAATACTCAATACTATTTCTAGTATCACAATATTTAAAAAAATTAATACTTCCGTCATTGTTTATATTTTAATTATTTCGGTATCCTAAAGTTACCATTGCTTCTTCCATATGTTCATTCATATAATGTTGAATTGCCAAATGTGAATTTGGGTCTCCTATATATGGTAATCCAATATTATGAGGGTCAGCTGCCAATGGTTTGTGTTTTGATTCAAATAGTATTCTACTATCATGCGTTAGTGGAACTTGATTTTCCCACATTGCTCTACCCAATGCCCAATCATCTATTTCATAATCAATATTCTCATCAATTCTCATTTTTTCTTTAGCTACTTTCATAGCAGCTCTTGATACCATATACCCACATCCACTTGCAATTGTTCTTTCCTTACAAACTACATACTTAAAACTTTCGTATGGATTAGTTGATGCAGCTGGATGTGCACATCCCATATAATGAGGAATACCATTACTTAAATTTTCAGTTATCATCCAATCAAATCTACTAGGATGTACAAATGAATCCGAATCAATTCTAAAATAGTATTCATAATCAGTTTCACTAAGTATCCAATCGATTGGCATTCTAATTGATTTATCATACAATCCTCTTTTAGTATCCTCTGCCTTAAACCAAATCATATCACCATCAATTTTCCATTCGGTTTCTAATTCAGGATTGCCAATTGCAACCATAACATTATACCCCAATTTTTCAATTTCAGGTATCCAAGTTGATTTACACTCCTTCCAATTTTGTGCCCAAGGCTCTATCGTAGTGCCGGTTACCAATATAATTAATTTACTTTTATCAAACATAATTAAAAATTAATATCTATTATTGAATCCGATTGGTGAATATTTGTCCTCCGATTTGTATTCGGTTTCTTCCAAATTATATATTTCAGTTAAGGTCATTGGTTTGGTTGTAACATAATTTTTACCTAAATGTTTAATTAGATTATTAGCATCTTCAATAGGAAGTGCATCAAACTTATGTTCTGCAATCAATCTACCCTTTCTTAATAGAGCCGAATCAATTTTAGCTTTATCCATATTGAACGTTGCTACAATCTGAATCTTTAGAATATCACTAAGGATACCATCGGTAATGTTAAGGATGTTTGATACACCATTTGCCCCACCATTGTTTCTATCCGTAATTACTCTTTCCGCATCTTCAATGAATAGAATTGAATTACTATTTTGAATTAAGAATGGAGTCATCTCCGGTGATGTAATGAAATCTGCTAAGTAAGGTGGTATAAATAATACCCTCTTATCTTTAACCTTACTCGCAATATACTTTAAGTAGTGAGTCTTTCCAGTACCCGGCGTACCATGTAATAGAACTAAGCCTTTACCATTTTTTTGGTTAAGCGTGTTAATAATCTTTTCGTGGATGGGTTTGAATCCTTTACCATACCCCAATTCAATATCTAACTTTTGGTCAGGTAATTCAAACGAAGTTGTATCATACCCTCTTGGAGTTTGTATTACTAATGCAATGTTATTACTTTCATGCTTTCTTCTCTTACCCAATTCGATAATCTTCTCAACTAATTCGGTATATATTTCTGATTCATCATTCGAATATACCTGAACATCTACTCCAATGCCATCTTTAAATGCTTTCTTAACCTTATCATTCCACTTACGAATTACACCTGAGACACTGATTAAAGTAGTTGCTATACCATTTTTCTTTTCCCACACTTCACTAGCACCATAGTTATTATGTCCATAGAATTCTCTAACATAGATTCTACTAAACCCCATCTCTTTAATTACCGCAAAAAACGGTGCTTGTTTAATCTGATAATCATCGCTAATTCGGAAATGTTTTGTAATAAGTTTTCCGGTTTGATTTTGAATGTATGTACCGTATGGAAAATCATCCGAATCACTCAAACGATATGGTTGTCCCGTTGTTGTTTGGTTCGTAGAATCGCCTCCACCACTAATACTAGGCTCGTCATACGCTTCTCTAATCGCCTCAAGTAAATCTTCAGGTGTATCTTCATCTATATGTAAATTTAAATCATCAAAGGCCATATCCTTTAACTTTTCAATAAGTCTTTTCTCATTATCCAATACTGCTTTTCTTCTGCTCATTTTTATCGGTTTAGTTTATTAATACATTCTTCTACTTTATCTCTTAATCTACCACCATATCCAAAATCACCATCAACTTGAACATGCCTCCACATTGGAATACGAGGTTTCATCCATTTAAATTCACGAGATAAATTTAAATCATCAATTGCTATCCAATTTGATATCTTATTATCTTTAGCCCACTTCACAACTTCTAATGCTCTTTCGTGGTCTATGGATGGTCTACTCATTTTGTTCCATAGGTCCTGATGTGTGGTTATATCAATCAATCGGGCAGTTATACCATAATGCCTAAAGATTCGTTTAAGCTGATTGAATGTGAAATGTTTTTTCCAATCTGAACTAACTACTAACTCAGCGTTTGTTTCATCACATATTTTTTGCAATGCCTCACAATCTTCTTTAACCCAAGGGTATGGAATTTGGAAATCCTCTACTCCCATATCAATAGCAACCTTACCATCATCCCAAGTTGTCCAAGCCAATGGTCCATCAACATCTATGAATATAATTTTACGTCTCATAATTTAGTTTACAAATATACAACAATTTTATTAATTATCCAAATCCTTTTTAAAGGGCTTACTCCACTTCGGTCTGATAAGTTTCCAAATGATATCATCGAATGGTTTCTTATCCCACATAGCGAACATTACAGGTCTCAATATATCTTGTTGCTTCATCACAAATTCAGCGAACTCTTTCTTAGTTGGTTCCGGGTCTACATCTCCATACTTACCATATCTAAACCCATCGTGCAACTTGCCAGCTCTTTCGGAAATTTGGAAAAATGCATACTTCAATTCCGATATTGTGCTCTTTACCCACTTATCAAATTCATCCGGCACTCTTTCTAAGAATTCATCCATATTACCTTTAGTCATTAACAACTCCCAAATATCGGTTGTTGAAAAGTTAGTTAAGATTCTATGTAAACGAACATACTCATCACCTTTGATTTTCATTCTCATTCCACCTTTGAAACGAATAACATAACCTTCTTTTGAATTTGATATTTCTCTTTTCAATTCATCAAATCCTTCACCAAAAGTATTGTATCGCATTACAATATTAAACCCAATATTCTTTACGATATTTTGAATACGAACATCTTCGGTATCACTATAAAGATTGACTTCACTTCCGGTTTTTATATTTATGATACCCAATAAAACAATATCTTCAAAATCATAATCACATACAATTCGAT
>Ga0209596_1000863_pt1 | contig 27171 bp, 35 predicted proteins | sample M_130807_MF_Meta_FD_187314 | JGI IMG/M metagenome (GOLD analysis project Ga0209596, IMG submission 187314) | Freshwater microbial communities from Lake Montjoie, Canada to study carbon cycling - M_130807_MF_MetaG (SPAdes) (version 2) | ecosystem: Environmental > Aquatic > Freshwater > Lake... | reverse complement strand
TTCCGATCTACCCTGACCTGTGCTCTTGGCGCAAGGCCCGCCCTCCCCCATGCTGCGCTGCAACAATTCTCGATGCTCGATGCCTGGTCAGCCGGTCAGCCGGTCAGCCGGTCAGCCGGTCAGCCGGTCAGCCGGTCAGCCGGTCAGCCGGTCAGCCGGTCAGCCGGTCGAGCCGGTAGACTCTGGAATGCGTGAAATATGGCCTATTTGGTGTATGCCAGCGGGCAACCTGGCACCTGGCACCTGGCACCTGGCACCTGGCACCTGGCTGGCTGGCTGGCTGGCTGGCTGGCTGGCTGGCAGGGTCTATGTACACTATTTACCCTTTTTGACCCCGGTAAATGTCGGCGCCAGCGCAGCGCTGTGGCGCTCGTGCCCTACCGTATACATACCCATTAATATATAGATAATGAGTTCCTGATTATCTGAAATATGGCCTATACGACAGATACGCCCTAGACAACGACGCGCGCGCTTGAAATAACACGCTGCGAATTGAACAAATAATTTGACACAACTGAAAAGACTATGGTCTACTCAGCTCGTAACTCCATGCGCGCCAACCCCGGCGCGCATGTTCATACAGTAAAGGACAGCACAACATGCAAGTTCATCTCACACTTAAAAGTGCCAATGCCAAGACAGGCCCGATCCCTGTTAGCACGACAACTAAAGACTCATGCCCGCCAGATTGCGCGATGCGCGACGCCTGTTACGCGGCCAGCGGCCCGCTGGCGTTGCATTGGGCGAAAGTAACGTCCGGCGCGCGCGGCACAGACTGGCCGACGTTTACCGCTAGCATCGCCGGCCTGCCCGACGGCCAGCTATGGCGTCACAATCAGGCCGGTGACTTGCCTGTTGACAATGGCACCATCGACGCTGTCAAACTCGGCCAGCTGGTGCATGCCAATACCGGCCGGCGCGGATTCACCTATTCTCACCATCGCGACACAGCAAGCATCGATTGGATTAGGCACGCCAATGCCTGGGGATTCACTGTTAATTTGTCGGCCAATGACTTGCAAGATGCCGATACGCTGGCCGACAAGCATGCCGGCCCGGTAGTTGTCGTGCTACCTAGCACGCAAACAGCTAACACTCGCACGCCCGCCGGCCGGCCCGTCGTTGTGTGCCCGGCCACGCAGCGCGACAATGTGAGCTGCACGACGTGCGAGCTGTGTGCGCGTCAGCGCGACGTGATCGTAGGCTTTCCCGGCCACGGCACGCGCAAGCGTACCATCGACATCCGGCTGGCAGCATGATTACAACGCGCGTGATCGTCACGCCACGGTTCGGTTGGCCCTTCGGCCCGGCCGTTAAGAATCCGCCCATGCCGGCACTACCGCCGGCCCTACTTTAAAAGGATGCACACTATGAAGATCATCAACCTATTCAGCCTGTTTAAGAACGCTTACAACGAACCGGGCTGGCAAGTTTGGCGCGGGCGCGAACTGCTGGCAGTGTTTCATACCCGCGCGGCTGCGCGGGCATATGCGCGGGCGCGCGCATGACAATATCCGCAATAGTCGGGCACGCTTGCGCCATTGGCGCATGTATCTGTTTTATTTATCTTATTTTAAGGGGTTAGACCATGACACATATTAGAGCAGAGGATTGGATACGCGAGTTGGCGAAAGCGGTGCAAAACGAACACCTCACCCAGTTCCAAGCGGATGCGGAGGTATTCGCGGAGATGGATAGCGGCGATCATGACGCGGCGACCGAAACGCTGTTTTACAATTTTACGAGGGGCATAGCATGCTAACCATTGAAGAGCAGGAACGGAACGCGTACGTCGCGGGCGACGTGCATACCGCGGCGCTGTTGGCCCGCATCCTACACTTGGAGGATGCGGCGGCAGACCACCATGCGCTGCTGCGTGAGGCGCTTGACGGTGAGGCGGCCGACGACGCATGGCGCGCGCGCGCCACGGCGGCGCTCGAAGACTAGAGTACCCGGCCGGCGGCGCCTGGTAACCCCGGGCGGCGCCGGACGGGCACTTGCTCGTCATAATCCATTAGAGGAAAGTACATTATGATCATGCTTGATAGGGCTAAACTCAAAGCGGCGGCGCGGTTCGCAGCCGATTCTAAAGACCGGCGCCTGTCCCTGCACGGCGTGCTGGTCGAGGCGTCCCCCGCGGGCGTGCGCCTGGTTGCCACTGACGGGCATGTGCTGCTCGTGGCGCGGGCGGCGGGCGAGCCTGACACTGACACCTGGACGGGCATTATCCCGTCGGACGTTATCAAGGCGGCGCTGGCGTGGAAGGGTAGCAAGACGCTCCCGATCATCCTGATCCCGGGCGAGCCTGCGTGCCGGCTGACACGGGCGACGGGCGAGGCGCTGGCGTTCGTGCGAGCGCCGGGGCCGTTCCCGGACTACCGGCGCGTGGTGCCCAAGGCGCCGGACGGCGCGGCGGCATTCTACGATCCGGACTTGCTGGCGCGGTTCAAGCGGGCGGCCGAGGATCTCGGATCGAATCTCGGCCTGTTCGGCCTGCTGCCGGGCGGCGACGGTAGCGGACTGGTCTACCTGACCGACGACGCGATGGGCGTCATTATGCCCATGCGCTCCGGCGGCTGGGGCGACGGCGATTGCCTGTGGGCGGCAGATTGATCGCGCTCGCCGTGCTGCTCTGTCTGGCGTTGTTGGTTATCGTTTTCGACTTATAGGGGGACACAATGAAACAGTACAAAGCAAAGAACGGCGCGATGCAATACATGCCTAGCACGTCGTGGTTGCTGGGCGCTGAGCGCGACAATACGGGCTGGTGCCTGGCCTGCGGCGCCGATCAAGGCGGCGTCGAACCCGATGCGCGCAAGTACCGGTGCGAGGGCTGCGGCGCGCATAAGGTCTACGGGCACGAGGAGCTTGCGCTCATGGGCTTGTGCTACAGCGACCAGGGGACGCCGGACAATCGCGGGTCGCGCGATTATGGGGACGTGTCTGCCCGCGAATAGACCACCACCACCACCTAACAGGGGCGCCCGAGGGCGCCCTTTTTTATTTGACCGCCGATAATCCCGGCTTTCGCAAGGCATCGGCCAGCGGAGAGTTCACCGGCACCTCGACCAGGCGCCGGAGTTCTGACTTGGTTGCGTGAATCAACTCGGGGGCGCAGTACACGTGCCGGCGCGTAGGTAGCTCGGCGCTCGTCACGCGCCCGCAGTCGAGCCACTGGCACTCTAGCAGGGCATGGTGCAGGGCGGCGGCGGGGATGCGCTGTCCCGGCGCCAGGCCCGCGCGCAGGGTGAGATCGGCGCAGAGGACGTGGAACGGGGCGGTGATAACCCCGGCGGCGAACGGCCCCTCACGGCCTCGGATCATCTCGCACAGGATCGACTCGGCGGGCGATTGGCCGTTAGCGATTAGACTCAACTTGTACTCGGTGACAGGCGGGGCGGCGGCGGGGTTGAACGCTGACACGTCGCGGCGGTACAGCCAGGCGGCGATGGCCTCATAACCGCCGCCTGACTCAAACCAGCGCCACATGCGCTGGCCGCGCTCCGGTGGATCCATACGCGGCAGATCAGACCAGACACAGAACCAGCGGCGATCTTGGGAGTCGAGGACGATCGGCACACGGTCGTTAGAGGACGCGATCACCAGGCACCGGTTAACCACGCTGTAGGGGTGCTGCGATTTCTTGTTGACCAAGATGGTGGCCGGCGGGGCGGCGATGATCGGTTTCAGGTGGTTCGCCAGCGCCCGGCGATCCTTCGCCTCGCTCTCGCGCAGTTCGTGCAGCATGATCACTTCCGACTCGTAGGCGTAGCCCCATTGGGAATTAATGGTGTTGTTGTTGAGTTCGCCTAGGTTGCGCCCCTGACCGCAAACGGCCCACAAGAACGGCGCCCAGAACGTATCCTTGCCGGAGCCTTGGTAACCGGCGATCAGGATTGCGTGGTTCACCTTGGTGCGTGGCTGTTGCAGTTTGCAGGCCATCACGTCAAAAATGTGCTCGCGGTCGCGTTTCTCGGGGATTAGGGCGGCGCAGTGGTCTAGCCACGGCGAGATATCGGCCTCCAGGCTGCGGTTGACGGCGGGGCGGGCGTCGCGCCACATGTTGCCAAACACGTCACCGTCGCGGGTCACCAGCACGTCGTCGCCGGGGGAGTAGGTGACACCGGCCAAGGCGGGCGCGCCCATCGACTGGCGGTTCTCGTCATAGCAGATCGACGACTCGACGCGGCGCGACTTGCCCTTGGCGTCGGTGTGAATGGAATAGCAGGGGATGTGCCGGAACAGGGCGTTGAACACGCCCCGGGTGAGGTGCGCGCGCTCTTGCATGTCGAAGTACGCCTCATCGGACAACAAATAGGCGAACCGCTCGTACCAGCCCGCCTTCGCGACCCGCCCGACCTCTTTACGCGCCACGGCGGCGATCAAGGTGCCGGCCTCGGTGCCGGTGCTGAAGAGGTCGCCGGGGGTCAGCTTGGCGAGCGTGGTCGCCATCACCGCCGCCAGCAGCTCCTCGCGCAGGCCGGTCGAGTGGGCCGGGCCGCCTTGCTCGGCCACCCAGGACAAAAACCGGGCGCTCGTCCACTCGGCACAATGGGCGTGGAGGCAAGTATAGGCCCGGTGCACGGGCATGTAGCGCCCCTCGATCTCGCCGGTGGTGTGGGCCTCGCTGTTGGGGCAGACCACGCCCCACCAGCCGGCGGCGTTGCCTCGGGCGGTCAGGTGACCGGCCTCAGACAACCAAGCCAGCACATCGTCGGTGCCGTCGTCGTCCAAGGTGACCGCGCGCGCGGTGGCGGTGTCGGCGGGGGCGGGGGTCACGCCCAAGGCGGCGCAGACCTGCTCGACGGTAAAGTCGCGCTCGGGGTGGAACTCGGCGAGGCGGGCGGCAAAGCGGTCGCGGCCCTCTTTGAGATTGATCGACCCGGGGATGCGCCAGTTACGCACGGGCGTGATGGCGCCCTCGTCGGTGTAGCCCGCCTCGGCGAAGGCGCGCTCGGCAGCACCGGCCACGCCGAGGGGCACCTGTTCGCTCAAGACGTAAATCCACTGGAAGTTGCCCGGCGATGTCTCGATCTTCCAAGTAGGTTCCAGCGGTGGGGTCTTGCTCTTGGTGCCCACGTCGTCCAAACCCAGAAAGGTCGCGTGGGTGCAGTTGGCCGCGCTCGCCGACAGGCCACCGGTCATGCGGTCGAGGATGAAGCTGCCGCTCGACACGTACCAGGCACCGCCGGCACGGCGGGGGGCGGTGGGCAACTGCGGGATCCACGCCTTGGTTTTCTGTTGTACAAATAAGACAGTCTCGCCTTCGGGTGCCAGGCTCGTGACGAATTCAATAAACTCCATGCTATTATTCCTCTTGGTTGGTTGTTACTTGGCGGCCCACGGTTCCTCCCCGTGGGCCGTTGTTATTTTCCGTACCTTGTCATAATCTTTACCTCTGCCGCAAGCGGCAAGCCAACGGCCCACGCGGGCGCCTCGCACATCACACGCTCCACCTCCGCAGCGACACGTTCGCTATCCTCCTCCAGACACTCCACCACCACCTCGTCATGCACATGCAGCACCACGCCCTCCAGATGCCGCAGCGCATGGCGTAGCAGATCGTTGGCCGTTGCTTGGGTAATGTTCTCGACCGCCAGCCCTCGCCACAGACGGGCGCGGGGCCACTCGGTAGCATCGGCTGCGGGTTTCCATGCGGCCTTGAGGTAGGATACGCCATCGGCCTCCAGTTTGGCGAACGGGTAGCACAGCACCCGGCCCGAGGGCAGCGCGTACCACAGGTGCTGGCCGTCGTAGAGGTACACCACGCGGCCCGCAGGGAACTCGCGCCCGACGTTTCGCATGGCGCGGGTGTAGGCGGCCTCAAGATCCTGCCCGTGCTGCATCGCCCACGGGTTGGCGGTGCGCCAGAGGCGTATCACGCGGGGGACGTTCTCCACCTTAACACCATACACCCGGCCAAAGGTGTCGAACGATCCCTCACCGCCCAAGAATCCAAGGGCCAGCTCCTGCACCTTGCCGACCTGTCTCTGGTCGCCGGTCACGTCGGCATAGGCCACGCCGAAGGTCGCCATCGCGTTGACCCGGTACGGGTCACGCCCAGACCTGAACACGTCGAGCTTGGCCTCCCCTGCCGGGCAGTTGGACAACCACGGATTGACGCGGCCCTCGATGGCCGACCAGTCGGCCACCACCAGCACGTTGCCCGGCGCCGGGATGAGCGCGGGGCGTAGCATACCTTTCAAAACATCGGTGACGCGGGGGCCGAAGGCGGGGACGATCTTGTGACCGCGCACCATCGCCTGGCGCACGGCGGCGGGGTCTTTGGCGGTCTTGCGGGTAAAGTTGTGGACTTGGGCGCCGTAGGAACTGGCGCGGCCTGTTGCGCTGCCCCCGGCAAAGACGAACGCGCCGCGCACCCGGTCGTCCTCGGTGTCGGCCAACTCGGCCAGCCGTTTGAACTTGGCAACGGAGGACGCCCACAGGTCATCGGCGCACTGGATGACCTCGGCTACATCGGCGGGCACCTCGTCAGGCCCGAGGGTGAGCAGGTTCGCCCGCACCGACTTGTCGATGCTGAACCGCTCACCCGTCCACATGAGCTTGACGGCCTCGGGGCCGACGCGATCCTGCACCCATTGGCGCATCTTGGGCGACCGGACGCTAGTGATTGCGCCCTCGGACACCTCGGCCACGATGGCCTGTATCTCGGCCAACTCGGCCTCGGCGTAGCTGACCGCAGCATGGCAGAGGTCAGTATCCACCAGCACGCCACGGTCGTTAATACGTTCATTCACGTGGTAGTCGGCGAGTTCCGTGTCCGACAGCGGGCGCATACCCTTGCTGATCTCGCGCATGGCGCGCACGTCCTGCTCGCAGTAGGCCACCATCTCGGCCATCACGGCGGGGTCGGTGTTGAAGGTGCCGTCCTTGCGGGGGATGCACAAGAGGCGAATAAGTTGCGCCCCGCGATGGTCTTTCCGCATCTTGCTGGACACGGCGCGACCTACGTCCTCCAAGCTGCCGGGGAGGCAGTTCGCTCTTGCTTGGGCTGCCGTACAATGGAACTGCTCCAGCCTTGGTTCAGGCACACCTATGTCTGGGCAGAGGACATACCAAAAAATGAGCCGCTCGAAAGCGGCGTTGTGGGCCATGATCTGATGGCCGCTGATGTTGGGGAAGGGCTGACCCGGCAACCAAGTCGCCACCTCGCCATCATCGAAAGCGTAGGACATGCACAGCACCTCGGTGCTGGCATCCTGCGCGTAGTTGTAGACGCCGCGACTGGGTAAGTCGCAGCGTGATCGGGTTTCAAAATCCAACCAGATCACGCTGCTGCCCCTACGCTACCACCCGACGACGACGCCCAGCCGGTGCGGGGGCCGGAGCCTCCACTGCCGGTGCCGGGGCGGGCGCTGCTGGTGCGCCTGCCTCAGCGGTCAGGCTGACCCACTCCACCATGTCGAACGCTGGCGTGTAGATGCGGCCATAACTCTTGTGCTGGTAATACTCACTCTCCAGCTTGACGATTGGCACCGGGGTGGACTGATCCTTGTCCACCTGCGCCGCGATGGCGACGGCCAGCTCCTGCACGGCCCGCTTGCCGCCGACACTGGTGGTAGTGAACCGCGCTTCCATGCCGGTGTCCTCGCCGGTGACGCACTTGAGGCTCATGCCGACCTGTGTCTCCCAGCCTTTCTTGGCACCGGGAGGCGCTGCGTCCAGCTCCGGCAGCGGGTCGCTGACCGAGGCCATGCGCTCCCCGAGAACCTCGCCATCGCCCCAGGCGATGAAGCCGTGGACGAACGAAAAGGGATTGACGGCCCAATGGCTGCCGCCCTCCACCTCGGTTTGGTCTGCACCGAACACCCAGTGGCCGGTGCGATCCATCTTCAAGATCACAACGCCCGATGGGCCTGCGGTGGACTCCAACTTACGAAGGGACTGCGAGAGGGACGAGACTGCGGGGAGATTTGCACCTGCGAAAGTTACGATATTAGACATTACTGTACTCCTAGATGAGTTTAGAAAGGGCTGCGGTAAGTTGCGACCCGATTTGCAAAACCGCTGGCCTCGGATCTGACTCCGGTGCCAACGTATCGCCTGATGAGACTGACACGGTCAGTCCATCGGGCAGATTCTTCTTCAGCAACTTCTCGGCTTGCGCCGGGGACACCAACTCCTGTTTGATGGGGTTGATGCCAAGGGCCTTGAGGGCGTCTGGCGCCGCTTTTGGGTCAGCCCACTTGCGTGTGCCGCGCTTGGCGACCATCTTCCAGCCAGGTATTTTATATCCCTTCTCGATCTTGGTCTGCACCAATTCGTTCAGGCTGTCGATCCAGCCCTGCAACAGCACGGCGTTGGCGGCGTACTTGCCCAGCATCTCGTCGTCCACCGCGTCCAGCTTCACCTTCAGCGCACGATCCACCGCGCCGGTCATGGCGGGGCAGGTCGGCTTCGCCGGGCAAAAGCGGCAATGATCACCGGGGTTCAACTTGGCATCCGGCTGCGCGCTGATCTTCACCGCACGTTTCAGATCCTTCTCGAACGCCTTGATGCGCGCTGGCGTTGTTGTCCACTGGCGAATGACCGGGGGCTGGATGATGACGCACTCAATGGCAACCGCGCCATCAAACACCCACGCGACCTCGGGGGTACGCATGGCCGCAGCGGCGTAGTACATCAGTTGCTCGTTTTGCTCCGCATCCACGATCACACCATCACCGAACTTCCAATCTATGACGTAGGCCGTGTTACCGATGCGGCCCAGCACATCGCAAGAGCCAAACGCACCGGGCAAGAACTTGCCAAACCCGACGCGAGTCTCAATGGCGAGCTTCATCTGCCCGTCGGGGTCGAGCGTGTCCAATAGGTCAAGGGCCACTTGCACCTTGTCATCGAACAGGGTCTGGTCGAGGGTCTGGCCCTCGTAGGTCATGCCGATCACGTTGTCCTCGCCCAGCAGCACCTCGCTGATGGCGGTGTGCAGCAGTGTGCCTTTATCAGCATAGACGCTGGAAGGTGACGGTGGTGCCAGTTGCACCAGCGCCACGCTGCCTGGGCAGTGCATCACACGCTTTGCGGTCGAGCCGCCGACGACTGTGGAGTGCTTCATTCTGCGTCCTCCGCTGCGCGCTCGGCGACCAGTTCGGATCCGGTCAGATGCTTGAACAGCACCGCCTCGACAAGCTTGCGCTCACGGTGGATGCGAGTCTCAAACGAGAGCGTGTCGCTGCTCATGGCAGCAACGTACATCTCCATTGCGTAGCTAGGATCGCGGTTCTCGAAAAGAAAATCGTACAGGTCAAACTGGCGGCGGCCCTGTGCGGGATAACCGCCGTGGTTGAGGATGCACTCGACTATTGTCTCAAGCGCAAGTTCTAGCTCGCGCTCGGTAGGTTCTGCCTTGTAGTCTTCGTCACCGTGGTGTTCCATTTTTAGTGTCCTTTATTGAAGTGGAGAAAAAATAATACCACACTTTTTATTTCTGTGCTAAAGTTTCTTTCATGGAACTAGAACGTGACATTGAACGCTACCTTGTACGCCGCGCCATCGAGCATGGCGGCAAGGCGTACAAGTGGGTGTCACCGGGCCATGTCGGTGTGGCTGACCGCATCGTGCTGCTGCCTGGTGGTGTGGTGTGGTTCGTGGAACTGAAGACCGCCAAGGGTCGCTTGTCACCGTGGCAGAAGCTGTTTGCTGCCGACATGCGCCGCATGGGGATGAATTACATTGTGATTAGATCAAAGGAAGAAGTCGATGCGTATCTTAGTAGCTTGTGAGTACAGTGGTGTGGTGCGCGATGCTTTTATACGGGGGGGGCATACCGCAATGAGTTGCGATCTGTTGCCAACTGACGCGCCGGGGCCGCATTACCAAGGCGATGTGTCTGACGTTATCGCAGATGGATGGGACATGATGATAGCCCACCCGCCTTGCACCTATCTGTCGGTGTCCGGTATGCATTGGACAACCCGTGGGTTGCGCGACCCCGAGTTAACGGAAGACGCGCTGGCGTTTGTGCAGTTGTTGCTGGGTGCGCGCATCAAGAAGATCGCGCTGGAGAACCCGGTCAGTATCATCAGCACCCGCGTTCGCAAGCCCGATCAGATCATTCAACCGTGGTGGTTTGGACATGACGCCAGCAAAAAGACGTGTCTGTGGCTGAAGAACCTGCCGCCGTTGGTGCCTACCGACAAGCTGCCGGGCGACAACAAGACGCGCCGCGCCAATCAGACGCCTTCCGGCCAGAACAAACTAGGCCCGAGTGCTGACCGTTGGAAGTTGCGTAGCGCAACGTATCAAGGTATTGCCGACGCAATGGCCGCACAATGGAACTGAGACCCTACCAAGACGTGGCGGCTACTTTCCTGTACGAGCGTGACCGGGCGATGATCCTTGCGCCCGTCGGTGCCGGCAAGACCGCCATCACCCTGACCGCCATGCGCGACATGCTGGCGGCTGGCGAGGTGCAGCGGTTCCTTGTTGTCGCGCCCAAGCGTGTGGCCGTCAGCGTTTGGCCGTCAGAGGCCAAGCTGTGGGCGCCCACGCTGTCGCTGTCTGTTGTCATCGGCACGCCGACGCAACGGGTCAAGGCGCTCCAGGCCAACGTCCAAGTGGTCGTCGCCACCTACGACAACCTGCAATGGCTGGCCGAGCAACCCTTGCATTTCGATGGCGTGGTGTTCGACGAGCTGACGCGTCTGAAGAACCCATCGGGCAAACGCTTCAAGGCGCTGGTCAAGGTGCTGGACGCTATGCGGATCCGCTGGGGGCTGACCGGCAGCTTCACCAGCAACGGGCTGGAGGATGTGTTCGGCCAGTGCAAGGTGATCGACCAGACGCTGTTGGGCCGGGCCAAGGGCGCGTTCCTGCAACAGTACTTCCACTGCATCAACCGTGACTTCGGTGAGTGGACGCCCGCCACCGGGGCGCTGGAACAGGTGATGGAGCGCATCAAGCCCGCCACGTTCGTGCTGGAGGCGGGCGTGTACGCCGACAAGCTGCCGCCGCTGCACACGGTCGTGCTGACGTGCGATCTGGGCGACCGGACGCCCTACGATGACATGAAGAAGAAGTTCATTGCGGAGTTCCCTACCACCACCGCCATCGCCGCCAACGCCGGGGTGGTGACGGGCAAGCTCCAGCAGATGGCCTCGGGGTTTGTCTACACCGACCGAGGCGCGGTGTTCTTTGATGACGCCAAGTTCGCGCTGCTCGATGACCTCTTGACCGAGAACCAGCACGCCAATACGATCATCGTCTACCAGTACAAGGCCGAGCTGGCCGAGTTGCAGCGCCGCTACCCACGGGCGTCCACCTTGGATGAGCCGGAGGCCATCGACCGTTGGAACGCGGGCGAGATTGAACTGTTGCTGGTGCATCCCAAGTCTGCCGGCCACGGGCTGAACCTGCAACACGGTGGCAGCAAGATCGTGTTCCTGTCCCTGCCGTGGTCGCTGGAGTTGTTTGAGCAGACCATCGGGCGCCTGCACCGCAGCGGCCAGAAGCACGACGTGTGGTGCTACGTCCTGATGGCGAACAAGACCGTGGACGAGAAGATCTACGCGGCGCTGCACGACAAGAAATCCCTATCTGAGATGGCAATGGAGTCCTTGAAATGAAGAGAATCGACGCATTGAAGAGCAAGTTGAAGGCGGCAGAGGCCGAACTGACCATCCGTTACCGGCAGTTCAACGCCGCGCAACGGGGGCTGGTGCGGGTGCTGAAGAACATCAACGAACTGGAGAAGAAAATTGAAGCGGCTAACCTGGCGTGAACTAAATCACGTCCTTGCGGCCAAGACCGAGGACGAGGTGTTGCAGATGCTGCAAGCGGAGAAGCTGGGCGACCGGCGCGTGGTGGTGCTGGAGCGACTGCACCAGCGGTACAACGTCCTGCGCGTGTCGCGGGAGCGGATGGAGTTACTTCATGGCATCTGACCCAACCAACCCAGAGCATTACAAGGGGCACCCGTCGGGGATCGAGTGCATCCAGATCACCGAGCATATGAACTTTAACTTGGGCAACGCCATCAAGTACATCTGGCGCGCCGGGCTGAAAGGGGAAGCGGATGCTGACCTGAGAAAAGCACGCTGGTATTTGGAGCGTGAGATCAAGAGGATTCAAAAATGAGCCTGACCACGCAAGCAAGAAAGCTGCACCCCAACCGTCGCAACGGCGCAAAGTGGGTGATGGCAATAAGATACCTTCGCCGTAAGAACTTGTGGGTTCTGGATAAGTTTTCCCGCAAGCCTACTTGGACGCTGCCGCAATGAGTGATACGAAGCACATTACCACACCTGAATGCGGATTCGACCGCAACTCAACGCATTCGGCAGGGAGATATGCCTGCATGTGCGGGTGGATAGAGCAACCCGCAGTTACTATGAGCCCACTTGGGCGAGAGTTGAAGTTGGAAGCGGAGAACGCTGCGCTGAGAGTGGACGCCGAGAGGTACCGGTGGTTTAGATCAAAACGTCTCTGGGATGCAGACAGCTTCCCTTGGCCCGTGGGTTTTGAGTACCCCGAACCGTGTTTGTGGGACGACGGCGAAATGCTGGATGCAGCAATTGACGCAGCGAGGAAGGTATGAACAAACACATCATCGTAGAGGAAATGCCCCACGGTCTGCGATCCGTAATTCTGGCTTCAGTTCTTAGTTGTTCAATGTTTTTCTTTTTGGGTTTCTTTGGGAGAGACGTATGGAATTATCATGTAAACAGTGCGGCAAACGTACCAGCACAATGTGCGCCAGAAGCGACTGCTGGAGTACCGAGGCGAACATTGCAATGGAGACTGCCCGAAGAGCCAAAGAAGTCGCCCTAGCAAATAAAGAACCGCAAAGAATCGCCCTGCTCCAGTTCCCACAGAATTTTGACAAGGTGGCTGCGTGGGCTGAGAGGACGGGCGCACAACGCCCACAAGACCGGGACGCGGTACGCAAGATGGCAAAGGAAACGGTCTACTCAACCATGACGTATGCAGCAATAGCGAGGGGTTTGTGATGACATTAGCAGAATACGAAAAGAACCGCGCAGCGTACACCGAGTACTTGCTCATGTGCGTGCGGATTGGCGACTGGCATGGTGTTAGCGATGCGGCCAACGATCTGCGGGTGCTGGACGCAACGTTCAGCGTTATTGAGGGAGGGTATAAAAAATGATCGACCATGAGCTAGTAGCAGATACACGGGAGCAGTTGCTGGAGATGATCCAGACTTACCGCAGCCAGTATCCAAACGACAGCTACGGCACGACGATCTGGGTACCGCTGAAAGATGGGGAAATCTGGAAGGCGCGAGTGCAACGATGCGAATAACACCACCCAACCCAACCTGCATGAGCTGCCAGCGGGTGCCTGGCGTTGTCCTGACGCACTCCCTAAACCGCAAGCAGAAGCAGTGGCGTTGTCTGCCCTGCGCGGAGCGAGTCAAAAAAAAGCCCCGCTAGACGGGGGCAAAGGGGATACCACCAGGCACTAAGAAAAAGGTCGGGTTCCCGACTTGTCGATTATAAGCGCCATTTTGCGCGGGGGGAGCGTTGGCAGGTTGGGGATGCTGATATGTGTCCAGGCGTCGAACTCCCGAATGATCTGGTCGTAGGCCAGCCCTGACGCCATCACAGCCTTCACCACCGCGTCGGGGGTCATACCTGGCACTCGTATGTCAGCCGCGCAGCCAAGGCGGTGCTGGCTGGTGTCGCGGCTCCCACAGGCATCATTAACCGCCTTGCTGCGGTAGGCAGAGGTGACCATCACCGGCCTGCCGCCCAGCCTGTCTTTAACCAGTTCCAGAAACACCGCCAGACGTTGCAGGTTTGCCAGCGCCACCGGATCTGGGGTGTTATCCAGCGTCCGGTGGTCGGTGACGGTTAGCTCCGCAAGGGTAAAGTGCGGGGTCACCTGTTGCCGGGATCAGCCCGAACCGCGCCGCCAAGACCCAAAGCTGCAGCGATACCTTGCACCAGCAACTGATACTGCGGTGGCACCATCGGGATCCCGACAGCAAACAGCACTCCCAGCCCCGCCAGTGTTGATGCTTCGCCAAAACGATTTCTGAGCCAGCCCATATCAATCTCCTAGAAGTTGCCGCCTACAGGATTTAACGCCCCAACCGGAGCGTCGGTAACAATGGTCGATCCCATCTTCACATGCCCGTTAGTCAGGGGAGACTCGTTTATCGGGCCGTAGCAAGACGCAAGCTGTACCCCGTTCACCAGCTTGGCTTGCTTGTCGCAAAGGAACGACCACTGGTTGCTCATGCCCTCTGTCTTGCTCAACACAAAGGTGCGGTGAACCAGTGGCGCCACAGCCCATGTCGGGGCTTGCGGGGCTTCTGATACGGTGCTGAACAGTGACCAGACCTTACCGGGAGGCGCGTCACAGGAGTTCTTCATCAGCGCACCGTTGGCTACGCTTCGGCCTTTTAAGACCGGACAGACTGCCATGCCCTCGGCAAACACTTTGCCCTTGACCGTGATCTTCTTGCCCGTAGGCGTGGAGCCAGACGCCGCACATAGCGCATATTCACCGTTGCAGACCATCAGGTCGGCAGCGGCAACGCTAAAAGGCAGCAACGCGAGGAGGAGCAGCTTTTTCATGTTCAGGCTTTCAAGATGATGTGGAGGAGTAGGGCAATGATGAAACCCGCAACGCTGATGCCAATCTGCTCGATGCGCTTCAGACGGGCGTTAATAGAGTCGTAGCGCAGCTCGCAGACCGCCTCGTGCGAGGTCAGACGCACGTCCAGCTCGTTGGTCGTTGCCATTAAGGTGCCGCCAGTCTGTTTTGCGATTCTTGCGGTGCTAGTTGGTTGAGCATTATTGCCCCGGGTGCTATTGATCCAGACCAAGAGCGAGGTGGTTTTGCAACTGCTGGCGCGGTGACTTTGGCTTGCGCCTTAGATATCAACGCTGCTGCTGAAGGTGAGTTAGCAAGCTCAACGCCAATCTGCGCGGCCAACTTATCGTCCGTCAATCCTTTAAGCCTACGCATCACAAAATTTATCATGCTCATGTAGTGGTTTAAACTTGCTACCGCAGGGCCAGCAGCTTCAGTAGCTAGGGTTCCAACACCACCGCCTGCGGCTACACCTTTCGCCGCCAGTTTATCAAAGCTAGTGCTTTGGTTTATTTCGGCTTGTATTTTTTGCACCGCCGCCCGCACTTCAGGTAACCCCTGGGTTAAATCCGCGACACGCTGCGTCGTGCCTAAAGCATTTGCGGGCCGCGCCTTTTGCGCCTCTTCTATCAACGAACGTATGTTAAAGGCTTCTTTGGCGTTAGCCATGATACGCGCAGCAGTAGCAGGATCGGCAGCGCGCAGCGCAGCCATGATAGGCCGTTCATTAGCGGTTAATTCTGCCAACGTCTTTACGTCTTGCATGACGCCTCGGGCTAGCGCGGCTTTCGCCGGTTCGTCCATGCGCCGCAACGCTTGGTTCATCGTGGCTTCGTCTTTGACTACAGACTTGCGTAGCTCGCCTACGTTCTTAAATTCCAAGTCTGCGGACACTGCGGCTAACGCTTTGTTTTGCGCTTCAAATTCGGCGCTTACTTTGCCGGGTATGGCCGCACGAGTTGCTTTTAATTCAGCAGCAGTTTGCTCTAACTTTTGCGCGCTGCCGCCAAGACTTTCCAGACGTTGGGTCAGGCCCAGACCGGCCTTATCAAGCGCTTCTAGCTGAAACTGATGCGCGTCCATCCAGTCTTTATGTGGTGTTTTCCCCGCTACAACCGCAGCGCGGTATTCACCTTCTACGCCCGCTTTGATGGCCTGCAACGCTACCGGCGATTCGCCAAACGCCGCAACCGCACGAATGGCATCTTCTTCGCTACTCAGTATCTTCTGCGTTACCTTACTGGGCGCCAGTATTTGTGTACCTGTTGCGCCTTCGCGTTCCAAGTTAGCAACCCAACCTTTAAGGAATGGCTCGACTACCTTTGTCCGGTGCAACGTGCGCGCTTCCTTGTATAGCTGGTTGGCCTCTTTAGACACGCCGCTTGCAATAGCTTGTTCAGCCGCTGATTTAAGCTCCATTAAATTTTTGCGCGTCATATTGGACGCCGAATCCCTAGCCCCCCGAATAGCCGCTAGATCGGTGTTCAACGCTTTTATCAGCTTATCTGCGCTTTCTAGCGTCACCATTGCCGGCACAGGTGCCGGAGGCACCGCGCTAGGTGGCGCGCCAGGCACAGGTTCTGGCACCTTAGACCCATACATCCGCAAGGCTTCGGTAGTGTAGGGGGCAATCTGCGGGTTAAGTTGCGTAGATGGATCTGCGGCTAATTTTTTGGCCGCCGCTTCTACCGGCGCAAAACTGAACGGTTCGGCCGACGCGTTGAACGCTGCGGTATACGCGGGCGTAACCACTTTTTCGCGCACCGCTTTTTCTAGCTCTGCGCGCGTTTTGGTAAGTGTGTCGCCAACTTCCATTTGCCTAGTGTTGGCTACGCTTGCTGTTAGTTGACCTTGCTGTTGCGCCAGCGCCGCTTCAGCGGCTTGTTGCTCCGCTGTCAGCGCACCCGTTCTAGCGGCCTGTTGCGCCGCCAGCGCGGCTTGTTCTTGTGCTAGTGCGGTATTGACTGCCTGGCGGGGTAGGTTAGGTGACCCCGCGCTAGGCGGCAAATTGGCCTGACTCAGTGCGTTAAGATTCGCGCTTGCCCCTTCCAATTGATTGGCTCGACTTTCTCTTACCGCTTTCGCTCTTTCCGCATAAATACCTGCCAAGGCCGTGTTAGCGTTCTGGGATGTTTTAGCCATTGCGGCCAGCCCCGGGCTGTTTAGCGCAACCGCTACTTGTTCAATAGTTGCGCCGCCTTCTAGCATGGCTATTGCCTGGTTCATTTTGGCAATATCGGGCGCGCCTTTAACTGGGTCGGATGAAAACGCCGACATAATAGCGCGGTTTTTTATTGCTTCTGCGCCACCTGGAAGCGCGGGTTCAATAAGGTTGTATCCTGTGCTAACTGCTTTTTTTGCTACGGCTTTACTTACGTCTACCCCCCGTTGAACGCCCGGCACCGCTAAAGCCATATTCCCCGCCACACCCGCTATCGGGCCAATTGCAGCTAACGGGTTTGTGTATTGCCCTGCGGTGCTTAACGCTTTACCTGTTGAGAGCAACGCACCGGAGGTGCTGGCAGCAGCTTCCATGCCCGGAAGGCCGGCCATAGCGCCGGCCACAATAGGCGCGCGCGAGGCAACAGCCACACGCGTTGCAGCCGCACCGCCGCCGGTGAATAGGATCGAGAGATCCGCTGCCGCGCCTACGGGGTCGTTGTAAAGCGTGGTTTTTATTTTGTCTAGCGAACCGTATCGTTCCTTAAGAAAACCACCCATTGCATTAGCGGCATCAACAGCGCGCTTAACAGACGCTGCTTTTTCAGGACTGTCGCCTGAATTAACAAAGTCAACAAAAGTTTTTGGTAGCGCGTTTTGTAGCGCGCCAGCGCCAATATCCAAAACACCGCTAACGGTGTTGATTGGGTGCATAACCATGTCGGCTATACCGCTAACCAAACGACCCGCAGAGGGAAGTATGTTCGATACAAAACCGCCAACACTGCGTTTGGCAGATACTTCGGGCGGCGGCGCAGCCAAATGCGGGTTTTGCCGTATAACTTCATTTTGCACTTGTTCTTGCGACGCTCCTGCGGGGCCGTCTATGGTATAAGTTTTTCCGTCGGGTGCTGAAATGCTGTAGGTAGTCATTTGGCCTCCGCCTTGCCCCAACCGGGCGCAGGTGTTGCTGCGGCGGGCGTAGTTGGCGCGGGTTGCCCTCGTACTTTTGCCGCCATTTCTTTTCTCGTATCTTCAAAACTGTCTATCCGGTTACGACTTTCTTTTACCATTGCATCCAACGCAGCCCTAAACGCTCGTGGGCTGTCGGCGGTGTTAATAGTGTCTTGTGCGCGTTTAATCGCGGCATCGGCGATTACTGAGTTACCCATTGCTCCCGATTGAATTTTTGCAAATTCTGCTTGCAAGCTACTGACGTAAACGCCCAACGCCTTTAGATCGGGATCGCCGGTAAGTTGACGTTGCGCGGGGTTAAGTAACCAAGCATTAAGCGCGGGGATATTGGTGTTAGATACTTTGGTTAATGCCGCCCGCGCAAGCTCTATGTTTTTGTCAAACGTCTTAACATAGCTTGTTACATCCGTTTCTCGTTTTGCCAACGGAACCAGGGCGTCCAATTGCGCTTTATTTAACGCTTTTGTTGTGGCGTCAGTCGGGTTGTTTTCGGAGGCATAACGCAAAATAGCTACGCGATCTACCGCTGCTTGTGGCCCGCTGCCTAACGACGGCAATTTACCGTTGGTGTTATACGCGTCGCCGTGTTGCTGTATCATTTCGGGGGTAAGACTTGTAGTGCGTGTTTGCTCGGCTCCAATTCGTGCGGTAGTTACAGCACCCGTTCTAGCCACCGCCTGATCAATACTTGTTTTGGTAAAATCAAGGTCTGGATTGGCTTTGAGTAATTTAGCAAACATTGGCGCGGTGGTGCTGTTTAACTTATCTACCGGCAACCGATTATTTGCAACCGCTACAGCAACACGGTCAATGTCCTCTGGGTCAGTCAAGCCAAGTTTAGGTGCTTCTTGCGCCAGTTTAAGGCGCGCTTCGCTAGTAGCCGCGTTGCGTCGTGCTACGGTAAGTTGTCCTTGCGCTGTTTCTTGCCCAAGTCGCGGCGCGTTAACAGCAGCAGTTAACGCCGCAATTTCCTCAGGAGGCGCGCCTCTTGCTGTCGCGGCGGCAAGATCTGCTCCCGCCCTACCCACCGCGCTTTGCGGTATTGTAGGTACGTTAGTAAATGGCGTCATAAAGCCTGGCGCATTAAAATTGCTTTGGTATGCCTGGCCGCCTATAACCGTTAATTTTGGCGAAAGAAGTTCAAGCCTTTTATCAGCTTTCAACCCCAAAGAGTCAAACGCTAAGTTTCGGTCGGCGGGCGAAAGTTTTTTTAACTCTTCCCCCAGCTTAAACGCGCTTTGCATACCTAACGATTTGGCAGCGTCTTTGACCACGGCGTCAATATCCGCATCTGTTGCGCCGCCGGGGATAGCCCGCAAAAAACTAAAGTTCTCTTTGGCGTGTTCGGCGGCCTTGTATTGCGACTCCAGATCGCGCGCATTCATTTGGCTCGTCAAGTTCTTTTGAGTCAGACCCGCTGTAGCGCGTTCAGCAAGCGCTTTCTCCAATGCCATGCCTTGCGTTGGATTGACCGCGTACACCCTGCGGATAAACTCTGGGTCGGTCATGCCTGCTGCTGATGCCCCGCCATACAAGGCGCGCAGTTGTTCAGCCTCAGTGTCGGCACGTTTAGCCGAGGACAACTGGTACTTAGCCAGTTCGTTCTGCCCCACCGAATGCTGGAGCTGCATCAACTGCAACGCGTTCTGCGCCTGCTGCGCCTCCTGCTGTTGTGGAATGGCAGCAAAACGGCCCGGCATTTGCGTGTCGAGAAGGCCAAAATTAAGGTCAGCCATTATGCAACCCCCATCAGCTTGTTGAGGTAAGCGTTTATTGGGTTTGGTGACGCGGCGTTAGCAAACGCATTGCCCGCGCCCAAATAGGCCGATTGGTTTGCCTGCGCTGCATTCATCCCCGCGTTGGCATAATTGGTTGCCGTGCTGATGCCAAGATTATTTACGTTAGTCCCGTAGTTGGCGCCGGCTGTGGTCATCGCTGCATTTGCAGGCGGCCCAAAACCAGCCACATTCCCCAACGCGCTGCGTTGCGTATTCAAATCCGCGTTGTACCGATTGTAAGCGCCCGTAATATCTTCTTGCCCCGCTGCTTTTGCTATGTCTACCACGCCACGCCGCATTGGCCCAGAATCAACACGCCCCATCGACGCTAATTTGTTAGTGTAGTCTTTTAGCGTTTTATCTAAACTGTATTGATACCAAGGCGATTGCGTGTAATCGCGGGTAACATCAAACGGGCGCACCAACTTGCCTGGTTGCCCTGCGGCTTGTTGTTCCTGTGTGCCCATAATCCCCGTGGTATACGGCTTTAACGCATTTACGCCAACGTCATAGTACGGCTGCGACCGCGCCATCTGGTCTTGATACATTTGCGATTGCAGTTGCGTTGCAGTCTGGTTAGCTCCCGCCAGCTTATTTGCCGCGTCCATCCCGGCTTGACCTATCTTGCCCGCACCGTACATGCTCGCCAAACTGCTAATACCCGCGCCGCCCAGACGCTCAATGGCAGACGTTGACAGACCAGTAAGATTGGCAAGTTGCGATATAAGCGAAGCACTGCCGGCATTAGCTCCAGCATACGTGTACCCGGCACCCGACAGTCCCATAAGTTCTGAACCTGTACCGGAGAGGAAGGCGTCCATACCACCGCCAGCCAACGCAGACACACCCACTTCGCCCAACAGAGCATCGCCCGCTACAGTTCCTGCTACTTCAAGCCAAGGCATATCAAAGCTCCTTCCGAATACAGACGATCATGGTGACACGCTCGTATTGTGTGTCGTTCGTGACCCAATGTAAATACTGGTTGTTAAACGTAAAAACGTCCCCCGGCATTGTTTCCAGACTTTCGCCTTCAAACTGAAACAACTGCCCCGGCGCGCTGGTGATCTGAATTGCAAACTTACCGTACCGCAAAGCGTGCCAACCCTTGTCAATGTGCGGCTTGCAAGTAGCCCCCGGCGGGATGCGGGTGATCAACACCCCACCCAACTCTACGCCTTGCACAAACCGCATCGTGTCATAACACAAGGACTTAACGCCTAATACATCTGCGGCGGGATACCAATGCGCGTCATGTGGCTTGCCGTCTACAGCGCGTTCGGGATCACCGTAACGCGCCCAGATGTCGCTTAACTGGTTATGCGGGCTGGCCTCGTCTGCGGTGCGGGTGGCGTGTTCGTTCCATAGCTGCGGGTTCTGCTGGAGCTTCCAGTAGATCTCCGCAACGGGCAACCCGCGAGCCAGACGTTCTATCTTCACGCAGCCACCAACTTGAGCGAAGCAACGGTTTTTTCTTTTGGCGCCAGATGGTCAGCCCATAGGCATAGCCAGATCACATTGGTCACCGCAACCACCTTATGTTGCGTGTTAGCGGGGATGGATACCATACGATAGCCTGTCATGCGCTCCGTGCGCCCGTCAATGGTCACATCGGCAGTTCCCGACACCAGCACTGACATGTGCGCGTGGTCATGCCGGTGGGACACCAGCACCTTACCCGCAGGCGCGGTAGTTTCCACTATGAAAACGCCTTCGTCGCCCCCATCATGGAACTGAATATCCACTAGCTAACCTCCCGCCCACTGGCCCGAATGTTGATAGCGGTTGCCGTCCCCGCGATGGTCGAGATGAACCCGCTCGCCATTAGCACCTGGCCCACAATCTCGGGAAAAGTGTACACCTCGCTGGCGGCAAGTGTCTTGGTTTTGGTAATCAAGTTCTGATTGCCAGCCGTGTCAGCCGCCGTGACCAGATTCACACTAAGCGTCGCCGCTGTTGCGCTGTAGTTGGTCGCCGTGAACTTGTCAATGATTGTGGTGACGTTCGTTGCGGTGTACTGCGTGACTTGGGTGGCTTCCGCAATCTTGGCGGGAATGAGGACTTTTACGGTGACGGTCATGTGAGTTCCTTAGATTTATAGGGCCGTAGCAACATTGACCGCAGTGGCGTTCAGTCGTCCAAACGCGGAGCATGTAGATGTTGTAAAACTGGCGTAAGCAACCAAGTACACTGTGGTCGTTACCGAAACACTTATCCGCACACTGGGAACCGCAAACCCTATCGAGCTAGTGGCAAAAGGCGTAAATGCGGCGGGGTACACTTCTTGAACTCGGTCAGTGTAGGAACTGGGGAGCGTGTTTGTGGTTGTGCTTATCGCGCCAACAATAAAGCTCAACACGGATGTTGCCCCGCCGGTAAAGCCAACTGACGCAGCTACATCCCAATCACCGGGGGTCAATGAAATGCTGGTGACTGTTTTTGCTGTAGCTGTAACAAGCGAGACAGGAGAGCCAAGTTCTACCGACGCGGATTGCAACGCGCCCAAACTTTCCACTCGACGATACACCAACGTGCTGCCGCCCCAATCGCCGCGCCATGTGCCGTCTGTCATGTTGGCGTACATAACCCCCGCTGCCGACGCAGACCCGCCGCCGACATTCAACTTGAATGGCTGCGGTTTGACCGTATTGGTTGTGTCTAAGATATAGGGGCAAGTGACATTGATGTTGCTTTCCCATGTGGTCTGGGTAAGTCTGGCAACAACAAAACCTGTCGTTCCTTCAGTGCGGCTAACCCTGACATCAATGACAGGGTTGTTGCCATTGCAAAAGATATACGCGTTGTTTGTTGTAACAATTGCTCCGCCACCGGGCAGCAACTGGTCAATTTTTAATGACGCATTTGCAGACACAACAAACGGATTATCAAAATTACCCTCGGGGAATGCGTGGGTAATCGTCACGCTGCAACTTGAGCCAACACTAAGACCCGTGGAAACTAATGGCCCCGCTGATGGATCAGGGCCATAAGTGTAAAAGTTTATAATGCTCAGGCCAGTATTCAAGCACAGTATTTGCCCTTGGACTCGTGCGGTATCAATTTCAATATCGTCGTTGCCCGTACCCAAGAACATGAATCCGGCGGATCCGTTTCCTTCTAGGAAGCTAAACTTGATGCCTGAAAGCGACCCGCCGTCTACGGTTGTCTGGGCATAGATTGCCCAAGTGCAACCGTCAAAAAACATCCATGCGTTAAAAAAGCAATCTCCAAATCCACGCCCTTGTGACACGTTTGCTACGGACGAACCGATGCCGACAATGTTTGCTATTCCTTCGCCCTGCAATCTCAAGACGCCATCTACAGTCAACCCATGCCCAAAGTACCCATTGAGCATGGCGTATAAACCCGTATTACCGGAAGAACTTACAATCTGATCGTAATTGGTAACCGCACCCGTAGCTTTGATTATTGCCGAGTCAAATACAACGCGCTGCGATAAAGTATTTCCCAGAACAAAACGAACGGACTTTGTTATCTTGTAGCCGCCAGGCGGGAAATGTAGTGTCACACAAGCCGCTAAAGCCGCGTTTATTGCATCGGTTACATCTAGCGTGTACCCGTAGGCAATAACGTCTGCTTGCTGTGCTGCGGTCATAAAATCAAACACGCTGGCAGTCTGACGCAACTTGGCCTGCACAGTGGTTGCCACTGCCCCAGCGCCGGAAGGCATGAAACCTATGTAAGACGATCCATCCGATTGGGATAGGGTTACGAATGGTGTGCTTACGTTATCAACAGTCCATATCAAAACGTCGGTTGCTGAATACAGAGCAATTTTATAGAACGAGTTGTCCAGCCAAACATTTGCCTCGCCCCGACTATCCAGAATGATGGGGTTGGTGTTGGCTATGGTTCCCGCCGAGCTGGTGTATGTGGTGAGCGGAGTCGTCGTTCCTGCGGCGTAGGTATAAACTTTCCCGCCAGATAGGGGGACGCCATTGGAGTCAAAAAACTGTAGTTTTGGCGCGGGGGTCAGAGTAGCCATTGTGTTCCTTGTTAAATGTTACCTACTGCGGCGAGCCGTTATGCGACCAAAACCATCGCAGGTTGATACCGAGAATAACGCATACGCCACTAAATAGTATGTCGTTGTGCCGCTCAAAGAAACCCGCGTAGTGGGAATTGTAAAACTTACCGGACTGGTTCCAAACGGTGCAGCTAACGCTGCGTTTTGGGTTACTCGTTCTTCGTACAATGATGGCAAGGTGTTGTTGGTTGTGTTCATCCCGCCAAGAAGTAACGTAGTGTTCGTTGTGCCGCCTCCGTTAAAACCAAGTGTTCCAAAAACATCCCAATCACCAGCGGTTAGCGAAATGCTGGTTATTGTTTTGGGGGCGTTATTAACTAAAGAAACCGCCGCGCCTATGGCAACCGACGATGTAATTACCTCGCCAACACTCCCAGCGTTTGCAGCATTATTTGTCGTAGTGCCTACAATCCCCGCCGTTTGCGATGGCGTGATAGTGCTGCTGGCGGTGATCGTAGTGAACGCACCCGTGTTGGCAGTTGTTGCGCCAACTGTCCCGTTGATGTTGATGCTGGCAGTGCCGGTCAGGTTGGTGACGGTGCCGCTGGACGGTGTACCAAGCGCCCCGCCGTTCACCACGAACGCACCAGCGGTGCCGGTATTGACCCCGAGCGCAGTGACGACGCCTGTTCCGGTTGTGGTCGTAGCCGGAGTTACGCCAGCCCCACCACCAAGAACTATCGCCCCCGCCGCAAGAGCCGCCGAGGATGCCCAGGTAGACGCGCTGGAGAAGTACGGGATGCCGCCCGAGGTGCCAGCAACCGTCAGCGCGGGGGTTGTGGTAGCGGTTGCAACGGTGATGATCCCGCCAGTAAAGCTGACGCTGGTAACGGTGCCGCTGCCCTTGCTGTTAAACGTATTCCAATCGGTGCTGGTCAAATAACCGTTTACGCTCGTCGTTGCGGCAGGCATCGAGATTGCAGGCGTAGCGCCGCCCGAGCTGACCACAGGCGCAGTGCCTGTCACACTGGTAACCGTCCCCGAGGTTCCGGTCAAAGTGCCTCCAGAAAGCGTCAACCCACCCGCCACGCTGATCTCTTCAGCCGCGCCGGTAGCTGCCGTGGTTCTGCCCAGAAGCCTTGCTGTCGCCATCGTGAGGCCGTTGACGCTGGCGTAGGCGCTAGGGGCCACATAGTCCGTTGCGGCTACGGCTGCCGATAGCGCGGTGCCGTTACCCTTCACCACGCCGGTCACGGTCGTGGAAAGTGTCAGCGCAGGCGTTGCCCCACCTGAGCTGGTACCTGCCAGCCCGTTGGCTGACACCACAGAAACAGCGGTCACGGTGCCGGTGGTCGGCGTTGTCCAGGTGGGCGTGCCTGCGGCGGCGCTGGTCAGTACCTGGCCCGATGTGCCTGCGGCGCTCACCGCCAGCGCGGGGCCGGTGCCGTAGGCTATGCCACCCGCTGTCGGGCTACCGTCAAGGTTGTAGTTGGCAATGGTGCCGGTCTGCACGACCGGCTGGAGGTAAGCCCCTTGGATGGCGGCTTCAGCGTTTTCAAACCGCGACATCATGGACATCAGTTGCGCGGTGTCAAGAGTAGCCAAAAAGTCGCCCGATTGATCCTCGTACTGCGGGGCAATGTTCTGGTTGATCTGGATCAGCAACTCGGTCAGATCGGGCTGGTTGGGTGGCCCAAGTTGCAATTCTTCAAGCGTGATGGGGTTGTTGCCGCTGCCGGTCAGGACAAACAGGTTAAGAAAGAACCGATACCATTCCCGCGCCATCAGGCCGGTGCGTTCGTCAATGAACGGCACCCTCGGCGCGGGGATGTTGGTGATGTTGAGGTTTGCCACTAGCTACTCGTTGGCGTGACAAACAGTTCAGCGCCCATGATGGCGATCTTCACCGGATCGGTGCCGGACACCTCATACACCCGGTCGCGGATTTTCTCGGTCATGCCGAGCCGCCGCCAAATAGTGCGGGTGCCATACGCCCCGAGCTTGCCCATTGACCGCCAATGCTCGTTCGACCAAGTGTGCCCCGCATCGTCCGACCAGCGCAGCATGACTTGCGGGTCGTACCCCGGCGCAGCAGAGTAGGATTCAGTATCCAGCGCGTATCCGTTGTAATCTGCTGCGGGTTGCACTTGAGTAACCAACGGGTTATTCGCATCGTTTGCTTCTGTCACTAACTGGTCACCGGCTTGCGTGGTCAAATACCCTTGCACAAATTCAGCCACAATAATGTTGCCGGATTCAGTAGCCAGATCTTCGGCGCTGTAAGCGGGATAGGCGTTTAGACCAATACCCGTTTCGGCGTCAAGTTGCAGGCTGTGGTGCGCGGTGCGCTTGAGGTTGTTTTGGCCCGTAGCCAACGCCCTCCAAGACCGCAGCCACTTCTGGATCTGGTCATCATCGGCGTAGATATCAAGATCAAAGGCGTACACCCGCCCGTCTTCATAGTCCCCAACCACAATTTCGTCGTTGAATGACGTTTGGCAGTTGCTGCGGTGCCTGGTGAACTGCCCGTTTTCAAACCCAGCGCGTTCGTGCCACAACTGGGTGGATACGTCATAAACCCATGTCGCTTGGGCTGACGGGAAGACCAGCACATAGAATGGGTGACCGTCCTGCTGGTAGGTGTAGCCAATGGCATCAGAGATGTTGCCGTAACTCTGTATGGCGTATTCCACTGCATTGGTAGAAATCCGCGCAGGCGTGTAGCCGTTGGCTCGGTAGACAATCCCCCGGCCCCGAGCGTCCGAGCCTAGCCAGAACACGCTGTTGTCGAGTTTCGCCACAGAGTACGCGGCCTCGCAGCCCACTTCCAGAAACGCGCCTTGAATCCGCGCTAGGGGAAAGTCTGGCGTTCCTGCGTTGTACCAAACCTCAACGCTGGTGGTGCCAAATAGAAATATCTCGCGGTGATCTACGATCAGCGCAATTACATCGTCGGGGTAGCCTTCAGCGCTTGCAAAGTCCAATGGATCTACGGCAGTCCCATCCAGCAAGCTGGTAACCCAAAACTTTTGGCTGTTTGGCTCGTTGAATACAAAGTACCCGTCGAGGTAGCCAACCGATCCCGCGCCGGGGAAGTCCACATCCGTAATCTGGGCAAACACCGCCGTGGAGGTGTTATAGATGTAACTCAACGGATTGCAGGCGATGAATAGCTGGGTTCCGTTGTCAGCCATACTAACAGGCCCAGTACCTGACACGGAACCGATCAAGGTTGCAACCCAACTGGTATTCAGGCTGTAGAACTCATTACCGGACACCACATAGGCTACGCCATTAGTGACCCACAACCCACGGATTGGGCCGTCGCCAACAGTTGCAAGCAACCGCAGGCCGGGGCAACGCAGCAAGAACCCAGCCTCCTTCCCGCCGCTGCCTTCTGGCACAGCTTCGGCAAAAAGGTTGACCATGCGGTTGTCTGCCGCATTGATTGACCGAGCGACGTAAGAGCCGCCGAGGATTGGCGTTTTCAATTACGCCGTGACCGCTTTGATGACTGCAAACGCAATCACAATGGCCTCGGATAGCGAACCGGCAGTGATATTTCGCACGTTAATGCTGGCCGAACCAGCAGCAGATTGAGCATTGAGCAAGTAAGCACCCGGAGTGCCAGCGCTGATGTGGTTCATTATGAGAATGTCGCCAGCTTCAATTACCGTGTTGGTTAAC
>Ga0209596_1000861_pt1 | contig 27184 bp, 29 predicted proteins | sample M_130807_MF_Meta_FD_187314 | JGI IMG/M metagenome (GOLD analysis project Ga0209596, IMG submission 187314) | Freshwater microbial communities from Lake Montjoie, Canada to study carbon cycling - M_130807_MF_MetaG (SPAdes) (version 2) | ecosystem: Environmental > Aquatic > Freshwater > Lake... | reverse complement strand
TGTCGGAGTAAGTCACTCTTTTTAAAAATTACTATTTTTTTTAAATTTTATTTTTTTATAAAAAACAACAGCAATAACTATAAATACACAAATAACAATAAGTAATAATGAAAGTTCTTTGATGTGCTTAACAATTAATTCATGATTTTCGCCAATCAAATAACCGCTAAAAGATAAAATCGAAGTCCAAATTGTTGCGCCAAGCGAGGTATAAAATAAAAATAATTTGAAATCCATTTTGGCAAGGCCGGCTGGCAATGAAATAAAGTGACGAAATCCGGGAAGAAGCCTGCCGATAAAAACCGAAATCGCGCCATATTTTTTAAAAAAAACTTCGATTTTAATAATGGTTTCAGGTTTAATGAAAAAATATTTGCCGATTTTTAAAATAATTTTGCGTCCCATGGTGAGTGCTAGATAATAACTAAAAACTGCGCCGGCGATATTGCCAATTGTGCCAACCAAAGTTGCGATATAAATATTCATAACGCCTTTGGCACTAGCAATTCCAGCGGGAATCATAATTATTTCACTTGGAATTGGAACGATTGTACTTTCCAAAAACATGCCGATAAAAATTCCCAAATAGCCAATTTTGTTAATGAAAACAACAATATAGTCGATGGAATTATGAATGAAATCGTGCATTTTAAAAAAATTTGATTTAGGAAAATTGATTAATAAATTTTTTAATGTCATCTGGATTTTGACGCGCGACTCGTTTAGCCTCAATAATCGAGCGAATTTTTTGATAAGAACTATTTAGATCGTCATTAACTACCATAAAATCATATTCTTCATAATGACTAATTTCGTTGCGAGCTTCTTGCATGCGCGCTTGAACAATTTCTTCGGGGTCTTGAGCTCGAGCGCGAAGCCTTCTTTCGAGCTCTTGAATTGAGGGTGGTAAAATAAAAATTGAAACAATTTGGTCGATAGAAAATTTTTCTTTAATTTGGCGAGCACCTTGCCAATCAATGTCGAAAAGCACACAATGTCCGTTGGTTAAAGCATCATCAACCGATTTTTTCGGGGTTCCGTAAAAATTATCAAAAACTTCGGCGCTTTCCAAAAATTCTTGATTGTTTTTCATTTGAATAAATTTTTCGCGATTAACGAAATGATAATGTTGACCGGCAATTTCTTGAGGGCGCTTTTTGCGAGTTGTGGCGGAAACCGAAAGTCGAATTAATGGATCATTTTGCACAATCATTTTGCACAAGGTTGATTTTCCAGCGCCAGAAGGCGATGAAATAATAATCAAAAATGGCAAATGATTGATAAACATTAAAAGTTTTTTTATTTAAAATAAATTATTCGCCGTCTTTAACGATAGAAATATCTGGTGCATCAGGCGCTTTCATGCCTACAACATGATAGCCAGCATCCACATGCAAAGTTTCTCCGGTAACCCCATTTCCAAGACTTGAAAGCAAGAAAACTCCAGCACCACCAACATCTTGTAGAGTCACATTGCGACGAAGTGGCGCATTATATTCGTTCCATTTGAAAATTAAGCGGAAATCACCAATACCGCTAGCCGCCAAGGTTTTTACTGGACCAGCAGAAATAGCGTTGACACGAATATTGTCTTTACCCATATCCATCGCAAGATAACGCACGCTTGCTTCAAGAGCTGCTTTGGCAACGCCCATAACATTGTAATGAGGCATAACTTTTTCGGCACCATAATAACTTAGAGTGATGATGCTTCCACCGCCGGCATTAATCATCAATCTTTCAGCTTCTTTGGCAACTGCCACCAATGAAAACGCCGAGATGTTCATGGTGTTAACAAAATTTTGTGGAGAGGTGTGGAGATATTTGCCACGAAGTTCTTCTTTGTCGGAATAAGCGATAGCATGAACTAAAAAGTCAAGCTTGCCCCATTTTTCCTCAAGAACTTCAAAAACTTTTTTAACCGAATCAGCGTCAGTTACATCACAAGGTAAAACTATGCTAGAACCGATTGATGCCGCCAAGGGTTCAACGCGTTTTTGTAAAGCTTCGCCTTGAAAAGTAAAGGCTAGTTCAGCGCCAAATTTATGAGCCTCTTCGGCAATGCCCCAAGCTATGGACTTGTTATTGGCAACGCCCATAATTAAACCTTTTTTTCCTGCAAGAATTGTCATTTTTAAAAAAATTTTAGTTAATAAATTTAGTTATTGTAAAGCCAAGGAGTTATCTGACGATTTTTCTCTTCAAAATCAGCAATTTTTTGTGATTTTTGTAAAGTTAAACCAATGTCATCAAGCCCTTCGATTAAACAATGTTTTTTAAAAGAATCGATTTCAAATTTATATATTTTTTCACCAGCTTTTACTTCTTGTTTTGGTAAATCTATAGTTACGGAATTATTTGAAGATTTAGAAAATTCGAGTAATTCATCGACTTCAGAATTTTTTAACACTACTGGTAAAATGCCATTTTTAAAGCAATTATTATAAAAAATATCGGCAAAAGATGGGGCAATAACACATTGAATTCCAAAATCAAGAAGAGCCCATGGGGCATGTTCACGACTAGATCCGCAACCAAAATTATCGAGCGCGACTAAAATTTTAGCATTTTTAAAATCGGGTTTATTTAAAACGAAATTAGTAATTTCATTTTCATTTAAATCATAACGCATTTCATGGAACAAATTTTTGCCAAGCCCAGTTCTTTTAATGGTTTTAAGAAATTGCTTTGGAATAATCATATCGGTATCGATATTGATTAAAGGCAGTCCGGCTATTATAGATTTAACAATATTAAATTTTTGCATTTTAAAATTTTTTTTAAAATTATTTTGCCAACTTCGCTTAAAAAAACAAGGTTAATTTTAATTAATTTTATTTAAATCGGATTTAATCTGATTTTTTAGCTCCTCAATCGAGGAAAATTTTTTTTCATCGCGAATAAAATCTAAAAATTCAACACGAATTTTTTTGTGATATAAATTTTGAGAAAAGTTTAATAAATGAGTTTCAAAAAGTGGCTTTGAATCTTTATTATCAAAGGTCGGCTTAATTCCAAAATTAGTGATAGAATTATAAAATTTATTTTCCTCATAAATAAAGGTTTGAGTTTTGTAAACCCCAAATTTTGGTTTAATTAAATTAATTTTATGGTTGATATTTGCTGTTTTATAGCCAAGCTCTCCGGCGATTTTTTTGCCCTCAACCACGATGCCATCAATCGCAAAATTATGTCCCAAAATCTGATTTAAGGATTTTATTTCACCGCTTTTTAAATATTGGCGCGCCAATGAAGAAGAAATGGTAATTTCATTGCTATTTTTATCTAAAATTCTGATGGGATTTATTTCGTGTAAATCAAAATTATAACTTTCGAGGGTTTTAAAATTTCCTTCGCGACCCTTACCAAATGTGAAGTCGTAGCCAATAATCAATGATTTAACATTAAGTTTATTTATCAATATTTCTTCAACAAAATTGGTGGAAGTTAATGAACTTAATTTATTGTTGAAAGGAATTATTATTAAATAATCTAAACTATATTTTTTTAAAAGATTTATTTTGTTAGCAAGATTGGTGATACGAAAATCGTGATTAAAATCATTTTTACTTTTGTTCAAAAAAGAAATTGGGTGCGGTTCAAAACTTAAAAGCGCCGAAGATAAATTATTTTTTTGTGCAATTTCTTGAGTTTTTTGAATAATTTTTTGATGCGCGAGATGAACTCCATCAAAGTTCCCGATGGTTAGAGATAATTTTGGTAATTGATGATTGATTTGATTTAAATTACGAATTAAAATCATACTTTAATTTAAAGTTTTGAATAAATTTATACTATTTTTCATTTTAGAAATGATAAAAATAATGATTAAAAATTTAAGAAATTTTTCTCAAAAAATCGCTAATTTTGCCATTAAAAGCTTTTTTTGTTTGATTATTTTTGTTAATTTTGCACAAGCCGACGAGGTTTTGCAACATAATTCTTCAACAAATTTTCAACATGGGATTTCAATTTTTGGCGATTTAAAATATTCCAAAGATTTTAAAAATTTAGAATATGTTTATATCAAGGCCAAGAAGGGTGGCGAGGTTCATTTTGGAGTTGAGGGCGGTTATAATTCATTTAATAGTTTTATTTTAAAAGGCATCGGTGCGCAAGGTTTATCATATCTTTACGATAGTTTGATGGAGGCAACCGACGATGAAATCGGTTCGCGTTATGGTTTGATTGCCAAAGAAGCAAAATTGAGTCAAAATCGCTTAATTCTCGAATTTAAATTGCGCGAAAATGCTTTTTTTCATGATGGCAAAAATATCACCGCCGATGATGTAATTTTTACTTTTAATAAATTGATTGCCGACGGCCATCCGTCATATAAAATGAGTTTTCGCGATGTTAAAAATGTTGAAAAAATTGGAAAATTTCATGTGAAATTTAGTTTTAAAAATAGTAATAATCGCAATCTGCCTTTGATTGTTGCTTCTTTGCCAATTTTACCAAAACATTTTTATGAAAAAAACGATTTTTCGAAATCTTCTTTAACGATTCCAATTGGCTCTGGACCCTACAAAATAAAGGATTTTATTGCTAATCGTTATGTCGTTTACGAAAGAAATAAAAATTATTGGGGCGTGAATTTGCCAATCAATATTGGGCGCTATAATTTTGATAAAATTATCTTTGATTATTATCGCGATAACAATGTTTTGATTGAAGCTTTTAAGGCGCAAAAATATGATTTTCGTCAAGAAAATATTGCACGCAATTGGGCAAATGCTTACAACATTAAAGCGGTTGAAAATGGCGAAATTATTAAGCGTGAAATCGAGCATGAAATGCCTGCACCGACTCAAGTTTTTATTTTAAATTTACGCAAAACGCAATTTCAAAATCATGCTTTGCGCAAAGCCATCACTCAGGTTTTTGATTTTGAATGGCTTCGCGATCATATTTTTTATGGCTCTTACAAACGCAACGAAAGTTATTTTACAAATTCCGAATTTGCTTTTACTGATTTTAAGCTTCCAAAAACTACGGGCGACGGCATCAACCGTCAAAATATTATTATTGCACAAAAAATTTTAGCCGATGCGGGTTATCAAATTATTGATCAAAAATTAATCGATCCAATTACAAAGAAAACGGTTTCGATTGAATTTATGATTGACCAAAAGGCCTTTGAAATGGTCGTCGCGCCTTATTTAAAAAATTTAAAAAAACTTGGAATCGATGCTAAAATGCGCTTTGTTGAAGAAAATCAATTTCAGACGCGAATAAATAATTTTGATTTCGAAGTAATGGTCGGGGTTTATCCGCAAAATATAATTCCCGGTTCAGAATTATATGGCTATTTTCATTCTTCGCAAAAAGATATTAAGGGCTCGCGCAACCTTGCTGGGCTTGATGATAAATATGTTGATGAATTAGTTGAAAAAATCTCTAGCGCTCAAACAAAAGATCAATTAAAATATTTTTGTAAGAAACTCGATAAATATTTGCTTGAAAATTATTTTGCAATTTTACAATGGCATAATAACAAACATCGCGTGCTTTATCGTGATATTTTTGAATTTCCTAAAACTTCGCCAAAATATTCTTTGGCGATTGATAGTTGGTGGTTAAAACCATCTAAACTACAAAATTGATGTTAAAAATAGTTTAAATAAAATAATAACCAAAAATAATAATTTATGTTCATTCAAACTGAAGAAACTCCAAATCCGGCAACATTAAAATTTATTCCCGATGGTCATGTTGTTTTAAAAAATGGTACGGCGGAATTTAAAAATCAAAAACAAGCGGAAAGCAAGTCACCATTGGCTTTACAGCTTTTTACGATTACTGGAGTTGAAGCGGTTTTTTTCGGACATGATTTTATAACCATCACTAAATCTGGCAATGCGGTTTGGAAATATTTAACTAGCGAAATTCAAGCGGTTATCATGGATTTTTTTCTTACGGGCAAAGAGCCGATGTTTGAAAATAAAGAAAATGAAAATAGTAATGAAGCAAATAAAAATTTGCCAGAAGAAGGCGATAGCGAAATTGTAAAACAAATCAAAGAATTGATTGAAATTAAAGTGCGTCCAGCGGTTGCTATGGATGGCGGAGATATTATTTTCCATTCATTCGAAAATGGTGTAGTTTATTTAATGTTAAAAGGTTCATGTTCGGGCTGTCCAAGTTCAACCGTAACTTTAAAAAGTGGCATTGAAAATATGTTGAAGCATTATATCCCAGAAGTTGAATCTGTTGAGCAAGTAAGCGAGGATTAATAATTTAAAATATTATTCTTGTTATTTTTAGGAATAAAAAATTGAAAAATTAATTTCGAATTTATTCAGTAAGAGCGATGATAATAAAATTCCTATTTGAATATTATCAAATTTTTCATTGAACAAATTTTTTTTGCTAAAAAACATTAAACAAATTTTTTTGTTGCATCCTTATTTTTTATTATATAAACAGTTTGTATAAAAAAGTTGCTTCCTTGCAAAGTTAAAAGTTTTTTTAAAAAATCTTGTAAGTAGCTAAAATATTTTCCCCTTTTATTAACTTGTTTTTGATGTTAGTTAATTTTTTTAACTAAATCGTCAAAGACTCAAAATTTTATTATTTATGAAAACAGTAGGTAATCCTCAAGCTCAAGCTCCAGAAGAATCAGTTAATCCTCAAGCTACAAAAAAAACTTTCGTTGGAGAAGCAGGCAAGACAGAAGTAGTTTTCACAGATGAGCAAAGACAAGCGGTTCAAATAAGAATTTTTAATCTTATTCAAAATGATAAGTTGCCCGCAGAAATTCTTGATCTTTTAAGGGTGTTGCCGGATTGTAAATCATTACCTTTTCCTGATTTGCAAAAGTTAGTTCAAACAGTCGTAGCTACTATGACGAAATCTCCAGATTTATCTGATGCTAATAAAGCTTCAGCTGGCAAACTTCTTGATTTTGTTGAAAAGAAAATAGAAAATGAAAAATCAGAAGCAAGTAGAGGAGTTCCAACAATTGGTAATCAAAATCCTGGAGTGGCTCAAACGGGTCCAACAGCTGGTAATCAAAATCCTGGAGCAGGTCAAACAAGTTCAAACGGTGCAGGCTATGTGGATAAATTAGGGCAGGCAAGGGCAGCAGCAGCGGCGGCGGCGTTAAAAGAAGGTGTTAAAGCAGAAAGATAAGATAGTTTTGGCGGGTATTAGGAAAAGATGTAATTCAAAATTTCATCCGACTTATAACACTTAAAAAACTATACTAATTTATGGGAGGAAATTTGTGGATTTTATTCGCAAATTTTCTCCCATTGACAAAAAATAAACACCAATCTCAATCAAAAATCTAATATTAAAAAATAACAAATTAAGCTTTGTTTTTTTTCAGAAATCTCACTCCTTTTTTTAAAAACATTAAATTAAGCAAAATTATTTTGTCTCAGAAATAGCACAACTTTCAATGTAAATGCCATCAAATTTTATGTATAAAATTGTTAGATAAATAATTGCTATTGCATCTTTGTTTTTAATATATAAAAAGTTTATTTGAAAACCCGTACTCCTTAGAAAAAAATTAAAAATTCTTTAGAATTATTGGGGTAGTTGTAATATTTTTTACCTTTTATTAATTTGTTTTTGATGTTAGTTAATGTTTACTAACTAAATCGTCAAAGACTCAAAATTTATAATATTTATGCCTAAAATTACTACTCCTCAAAGATTTGCAATTGCCTTTAGCGCTTTTCGCCCTCAGATTACAAAATCAATAACACAAATTGCTGCGGATAGTCATAACGGTAGGAAACCTGATCCGGTTTGGAGTGGTGTTAAAACTCTCAAAATTAATTATAATAATATAAGAAATGAAAGTGTACTGGGTATATTAGGAGGAGTGTATACTAATTACTTAAAAGCTTATCCAAGTCCAGAAGAGCAAGAAGATCTCGAAAGTTGGGAAGAATCAGCAAGACGAAGTAAAAGCAAAACAGTAAAGCAATTTTTTGGATTGCATTTTACAGATATAGAGGCTGCTAGTGTTCTGGTAAGTAAAATTAAAGAAGAAGAGAATGAAGAGAAAAAATTAAAACTTCAGGAAGAATTTAAGTCTAAAAATGTTGGTTTTGATGTTTCTGAGTATTATCATGGAACGAATGCAACGTTATTAAATTACGTATGGCGCAATGAAGATTTTAGTGGCTCAGATAACTCTAAAAATAAAATTGGTGGGGAAAGTAAAGCAGTTTATAATGCTAAAAAACAACTTGAGTGGGCTATTGAGCAAAATCGTGAATATGCATTAAATAGGGGTGAAGAATTACATGCCATTGGATGGGAAGTAAGAAACACACATAGTTTTGTTAATAAAGATGGCACACTTAATTTTAGCGCGGATTCTATGGGTGAGGAATCTCGTAAAAATGCTATTGAAAAACTTGGTGGCAAAAAACTGAATTTAGTTTATTTTCAAACGCCAATGGACCCTTCAAAGCCAATGGCTACAAATTTAGATATGTATGGTATTTATATTGATGAAAAAAAAGTTCCACTTGAAAAGCAAGTTGAAGCTTATATTGCATTAATTGAGGGAATGTATAAAAGATTTCCTGAAGAGGGTAGATTTTCCGGTTCTAAAGGTTTCGCAGATGATTGTTTAGTAAGAGAAAAAGTGTTGCAAGGTTTGTTGAAGGAGCCACAATTTCAAGAAATAAAGTCGCCAGAAATAAATCTTGACCCGCAATTAAAAGATAAAATTGAAAAATTTATGATGGAAAATGCGAGAAAAATTTCCTTTTATGGTGGTGACAAACCCGATTTTTCATCGATTGAAAGTTTAGTTACAGAAAAATTCGAAAATATAGATAAAAGCAATATAAGTAATATCCTTAAAGCAACTTTAAACAAACTTAGTAGCGAACTTTTGCAAAACAATGAAAGGGTTCAAAAAATGCAAAAAAGTTTCGAGGAAATAAGAGCAAATCCAAAAAATCTTTTTGCCAAAGAAAGTCAAGTTGATATTAAAAAGCTTAAAGCTGATAGAGAATGTATAAAAAATCATAACCTGACAGAGTTAAGGAAGGGAAAAGATAATTCTACACCTCCGCAAGCGGTTCGTCCTTCGGAAGGTGGCAAGGGTGAGGATTCCAAAGGATTGGCGGCAGCGGCATCAAGATTGGTCGGACTAGAAAAAGACAAAAGCGCTAGAGGAGGAGATTGAAGATAGGAATTAAGTAGGAATTAAGTCAAACTTTCATCCGACTTATAATGCTTAAAAAAACTATAACAATTTATGGGAGAAAATTTGTGGATTTTATTCGCAAATTTTCTCTCATTAACAAAAATTAAACACCAATCTCAATCAAAAATCTAATATTCGAATTTTAAAGATTTTTATAACAAAAATATTTCTCATAATATTCTCTCATAATATTCAATTTTAAAGTTGAAATAAGATTAATTCGGAGTTTATAGATTTATTACAATGTGCGTAAATTTTTTTGATGAGATTGCCAATTGGGCATAAATTTATGCATCAAAGCATAAAATTTTTTGCCATGATTTTGTTCAAAAAAATGTAAAAATTCATGAAGTAAAACATATTCAATGCAATCTATTGGATAATGAATTAAGTTCAAACTTATCCAAATATTTTTTCGTCGCGCATTGCAACTGCCGTGGCGCGTCCGCATCTTTTTAATTCCAACAAAATTGGCCTCAACTTGTAAAATTTTTTGCCATTTTATGGTTAATTCTTGCAAAATTTCTTGTAAAGTTTGTCGATAAAATTTTTCTAATAATTTAATTTTCTGCGATTTATTTAAATCAGTGACGGAATCTAAAATGATGTGATTAGAAGAGATATTTTGCTGGTCTAAAATATAATCAAAAAAATTAAGTTGAGAATTTTCTTGATAAGTTTTGTTTATTAAATCTTGATTTTTAATAAGATATATTTGTGGTTTTTTTGATGATTGATTTAATTTTATTTGATAATTTTCACCCAAAAGTTTAATAGAATCCGACTCAATATAATCAATATCCACAGACTTTTTTTTGTGATGAATTTTTTGCTGATTATTTTTTATCCATTGTAATTTTTCGGAAATAAAAGTTATTATAAATTTTTCAGTAATATTGAGTGGCGCACATAAGATGGCATCACCATTTTTGTGATGAATTTTTTGCTGATTATTTTTTATCCATTGTAATTTTTCGGAAATAAAAGTTATTATAAATTTTTCAGTAATATTGAGTGGCGCACATAAGATGGCATCACCATTTTTATGGTCAATTTTTAAATAAATCCTTTTAATTTTTTTAAGCTGAATATTGACGGTTACGCCTTCAAAATCAAGGGTTTTGGAGCTATAAATTTTTCTTTTAAATTTACTTGTGGTCAAAGTTATAAAAGTTTTCTTGGATTAAAATTTATTACTCATCTTCTTGAGAAATATCAAAATCAATTGGAATTTTTTTCTCAGATTTTAAACCAAGTCCCCTTAAAGATTCGGCTTGCCATAATAAATTTCCTTTACCTTCTTTCATTTGATTTAGAGCGCTATCAAAGGCTTTTTGCGAGTCGTTTAATTTGCGTCCAATTTCTAAAATTGATTCGGTAAAACTAACAAATTTATTATAAAGTTTTTCACCGCGATTGACAATTGCCATGGCGTTTTTGCTCTGCATTTCGCGCTTCCACAAATCATCAATTATTTTCAAACAAGCAATTAAATTGGTTGGGCTCATTATTAAAATTCTTTTTGAATAAGCATAAGACCAAAGATCTTTATCAGCCTGTATCGCCAAGATATAAGCCGGCTCAACGGGCATAAACATCATGGTAAAATCAAGAGATTTTTCTAAATCATCGTAATTTTTACTACTCAAATTATCTACATGAGAGTAAACTGATTTAAGATGTTCATCGATATATCTTTTAGATTCTTCATCATTTTTACTTTCGCAAAATTTATTATATGCAACCATTGAAACCTTTGAATCAGCGATGATTAAGCGATTATCGGGCAAATGAATTTGAAAATCTGGGCGTAAATTTTGACCCTCTTCATTGTTAAAAGATTTTTCTTTAAAATAGTGAATATCTTTTTGTAATCCAGAATGTTGCAATATTGTTTCGAGAATCATCTCGCCCCAATTGCCTTGTTTTTTTGAATTTCCTTTTAAAGCGGTTGCCAAATTATTGGCTTCGTTGCTTACTTTGTTGGTTTGATCGAGTAAGTTTTTTATTTGCTCTTGAAGCTCAACTCTTTGCTTTAAATCCTTGTCGTAAGTATCGGAAACTTGTTTTTTAAAATTATTGATGTTTTGACCAAGTGGCTCAAGGATTGAAGTGATATTGTTTTTGTTTATTTCAGTAAATTTTTCAGACTTTTCTTGAAGAATTTTATTGGCGATATTTTCAAAACTTTGTTGAGATATTTTGTGTAATTCTTCGATTTCTTTTTTATGATTTTCGAGTTTTTCTTTTAAGAATTTAACCTCAGATTCATAATTCAAATTATCGCGAATGAAATTTTTATTTTCATCGATAGTTTTTTGAATTTTTTCTTCAAAATCTATAAATTTTTTCTCGGATTTTTCTAGATTTTTTTCAAGATCGCTTTGATGCGCTTGTAATTCGGAATTCCTTTTATCTAATTCATCTTTTTTATGAGAAGTTTCGTGAAGAATATTTTCATATTTTTGACATTCATTATTTTTATTATCAAATTTTGCTTGCAAAACCGCGACATTGCTTGATAAATCAGCATTTTGTTGTTGTAAATTTTCGAAGCGACAATGCGCTAAATGATTCTGACGAAAGATATAGGCTAACGCACTAAATAATAGAAAATTTACGAATAGAGATAAAATTAGAAACATAATTACATATTTTTAAAACTGGTGCGAAAATAAGAATAGCCAGTTATTATTGTTAAGATTGCTGCGAAGGAGAATAAAATTTTTGCCAAAACTCCGATTACCGAAATAAGTAAATATTTTACATCAACTTCAATATAGCCACCAATCCATTGATAAAGAACATAAGCGGAACCGTTGTCCCCCAAAAGCAAACCACCAATTCCAAACATTTGAACCGCAGTTTTATATTTTGCTAAAGTGCTCACGGGAACTCGAATATTTACTTCCGCCAAATATTCACGAAGTCCAGAAACTAGAACTTCACGACAAATTATAACAAGCCCTGGAAATAAAATCCACGGATTTGATGGATTAAATTTTATCAACATAACAATCGCAACTATAACTAAGAGTTTATCGGCGATTGGATCAAGACATTTTCCGAAATTTGATTGAGCTTTCATTGAGCGAGCGAAGTAGCCGTCGAAATAATCAGTGATGGCGGCGATTCCAAATAACAGCGCGGTGATTACATTAGAAAGCATTCCCGGAATATAAAAGGACAAAACCAGCAGTGGGATAATAAAGATTCGAAGCGATGTTAAGAAGTTAGGAAGCTGTTTCATTAAAATTATATTTATTATAATGTTTCGAGTAATGTTATTATAATCTTTATGTATATTTATATAAATAGAAAGAAAAATATCAATTATTTAATTAAACATTTTTTGTTGAAAATGCTATTATAATCTTTAGCGGTACATTTTGTAATTTTAGATAATATTATAGTTAGTTTTTGTTGTTTTGTAATAATTTATAATTTTAAATTTAAAATATTTCTCCAATTTTTAATTTAAAATATAGTGTGCTAGGCGTCTTTAACCAAATTTTTAATCCAATTTTTTCTGCCTTCTCCTCAATTTTGCCTAGGGGTGCTACAATTTTTGATGCCATCGAATCGGGAAATTTAGACGAAGTTAAAAAGATTATTGAAAAATATCCGTTGGTTTTAAATGAAACTGATGAATATGGAGATACACCGCTTTCTTTGGCCACGATTTGCGAGTCTGGTTATGGCGATAAGGACAATCGATTGAAAGTGTTACAAATAATTTTAGATCATCAATTTGAAAGACATATTGATAAGGGCGGTCAAGAGGTTCTTAAAGAGTTATTATCAAAAAAAATGCTTTTAAAGGGAATTTATTCAGGCGAAGATGCCTCCTTTAATTTTAAGTGCTTAGAAAAAGCTTTTGATAAAATTACGCCAGAAAGTATTTTTAAAAAAGTTTACCAAGACTTATTTAAAAATGTTGATAAAAACCAACCAATATCTTCGAAAAAAAATGAAGAAATGTATATTTTTCAATCTAATTTAGAGGATCATTCATCATTTTTTATTTTTCATGTTAATAAAAAAGATGGTAAATTAACCTCAATAAGCTACTGCGATGGCAATGAAATTGATGAAGGAAGGAAGATTAAAGGTTCCACAACTCATATTAATGGCGTAACGACTTTTAAACTCAAAACTCCCATTGAATATTCTTATGAAAATTTTGTAAAAAATTTTATTAAAGATAATACAGAAAATAAAAAAAAGAAGAGTTTTATAAAAAATTTACAGAAAAAACAATTGCAATCGAAGGAGCGGAAATTGATTATGAAAAAACCACTCATTCAATTCCAACTAGAGCTCAAATAAGAGGTAATTGTGCTTTTAAAGGCCCTTCCGTGCTAGCCCGAAAAATTTCGGAACAACAAAATCCTGCCACCATGACTTATTGTTTTAATTCAGAAACTAAAACGCCATATGGATATGGCTATGATGAACATAAAAGATTCAAAACCAAATTAGCTGAAAATGCTCTTATTTCCATAATAGAAACTAAAGAAAAAATTTCCTTGAAATCAGATCCAATTAGGAACTATTTAAGAGAACAAATTGAATATACCATAAGGATTGCAGGAGTTTATAATCAAAGAAAATTAAGGCCAATCCCGGAAGAGAAATCTAATGAATCTAAGAGTGTAAAAAGAAGAAAACTGGGTCATGAAGCAATAAGTGCTATCTTAAGTAAGGAAAGTCCTAATGAATCTTTATCACCGCTACCTAATGAAGCTTCACCTTTATCAACAAAAATAACAGATCTCCAAATAACTAGACCGTAAATACCTTTTAATTTATCGTTATTTTAACAATAAATTCAGGAGTGCATATGCCAACAGGTTATCCATCTTTAACAAATTACTAAAAATTAGAAATCGTCTTTTTGAAATTTTTTTGTTTTAATTTTTGAGTCAACCTCAATCCCGTTGATGCTCTGAGTTTCTGACCCCCCACGGCTCTTAAAATCGCAACTATCGTTGCGATTTTATCGCCCCTCTTCGCTAAAAATAGCCGTTTAGGCTATTTTTTTAACGCGAAGAGCCCTCAAGGGGGGCTACAGCCTGAAACTTTTTCTAGCTTGTGGAAATTTTTAGGGTTGAAAGGGGCAATGACGGGGTTTTTGGTCGTGCTTACGCAACGACGGGACGGGATTTATTGGTCGTGCTTACGCAACGACGGGGCGGGGTTTTTGGTCATGCTTACGCAATGACGGGGCAACGACGGGACGGGATTTGGGTTGGTCGTGCTTACGCAACGAAAGGGAGTTATTGGTCGTGCTTACGCAACGACGGGACGGGATTTGGGTTGGTCGTGCTTACGCAACGACGGGGCAATGAAGGTTTGGGTTGGTCGTGCTTACGCAACGACGGGACAGGATTTTTAAAAATTAAATCTATTGAGGATTTTTATTATCCAAAACTTTTTCAATTTTCATTTTAGCTTCTTCAAGTCTAGTGGCGCAATGTTCTTTCAAAGCGCTTCCTTCTTCGTAAAGTTCAATCATTTGATCAAGATTGATTTTTTGCGATGAAAGAATTTGCGAAATTTCCTCAAGCCTAACCATCGAATCTTCGAAAGACATTTTGGAGATTTTTTTAACAATATTTTTTTCAGTAATGTTGCTCATAAATTGATTTATTCAAATAATGGAATTTCGGTGCCAATTTTATCGGTTAAACGAATCGGATATTGATCGGAAAAACACGCGTCGCAATATTGTGGATTGTCGCTATTTCTGGCGGTGTTTGAAATCGCTTTATAAAGACCATCGATGGATAAATATCCCAAATAATCAGCGCCAATCATTACGCGAATTTCTTCGGTCGATAAATGCGATGCAATTAAATCTTTTTTATCCGGAGTATCGACTCCATAAAAACATGGTGAAATTGTTGGTGGAGAAGCGATTAGCATGAAAATTTCTTTAGCTCCCGCATCGCGAATCATTTGTACAATTTTCTTAGAAGTTGTGCCTCGAACGATGCTATCATCAATCAAAATCACTCTTTTATCTTTAATCACCGATAAGTTAGCATTGTGTTTTAGTTTTACGCCGAAATGACGAATGCGATCGGTCGGCTCGATGAAAGTGCGTCCGACATAGTGATTACGAATAATGCCAAGTTCAAAAGGAATTTGCGATTGCGAAGCGTAACCAATCGCGGCAGCGACCCCAGAATCTGGAACGGGAACAACAACATCAGCTTCAATTTTGATTTCTTTGGCAAGTTGCACGCCAATATTTTTGCGCATATCGTAAACATGTTTGCCTTCGATAAAACTATCGGGGCGAGAAAAATAAACATATTCAAAAATACAAAATTTTGAAGGCTTGGGTTCAAAAGGTTTATAAGATTTTACGGAATTTTTGTTGATAACTAACATTTCGCCATGTTCAATATCGCGTTCAAAATTTGCGCCAATAATATCGAAAGCGCATGTTTCTGAAGCGACGACATATGAATCGCCGAGACGCCCCAAGCTTAAAGGGCGCACACCGTGCGGATCGCGCAGAGCAATTATACCATCTTTGTGAATCATTACTAAAGAAAACGCCCCTTCGATTTGCGAAGTTGCCTCAATAATTTTTTCTTCCAAAGAATTTTTTTGACTGCGAGCGATTAGGTGAATTATAACTTCGGTGTCCATTGTCGATTGAAAAATCGCTCCTTGATTAATCAGTTTTTTGCGTAAAGCTAAAGCGTTAGTTAAATTACCATTATGCGCTAAAGCAAGAAAACCAAGGCTTAATTCAGCGTAAATCGGTTGATAATTGCGAGCGTTTTTTTTACCAGCGGTGGAATAGCGAACATGGCCAATTGCCGAATCGCCCTCGAGTTTTTTTAGAATTTTTTGCGAAGTAAAATTATCGGCAACTAAACCATCGGCAAAATGAAAGCTGGCAATATCACCTTTCATGGCGACAATTCCTGCGGCTTCTTGACCGCGATGCTGAAGTGCGTGCAGACCAAGAGCAGTATTTATTGAGGCATCTTGCGAATTGCAAATTGCAAAAACACCGCATTCTTCGTGAAGCTCATCAAACATAAATATTTAAAAAAAATTAATCGAGTTATTGAAGTTGATCATAATTAGTTCGCGACATGAGATATTTGTAAACAATCATGTTTTCAATAATTCTTTGAACATAATTTCGTGTTTCAGAATAAGTTATTAACTCAATCCAATCAACTATTTTATTATAATCTTTTTCAAGTCGTGGGTCGTAAAATTCATTTATCCAACGCTTTGTAGCATTAGGACCGGCATTATAAGATGCAATTGCCAACATTTCCGAGCCATTAAATTCGTCAATTAGTTTCTTTATGTAAAAAGAGCCAAGGCGAATATTATAATGAATATCGCGCGTTAATTTCTTTTGGTCATATTTTATGCCTAATTCTTTGGCAACTAATTTTGCCGTTCCCGGCATTAATTGCATGAATCCTAAGGCGCCAACATGACTAACTGCCAATGGAGCAAAACCACTTTCTTGTTTAATGATGGCGTGAACTAATGGAGCATATTCATCATTTAAAACTTCTTTGACGATTTGAAATTTTTCGCGCACGAAAAACACATTTTTCTTAGAGGCGATGCGTGAAATTTTTGCATCAAGTTGACGATCGCCAATTTCAGCAACAATTTTCATGATAACTGCAATTTGTCCTTCAGTTGGAGAGTTATTGACCAACCATTCAAAAATTTTAGAAGCATTGGCGCGATCGCCGGAAATTCCAAGAATATAAGCGATTTGTGCTGCGCGTGATTCAGAAATTTTAACAATATCGCGACCAGTAATTTCGGGGCTTTTTGGTAAAATTATATCCTTCTCCGAACCTAGCGGATCAAGGCTTTTATGTTTATGAATTGAAAGTTGTCCATAAAAGAATATTGGATAATTCGTTCCTAATTTATAGAGCTCAATTGCTTTAGATTTTTGACCCATCGCCTCATAACACATGGCTTCCCAATAAATTGCTCGTGATAAAGTTACGGGTTGAATTACATTATTACGCATTTTTTGGAAATGTTTCAAAGCGTCTTTTGGTTCTTCGAGAAAGCGCAGTGCAACCCAGCCTGCAGTCCATTCTGCTTCCCAAAAATCCGAAGAATTAACTGGCAGATTGTGATTTGAAAAAATTTGGTAAGCTTTTTTATATTTCTTTTGCTTAATCATTTCGCGACCATAGAGCCTTCTGAAGCTCCACCATTTATCGGGAAGTTTATAATTATCTGGTAAATCTATTAATAAATCAACCACATCATCGGCACGATCTTTTGATTTATACCAAATCATTCTTCTATAGTTTAAAAGTTCGTTTGACCTTAACCTTCTTGGAAGATCGAGCAATAAATTATCGATATATCTTGGGAAATCTTCAATTTTTGCGATGGTTTCGAATAAATTTTTGTAATCTTTTCCAACATAGCTCATTATCCGCGAAGCTTCTGTTTTCTTGCCTTCCCAGAGTAATCTTTCAATTCTTTGGGCATGTTCATCTTCTGTTAAAATATTTTGATATTTTTCAATAAATTGTTTTTCGGCATCGATTGAAAAATTTTCTTTAACCCAGATTTTAGCAATCTCCGATTGAATTGATTTGCTTTGTAAGTCTTTAACTTCTTGCTCAGATTTTTCAGTAGCTATTTTTAAAATTTTTGATTCAACAACATAAAGTTTTGATTCGGTTGTGAGGGCAGGGTTTGAATTAAAATAGGCTTCGGCAACTTCATAGCTAATATTGTTAGAAATTGCCACTCGCTCAACATTTTTTCTGATATCATTAATGTTTGGCAAATAAGGATTGTCGATTGCAAAAGTTGAAATATCGCTGAAAGAAGTTTTTTTCGAATCAATCTTGGCGCTATATTTATTCCATAAAATTATATCAATAATTGCGTCGGCTAAAGAATTTTTTTCATCACCAATATTATTTTTCAAAATTTTTGCTAAATTCATAGCTTGTTCAAAATTATTTTTAGCAAGCGCTAAGTTAATATTTTGAAGGGTTTCAATATCATTTTGAGTAAACTTTTTCCATAATTTATCGGTTTTAAATGAATTTTCTTCCGCGTAAGAAAATTCGCCAAAAAAACAAGCAAGCAAAGCAACTGTAAGAAGTTTTTTAAGGAATTGCATCACTTAGATTATTAATTGAATTAATGTAAATTAATGAAATATTAAAGTCTTATTATTTAAGATAATCCTAATTAATTTTTTTAAAAACTCAATTTGAAATTTAAAAAAAGATTGTAAATTTTGACTTGCTTTAAAGTTAAACTAATTTAAAATTTTTTTGCAGTTATTTCTTTGTAAGTCAAAATAATTTTTTTAATAAATATCAATGGGATTTATCAATCATTTTTTCATAAAAATTAATTCTAAAAAAATTGGAATCGACGAATTCGGCAATGAATATTTCGAGAAAAATAATGGCAAAAGATTTGTCATTTATAACGGAAAAGCTGAGGCCACTAAAATCCCTTTCGAATGGCACGGTTGGATGCATTATTCAACAAATCAAGCGCCCGTAAAAATCAGTACCAACAAATTGTCATGGCAGAAAATTCATTTGCCCAATTTAACTGGCACTAAAAATGCATATTCACCAAAAAACTTTAACGAAAAACAACAAAAATCCCATTATGAATCTTGGGAAGTTAATTAATATTAATAATTTCAAAGCATGAATAAATCGCATAATTATTTTGATTTTTTAATAGGAAGTCTTGTTTTGCTATGTGCAATTGGATTTTTTTTCTATTCTTTTAAAAATTCTAAAATTTCAACCAATGAAGGTTATAATATTTTTGCAAAATTTGAAAATGCTGATGGCATTTCAATCGGAAGCGATATCAAAATTTCTGGTATAAAAGTTGGCTCCATTGTTGAGCAAAGTCTTGATGAAAAAACTTTCAAAGCTAATTTGAAAATGAATGTTTTGGACAATATCAAAATCCCTTCAGACTCTTCTGCCAAAATCGTTTCCGAAGGTCTTCTTGGTTCAAAATATATCTCAATTTCTCTGGGTGGCGATGAAGAAAATTTAAAAGACGGGCAAGAAATTTTATTCACTCAATCTTCAGTCAATTTTGAAGAACTCCTCGGAAAATTTATTTTTAGTGGCAAAAACAAAAATGAAAATACCGATGAAAAAAATTAATTATTTCAATATTGTTTTAATATTTTTATCAACAATTTCTCTAAATGCTTTTGCGCAAATCCAAGTGGAAAAAGCTTTGATTGATAATCAAGGGATTGTCGCAAAAGATAAAAAAACTCCCGCAAAAGATGCAAAAAAAATTGCCAAAAATGCCAAAAAAACAGAAAATTTAGAAGATGATGATTTAAGTGATGTTGAAGAAATTAAACCAGACTCAGATATTTCGCGCTTCAATAATATCGCGGTTGTTCAAGCCCTTAACAAAACTACGGCAAAAACTTCGATTATTGATTTAAAAGTTGGTGAAAAAATTTCTTACGGATCTCTTAAAATAATTGCTCATAAATGCTGGCAATCTCCTTTAGAACAAAAGCCGGAAAATAAAATTCTTCTTGAAATTTTTGAAGTGAAAAATGAAACCAGTGAAAAATTGCCAGAAAAACGCATTTTTTACGGTTGGACATTTTCTTCGAGCCCTTCTATTTCGGGTCTTGAGCACCCAATTTACGACATCATTGCTATAAATTGTAAAAACAAATAATATGATAAAAATCGCCCCTTCTATTTTGTCGGCTGACTTTTCAAATCTTGGAGAAGAAATTCAAAATATCGAGAAGGCTGGCGCCGATTATATTCATATTGATGTAATGGATGGAAGCTTTGTTCCTAATATCACCATTGGCAATGAAGTTGTTAAAGCTCTTCGCGCAAAAACTCAATTACCCTTTGATGTGCATTTGATGATTAACAATCCCGATAATCATGTCAAAGCCTTTGCTGAAGCGGGTGCCGACATTATAACAATTCACGCGGAAGCCTCAATTCATCTCGATAGATCGCTCGCCTTAATCAAATCTTTTGATAAAAAAGCCGGAGTTTCTTTGGTGCCGTCAACCCACGAAGATGCGCTAGATTACATTCTTGAAAAACTCGATTTGATTTTAGTTATGACTGTCAATCCGGGATTTGGCGGACAAAAATTTCTATCATCGCAACTTAAAAAAATTGAAAATATTCGCAAGAAAATTGAGAAGTCTGGTAAAAAAATTGAACTTGAAGTTGATGGCGGAATTAACGACCAAACCGCTAGAATCGCAATTGAAGCGGGGGCTGATGTTTTGGTTTCTGGCTCTTATATTTTTGGAAATAAAAATTATCAACAAGCTATTCAAAATCTAAAAAGAACTTAATTTTTGGTGCACCCAGCGGGATTTGAACCCACAACCTTTGCCTTCGGAAAGCAACACTCTATCCAGTTGAGCTATGGATGCATTTTTTAAGTGTAATCATTTAACTAATTTTTTAAAATAAGTTTCATTTTTTTTATAATTTTATCAAGACCTTCAAAAATTGCTTCACCAATTATAAAATGTCCAATATTTAATTCATAAATTTGTGGAATTTTGGCAATTTTTTTGGCGGTTTGATAATTTAATCCATGACCAGCGTGACATTCTAGACCTAAGCTGGAAGCATATTCAACGCATTTTTTTATTTTTGCAAATTCGCGATTTTGGGCAACGCCAACCAAATTACAAAATTCACCAGTGTGAAGTTCAATAATATCGGCTTGAAGTTTTTTTGCCATATCAATTTGTTTAAAATCGGCATCGATAAAAAGCGAAACACGAATTTTATGTTGACGAATTTTTTTAATAATACGCTCTAAATTTTGTTGATTTTTGATTAAATCGAGTCCGCCTTCGGTGGTAATTTCTTGGCGCTTTTCTGGAACGATGCAAACCGCGTTGGGCTTGGTTTTAATGGCAATTTTAAGCATTTCATCGGTGCCGGCCATTTCAAGATTTATCGGTAATTTTATATGTTTTTTTAAGCGCAATAAATCCTCATCGCGAATGTGACGACGATCTTCGCGCAGATGAATTGTAATGCCATCGGCACCACTTTTTTGTGCTAAAATTGCGCCATCAACTGGATCGGGATGGCTTCCGCCACGAGCATTGCGAATGGTTGCAATGTGATCAATATTAACGCCGAGGCGAATTTTATTTTTAGGAGTTAATGATTTTTTTAATAAATTATTGTTTACTTTTTTCATAAATTACTAGAAAAGTTAAATAAAATAAACACCCAAAGCAAATAGCGATGGGAAAGCCTTGATTGCCAAAATAGTTGATCATAAAACCGCCCAATAAACTTCCTAAAAGTGAACCGCAAGTTCCAATAAGTTGAAAAGTTGAGTTGGCGGAAACTAATTCATTATCTTCGTAATCTTCATTCATCATTTTAAAAACTGAAACATAAATGCAAGCAATAAATAAGCCAAACACGAAAAAGCATAAAATTAAAAAATAAAATGATTTTTGGTAAAGACTTACGAGTAAAAAGCAATAAAGACAACCCAGATATCCGATATTAATTAATTTTTTTGGTGAGATTTTTTTAAGCATAAAGCCCACAAAAATATCAAAAAATCCACTGGCCATGTAGGCGGTAATGAATAGCCCTGAAGACTCGTTGCTGAAGCCGAGTCCTGCTCCAAAAACTACCGCTAAACTTAAAATTGTGTAAGTTGTAAAATCTAAAAAAAAGCGACTAAAAAAACTGTTGGGATTTTTTTTAAAAAATTTTATTAATGAAATTCTTTGAGAATTTATTTGCGGTTGAAGTTGCTTTTTTAAAGGGCTTAGACATAAAGATGCCGATAAAACTAATAACGCCGAAATTACAAAACTTAAATAATTTTCGGAGCCAGAAAATTTAACAATTACGGGACCAAAAGCGACTCCGCCAGAAATTAAAGCGCTAAAAATTCCCAAACCGACACCGCGTTCTTCGTTGTTTAAAAACATGTTAAGCCAAGACATTCTAGAGATGGCGAATATTAGCCAACAACATCCAAGAATAAAAACTAGCAATAACCACAATATAAAATTTGAATAAAAATAAATTACCAAAACAATTGATGAATAAAGAATCGAGGCGATTTTTATAGAATTTGTAATGCCAAATTTTGCCACAAATTTGCTTAAAAAAAATGACATAAAAGCCATGCCACAAACTTCAACGGCGAAAGCGATGCCAATCTGCGAAGGGTTGATATTGTTGAGTTTTAGAATCGATGGGAAGGTTACTAAATCAATGCCAATTGCGGTTGCAAATAGAAAAAAACTCAAATATAAAAATTTAGTTTGACGAACGAAAAGTAAATTTTTAAAGCTTTGAAACATTTGCTTGCTTGTGATTTTATAAATAAATATTTAGAATCAAAAAAATGATTTTAAATTTAATTAAATCGAGTTTATTTTAAGAAATTTTCTTTTACAAAATAAATCTACAATATTTTTTATTGAATGACCGACTCTTTGAAATCAAATACTCCGCTTCTTGATCAAATTAATTTGCCAGCGGATTTAAAAAAATATTCTTTAAGCGAAATCAAGCAAATTGCTGATGAACTGCGCCACGAAACAATTTCTACGGTTTCAAAAACTGGTGGGCATCTAGGCGCGGGGCTTGGCGTGATTGAAATCACATGCGCTCTTCATTATGTTTTTGACACCCCGCATGATAAATTAATTTGGGATGTTGGACATCAAGCTTATCCGCATAAAATTTTAACGGGCCGACGCGATAAAATGCACACAATCCGCAAGCCTGAAGGCTTAGCAGGATTTACTCGACGCGCTGAAAGTGAATTTGATCCTTTTGGTGCGGGACATAGTTCGACTTCAATTTCGGCTGGCCTTGGAATTTCGGTTGCTAAAAAATTTAAAAATGAAAAATCGCATGTAATCGCGGTGATTGGCGACGGCGCAATGTCTGCGGGCATGGCGTTTGAGGCCATGAACAATGCGGGCGCGCTCGAAGAAGAATATTTTAATGATAACCGTTTGATCGTAATTTTAAATGATAACGATATGTCGATTGCGCCTCCGACTGGCGCGATGTCGCATTATTTTTCAAGACTCGCTTCTTCAAAATCTTATTTAAAAATTCGTGATTTTTCCAAAAAAGTTGTGCATAAATTGCCCGAATCGGTTGGCAAATATCCGCGAAAATTTGAAAAATCCATTAAAGAATGGTGGATGGGCGGAAATATTTTTGAAGAGCTCGGCTTTTATTATATCGGCCCAATTGATGGTCATAATCTCGATATTTTAGTGCCGATTTTACAAAATATTCGCAACGATAAATCTTCTGATCCGATTCTAATTCATTGCGTTACGCAAAAAGGGCGAGGCTTTGTTGAAACTATGCAAAGTTCCGATAAGCTTCATGCGGTTTCATGTTTTGATCCCAAAACCGGTGTGCAACAAAAAGCCGTTTCAAATTTCCTAACTTTTTCAAAAATTTTTGGAACATGTTTAAGCGAGTTGGCTAAAAAAGATGAAAAAATTTTAGCCATAACCGCGGCGATGCCAAGCGGGACTGGGCTTGATATATTTACTAAAAATCATCCCAAGAAAATTTTTGATGTTGGAATTGCCGAACAGCACGCCGTTACATTTTCTGCGGGGCTTGCAACTGAAGGAATGAAGCCATTTTGTGCTATTTATTCAACTTTTTTACAAAGAGCTTATGATCAAGTAATTCATGATGTCGCTTTACAAAAATTGCCAGTTAGATTTGCGATTGATCGCGCTGGTTTTGTTGGGGCTGACGGTCCGACTCACGCGGGTTCGTTCGATATTGCTTATTTAATTAATTTGCCAGATTTTGTGATTATGGCTCCGTCAAATGGTCAAGAATTAGTTAAGGCGATTAATACCGCCAATGAAATCAATGATCGTCCGAGCGCCTTCCGTTTTCCGCGCGCCGAAGCTTCTAAAGAAATTAATTTTGAAGATAAAGAAATTTTTGAAATTGGTAAAGCCAAAATAGTTCATAAAGGTGAAAGAGTTGCAATTATGGCGCTCGGAACCATTCTTGAAAATGCGATTGAAGCATCAAAAATTATTAAAGAAAAATATAATTTTGATATAACTATTATTGACGCCAGATTTGCCAAACCTTTCGATGAAAATTTAGTAATTGAGGCGGTAAAAAATCATGAAATTTTTATTACGATTGAAGAAGGCGCAATTGGCGGATTTGGTAGTTCGGTCAGCAATTTTTTACTTAATAAATCTCTTCTAGATGATGGTAAATGTAAATTCCGCGCCATGTTCATGGCCGATAAATTTATCGAACAAAATGATATAAAAACTATGCGAATCGAGGCAAAATTAGGCGTTGATGATATTTTAGATTTGATAGATAAGTTATTGTAGAATTATAAATCTCAATAATTTGTTTATAAAAATTTGATAATTTTTTATAAACATTATTTATATTTTACCATAAACCTGTGCCGATTCGAGTATCCCCTTTGGATGTCATTTTAAAAACATTGCCGATGCTATGAGCCATTGGGTCGAAGCGCTCTTCGTCGGGCAAAGCTGGGTTCATTCCCGCGGATTGAAGAGTTCCTAGAACGCTTTGACGACAAAAATAATGTCCGCCCCAAAAAATTGTATTATAATCACTAAAATTCTTTTTGATGTCCTGAATATTATTCCAATTAACATCTTTTAATTCTTTTTTATAGCGATCTTTAATTTTTTTATAATCTGGATTGGAAGAGGCGATATCGGCATCGCGTTTCCAAGTATAAAAACTTTGATAAATGGCTCCACCAAATTGCGTTCCAAGCCCCGATTCGCAACCATGCATCCAACCTAAGCGAAATCCCGGAGAACCATCTTTCGGAGCATGACGAAAAATAAAACCCATCGGCTTATACCAATAAGGCGAACAAGAGCTTAGGGTTAAAAATAATAAAATTATGGAGATGAATTTTTTATTTTCCATAATAAGAACCATTATAAGATTGACCAAAAAACTGCCCGACTGAACCGCCCGCCCAAAGAGGATTGGAATCAAAAACTCCACCAGTGGTTCCCGAACCGCCTTTTTGATAAACATCAAAGACATCATTTAAGCCACCACTACTTCCACCAAAAGCACTCCAACTAAAAACTCCGCCATCAAACAAGCCATCGCCAACTGTGTTGTAATCCTGAGCCATCATTCCTGGATCGTAATAATTAAAATAATTATCAAAAGAAGATTGTGGTTGATTTATTATAATGTTAAAACAAAAAGAAATGCCCCGCGAATGGCCAAAGCGATATTCAGAATTGCCAATCATTTTTGGATCGTAGCGATAACCTTTATAACGAGTTTTATAAAATGGGTTGCCCCGTGCGTAAGAAATGGTTTCACATCCATCTCTATAGCCTTGTTGAAATGATGGTGTTCCCGGAGGGACTTTAAAATTAGTCATTGAATAAAAAGGGGTTCCAATGTCACCAATCCACCGACAAGAGTTTAGAGAAATTATTAAAAAAGTGAAAATTATAATTTTTTTCATTAGCGAAATCCCTTCATAACCGATCCCCAAATTGATGATTTTTGACGAATATAAGTTGATCTGAAGCAATACCAAAAAGCACTGTCCCATGCAGAGCGATATTCTGATGAAGAAGACATGCGATAGCCGTCAATTTTATTACTGCGATAAAACATTTTATAGAAAGTATTGGAGGCTCCAGCAATGCCAGTTTCGCATCCATCTTTCCAGCCAATACGAGCTTCTTCGGTGGTTTTATCAGTTTCATCTTGGAGCTGTTTATCAGGAAGAGCGGGTAAAAATTTTTGAAATCCAGTAGAGCAACCACTTAGGAGGAAGGCTGAAAGTAATATTATCAAAAATTTTGTTAAAATATATTTCATTTTGATAAAGGTGAATGTTGCATTGAGTTAAAACCAACAAAGTTTGCAATGTGGGAAACGCAAGAGAAAAAAGCAAGTCGCCAACCATCTTGAAAATAAGGATCATGTTGGTAAACGCCTGAACCATAATCTGGACCATAATTTTCTTGATAAACAAAACTATTTTTAAAGTTTTGAGAAGAGGCAATAGCACTCTTGCAACCGGCATGCCAACCAGCCTTAAATTCTGGTGGACCATCAGGCACTTTTAAATCTAGAGTAATTGGTTGATAAAATCCCATATTATCAGTAGGGCGACAAGAAGCTAAAATGAAAAATAAAATCATTGTTGTAATTTTGAAGATTTTATAGAGCATCATATAACTTCCCAATCCATAATATAAGTGCATTGCTCGAGTCCTTCAAACCAACCCATGCCATAATCCGATGATTTTTTCATGCGACGAAAATCAAATCTCGGATCCAAATCCGAAGATAAGCCTTTGGTTACAGAGTTTAGTGCTGAATAACAACCGTCACGAAAACCCTTGCCATATTCAGTTTTTGCCGAAGGAAAATTTTTTACTCCTGTCAAAGGACGCGGTTTAAATCCCCAATTCCAATCCGATGGCATTGGCTCTATGAGAAGGCAAGAAGAGGTAATGAGTAAAATGAATAAAAATGAAACTTTTAACAATGATTTTAACAAAAAAAATTCTAATTAACTTTAAAAAACTATGGCTAAAAATATAAATTTAAAATATATTTTATAAGCATTCATTTTAATTATAGATTTTGCAACTAAAATTCAAATAAATTTTGAGTTTTAGTTTTTATCTCCTAGATTATTTCAAAAATAAATTTAATAAAAGTTATTATGTTTTTGTTAAAAGACCGCGCAATTTTGGAAATATCCGGCTTAGATCGTCAAGAATTTTTACAAGGATTGATTACTAATGATATAAAATTAGCCACTTCGCAAAAAATGATTTACTCGGCTTTTTTGAACGGGGCAGGGCGTTTTTTTGTCGATTTTTTTATTCACGAAATTGCTGAAAAATACATTTTAGATTGTCATATTCTAGAAGTTGATGAAATAATAAAA
>Ga0209596_1000860_pt1 | contig 27186 bp, 27 predicted proteins | sample M_130807_MF_Meta_FD_187314 | JGI IMG/M metagenome (GOLD analysis project Ga0209596, IMG submission 187314) | Freshwater microbial communities from Lake Montjoie, Canada to study carbon cycling - M_130807_MF_MetaG (SPAdes) (version 2) | ecosystem: Environmental > Aquatic > Freshwater > Lake... | reverse complement strand
GCATCCGGATTGCGACCCACGGATTCGACGGCCTTGGCGCCAACGAGACCCACGCCGATAGCGGCAGCGAGACAGCCGGCAGCGGCAGGGAGGGAACCAGTGATTTCAGCGATGATCATGTTGTTTTATGTTTTGGTTTTTTTCTTAACGCACCGCTAGGGGATTCCCAGCATGTCGCACGCCTTGAAAGCGAAAGGAATCAATGAGCGTGCTCGTCTTCGGCGTGGCCGCCTTCGTGGTTACAGATGAGGCCGATGTAGACGGCGGAGAGCAGCGTGAAAACGAAGGCTTGAATCAGACCGACCAAGACTTCGAGCAGACCCGCGACGGCCGGAACCACGTAGGGGGCGATGCCACCCAACGAGTGGATGAGGTTTTCGCCGCCGAAGACATTACCGTAGAGACGGAAGGAAAGGGAAATCAGACGGAAAGCGATGGACACGACTTCGATACCACCGACGCCCAGGAAGATGAAGCTGAGCAAGATCCACATCGGGAAGCCGATTTCTTTCTTGTCCGCCTTGTTGCCGAAAAGATCGAAAATAAGAACTTTGAAACCGGCGTAGCGCAGGACGAAATAAGTCCAAGCGACGAACGAGATAATCGACAGTGCGAGCGTGGTGTTGAGGTCGGAAGTCGCCGGGCGGATGGCTTCGAGCCCTTGATACTTGATGGTGCCGACTCCAGGAAGGAGGCCGCTCCAGTTCATCAGCAGGATGAAGATAAAGAAGCCGCAAAGGGTCGGGAATACCTTGCCGATCATGCTCTTGCCGACGATCGGCTCGAGAGCATCGCGCAGGCCGGATGCCATGCTTTCCACGAGCGCTTGGCCCTTGCTCGGGATGATTTTCGGAGTCCCGACGAGGACGCGTACGGCAACGAGGATCACGGCCGCGAGGATCCATGTGGTCAGGATCGAGTTAGAGACTGGAATGCCGCCAATATTAAAGAGGTCAGTGGCCTTGGGATTCACGCCCTCCGCGTTCGCCCAGGCGAGCGTTGGAATTAAGGCAGCAATGGTGAAAAGTGGACGCATTCGGACGCGGGAACAGATGGTTGAATGGTTTAGGGCTAATGGGTCAACCCAAGGGAATCCGCCCTCCTTAGAGTAAGGGGGGACGCCTTTGGTCATTAGCAATTCTAATTTACCAACCCCTAGGGGGCTAACCGCGTAATCTTCCAGCCATTCGCCTCTTGGGTATAAAGAAAACGGTCGTGCAGGCGGTTGGTTCGGCCCTGCCAGAACTCAAATGACTCCGGGATGATGCGGTAACCGCCCCAAAAAGTGGGCTTAGGGACGGCGCCCTCGGGGTGCTGGGCCTTCAGGGATGCTAATCTCGTCTCTAAATGGGCCCGATCTGGAATAACCTCACTTTGATTGGAGACCAGGGCACCCAGCTGGCTGCCGTAAGGGCGCCGAGCAAAGTAAGCCAAGGATTCTTCTTCGGAAGTCCTTATCACTCTGCCACTTATGTGTATCTGACGTTCCAATGAAAACCAGGGGAAAAGCAGCGTGGCCCGGTCGTCTCTAAGGAGGTGTGCCCCCTTGCGGCTGTTATAGTTAGTAAAAAAGCAGAAGCCTTGCTCATCTGCGACCTTTAGCAGAACCGTGCGAGAGGCCGGGGCGCCTGTTTCATCCGTCGTCGAGAGCACCATGGCATTGGGTTCGATGAGCCCGGCGTTCTTCGCCTGAGCGAACCAAGTCTTAAATTGGACGAGTGGGTCGGAGTGTAATTCATCCCGATCGACACCGTGATCCGCATATTCTTTGCGCAATTCCGAAAGATCCATGGCTTAAGCCTAGGGAGACACAAAGGGCGTGCAAGCGTATGCCGCCCTTCCCTCTCGCCAGCACCGACGGTAAATCCACCTTAGAAGCCGTGAATCTGGTCCTCATTACAAAGCGTGAAGCCACTGAAGGCATCGACGCCGCTGACCCCCGGGCAACGCACCTCATCCAGACCGTCGGTCTCCGCGTTGGCCAAAGTTTTCACGTCGGTATCGCCGGCGCCTTGCGCGGCCTCGCCGAAATCACCGCGGTCGCTCCGGTTCTTACGTTTAATATAACCTGGGAGCGAGCCGTGCAGGCGAAACTACCGCTCACCGTCATTGTGGGTTTGCCGCGGCCGCAGACCGCGAAAAAAGTTTTGCACGACTTGGCCAGCTTAGGGGTGTCGCGGATAATTTTTTTTGAGGCCGAAAAAGGTGACCCTGGCTATCTCTCGAGCTCGCTCTGGCAAGAGGACGAATGGCAATCGCCTCTCCGGAAAGGAACTGAACAGGCGTGCTCGACTTTGGTACCCGAAGTTTTGCGCACACGTTCACTCGAGGCGGCGCTCGCACTCATCACTGAAAATAACTGGCTTGTCGCGCTGGATCCTTACGAAGCATTAGGGGCGCTGGGCGAAGCGCCTGCCGGCAGCATAGGCGGAACCTTGGCCATCGGCCCGGAGCGCGGTTGGTCCGATGCCGAAAGAAAATTACTGGTCGTCCGCGGCTTCGCGATGCACCACCTGGGAGATCGCATCTTGCGGGTCGAGGCCGCTTGCTTGGTCGGCGGCGCGCTCATGCTCGCGCGTCTCCATGTCTGGGCACGGCACCGGAACTTGGACGCGTAATCAGTCGCCAGCTTGACGGACCAAAATCGAGGCGGCGGGCTGACCTTTGCCCTTGCCGATCACTTTCTTTAATTTCCAACCTGATGGCACCGGGACGACGAAGCCTCCGGGGGCTTCAAGGATCACCCGGGCATGGGTTTCGTCGACCGCGTAACCGACAGCTGCCTGGGAGATTTCAGCGCCATGGGTTTCCCATAACTCCCACGGAGGATCAGCAAAGATGAGATCGAATTTTTCGGCCATCATCGCCGGCTTGGTGGCATCCCCGGTCACGAGTGTAAGCGGCAAGGCGGCGAGGTTCATCGATTTCGCGACCGCGGCTGCGTTGGATTTTAATTCCGCGCCCGCATGCAAATCGATGCAGGTTGCACGGAGCGCGCCACGACTAAGCGACTCCAGCGCATAGGCGCCCGTACCAGCGAAAAGATCGAGCACCGCCGTCCCGGGGACAAAGGCCGCCAAAGAGCTGAAGACGGCTTCACGGATATAATCTGTGGCGGGCCGAACCCCGCCCTTGGAGGGAACGCGAAGTTGGATTCCGCGAGCAAGGCCACCAGTGACGCGCATGACCTTAAGTTCTCGGATGCAAGTGGAAGGTCAACGGCGTTCGGCACCGAGGACCTGTCGCTCGGGAGACCAACAGGTGGTGCGCCCACCAACATCTTCACGGACGAGCGGCTTCTTTGAACGCGGGCAGCGACCACCGTCTTTCCATCGGTGGTTGAAGAGCCACGAGTCGGGCGGATCGGACCAATCCTTACCGATGACCTCCATCGCTTCCGCGCAAACCTCGCGCAAGGTAGCATGCAATTTAAGCAACGACTTCGGCCCGAACGAACCCGCCTTGGCCTGCGGATGGAAGCCCGCGCGCCAGAGGATTTCGTCGGCCATCCAGTTGCCAATGCCAGGGAAGCGCTCTTGCATCAAAAGCACGGCCTTGATCGCCGTCCGTGCGCGACGTCGCAGGAAGACCTCAACGACCCCGACGGTGAATTCGGGTGATAAAATTGCGGGCGCAATCTTGCTCCACCAGGGCGGCTCGCCGATTCCTTGCCAAAATAAGACCCGCCCGAATTGGCGAGGATCCACGAAGATAAGTTCTTTGCCGCCGCTCATCTTTAAGACGAAGTGATCGTAAGGCGTCGGCTCACGATCAGCGTCGCCGGCCTCAAGTCGCCCCGTCATCCCGAGATGGATACCAAGCCAAACGTCGTCGCCGAACTGAAATGCCATTTGTTTGGCGGCGGCATGTGATTTGATAAGTTTCTTACCTTTCAGCGCCGTGGTTAAGTTTTTTAACTTAAGGCCGCGCCCCACGCGAGCCTTAGGGTTAAGCCGAATTCCTTGGACCGTGCGGGTTAAGCCAGGATTCCAGCAGCGACGAAAATATTCTACTTCGGCGAGTTCAGGCATGACCTTAAATGTATGAGGTCGGCGGCTGGGGCAACCCGAGCGTCGTCTTTTATCGCTGGCTTAACCTCGTCACCGACGCTTGATTATGACCATGCACCAGGCCAATCCGTCGCGCTATGCCGAAACAGCCTTCCAGGCACGCTGCGGTAAATCCGGCTTACACCTGCCCAAGATTTCGCTCGGTCTTTGGCATAACTTCGGGAGCGTCGATGACTATGCGGTCGGCCGCTCCATCGCCCTGCGTGCCTTTGACCTCGGGGTCACGCACTTCGACCTCGCGAATAATTATGGCCCGGCGCCGGGGACGGCGGAAGAGACAATAGGGCGCATCCTCCGCGAAGACTTAGCCGCCTATCGCGACGAATTGATTATCTCGACCAAGGCCGGTTACACCATGTGGCCGGGCCCCCATGGAGATTTCGGGTCACGTAAGTATCTTTTGGCTTCGCTCGATCAATCACTCAAACGGATGGGGCTGCCCTACGTGGATATCTTTTATAGCCACCGCCGCGACCCGAACACACCGATGGAAGAGACCATGGGAGCATTGGCAACGGCGGTGAAATCGGGCAAGGCACTCTACGCGGCGGTTTCTAATTATAACGCGGCGGATACCGCACGGGCCTGTGCAATCTTGCGCGAACTCGGAACACCCTGCGTCGTTCATCAACCGAAATATAGCCTGTTCGTCCGCACGCCCGAAGAGGGCCTGCTTGATACCGTAGAAAAAGAAGGTATCGGGTGTGCGGTTTTTTCTCCGCTGGCCCAAGGACTCCTGACAGATCGTTATTTAAGCGGCATTCCGGAGGATGCTCGGGCGGGCAAAGCCCATGGCTTTTTACGGCCCGAGCAAATTAGCGAAGCGAAACTCACCCAGGTGCGCGCACTAAGCGTCATCGCCAAAGAACGCGGGCAAAGCCTGGCTTCTATGGCCATCGCTTGGGTCCTCCGCGATAAACGCGTTACCTCCGCCATCATCGGAGCCAGCAAGATCAGCCAGCTGGAGCAGTGCGTGGCGGCCGCATCGTCTGATGCCCTGACTTCGGATGAATTAAAGCGGATCGACGCCATCTTGGCCGGATAAGCTAATCGGTGATTGTCCCCGCATGGGTCTAGGCCAATTTGAAACCATGTCAGCTGGCCCTGCACTGCCCTTTAAGATCAGCGTCCTTGTATTCATGCATGACGACGCGGGGCGCTTGCTGCTGATACAACGCACCAAGGCCCCCAACCTGGGTTGCTGGAGCCCCCCGGGTGGAAAATTAGAAACGGCTACGGGCGAGTCTCCTTTTGAATGTGCCGTCCGAGAAGTCGCGGAAGAAACGGGAGCGACCATCACGTCCTCGGATTTGCACCTCTTTGGGATGATCTCGGAAAAAGGTTACGAAGGCCAGTCGCACTGGCTGATGTTCCTGTTTGATTGCCGCAAGCCCGTAAACGGAGTTCCGCCGACGATTGACGAAGGCCATTTCGGATTCTTCGGCCGCGATGAAATTTCGAAGATTCAGATTCCCGCCACCGACCTTACGCTTATTTGGCCAGTCTACGACGAGCACCGCCGGGGCTTCATCGCGTATCGCGCGGAATGTCATCCGGGCGAGCCGCTCCAGATGACCGTCGAGGAAACCCAGCGTAAGCCTAATTTGGACTAGCCATGGACGCCGCCGGATCTGAAGCCGAATTCAAGCGGACGAACCGCAAGCCGGCCTATCCGATCGGCGCCGAGCTGCGCGCGTACCTCTCGCGTGAAGGCCGCGAAGTCCCCTTGCCAGTCACTTATGCGGAGTTGCGCGACTTCACCGCTGCGATGCCCTTACTCGAACGGGGGAAGGATACACTCTGGGAGACCGTCGCCTATCCACCCGAAGTCATGAGCCACCTTTCCCAAGGACTGCTCGAGACGTACGCCCTGCTCCGCGGCGAAGGCGGCATGAAAGTCTTCAGCCACGTGTACGTCGATCGCGTCGACTTCTGCTCGTTCGGTAATTCCCAGCCGTTCCGGGTGCGCATCGTCAACGCCTACAACGAGAATCAAGACTACTTCTACGTAAAAGTTGGGGATGCCTCGCGCGTTTGCGGTCTCGAGCTCGAGCACTTGCTCTCCCCTAACCGCATGCTCTACCTCACCTGGGGCGAAACCTTGGTCGAGGAGCACGTCACCGGTATTCCCGGCGATATTTTCGCCGAAAAGTGGCTTGCCGCTGACGGACACCACCCGGTGCGACTCGCCAAGGAGCTCATCAAGTTCGAGGAACGCTGCCTCGTGCGCCTCCTCGGCGACATGCGCGCCTATAACTTCGTTATCGCCGTGACCCCGGACTTCGACTCGACCGCCATCCGCGTGCGCGCCATGGACTTCGACCAGCAGAGCTACGACGGACGCCTCCGCTTCTACCTCCCGGGGTCATTTAAGGAAAACCGTCCCTTCGCCCAGCTTTGTGCCAAGCACATCAATGCCGCCTCGGCCGCCCAATACCGACGCGAAGAGCAATCGCTCATTCACCGCCGCCATTTAGCCGCGCCCGATCGCGTTAAAGACTTACTTGCGGCCATGCGGTCAAACCAACTGACCACCCCCGAAAAAGCCCAGGAGTTAGCCGATGGGCTGGCAGACTACCACCGGGACCCTGCTTTCCGCCAGCAAACCGATATGGCGGGCCTAATTGAAGCAAGCCTCGACCGTCTCGACCGGGTTTTGCGCTCTTAAAAATAGTAAGCGCTGGACAGGACGCGCGCCGAGCCGACAAACTCGGAAGCCTGCGATGAGCGACTCTTTAAGGCATGAATGTGGCATTGCCCTGGTAAGGCTGACCAAGGACCTGAAGTGGTATCAGGAGAAGTATGGCACGCCGTTGCATGGTTTTAATCAGTTATTTCTCCTGATGGAGAAACAGCACAACCGCGGCCAAGATGGTGCAGGTATCGGTTGTGTTAAGATTGGGGCAGAAAATGGTGAAGCCTTCCTTTTTCGTGACCGGGAAATCGGGGCGCAAGGACTGACGCAAATTTTCACCCGCCAGATTAAGACCTACGCGGATAAGGTCCGCGAGGCCACCATCGTACCGGAATTTCCCGAAACCGTTAAGCGGCACTTCGATTTTGGCGGCGAGCTCCTGCTCGGCCACCTTCGTTACGGGACCTCGGGGACTTTTGATTCCGTCTCGTGCCACCCTTACGCCCGCAAGTCGATTTGGCCGACCCGCAACCTGCTCGTCGCCGGTAATTTTAACCTGACGAATACGTCAGATCTCAATCACTCGCTCACCGAGCGTGGCGCCCACGTCATCTATTCGACCGACACCCAGTCAATCCTCGAAGAGATCGGCTTCTGGCTGGATGAGGAACACGATCGGCTTTTCAAGGCCTTCAAAGACCAAGGTCTTGAAGGTACGGCCGTCCAAGCCGAGATTTCTAAGCACCTCGACGTCGGCAACGTCTTGCGCAAAGCCGCCAAAAATTGGGATGGTGGCTACGCTATCGCTGGTCTCATCGGTAACGGCGACAGTTTCGTAGTGCGCGATCCGAACGGTATCCGCCCCTGCTGGTATGTCCGGACGGGTGATTTGATCGCCGTCGCCTCCGAGCGCGTCGCATTGATGACCATCGTCGGGGCCGAACAAGCGGAGGTGCATGAATTGCCGCCCGGCTCCGCTTTAATCATGAAAGCTGACGGCCGGCACATGGTTGAATCCATTCATGCTCCCGCGGAACGCCGCTCCTGCTCTTTCGAACGCATCTATTTTTCGCGCGGTAACGATCCCGAGATTTACGCCGAACGTAAAGCCCTCGGCGCGGCGCTGGCGGATGACGTCATCGCTCAGATCCGCGACGACCATGATCACGCGGTGTTTTCATATATTCCCAATACCGCTGAGATTGCCTGGTACGGCTTGATGGAAGAGCTCCGTAAACGGCGGCGTTCGCAGGTACGGCATCAGCTCGTCGAGGCGCAACGCGCCGGCAAACTCGACGAAGCCATGATCGATAAGCTTGTCTTGGGCGGTTGGCCGCGGGGCGAAAAAGTCGCGCATAAAGACGTTAAGCTACGGACCTTCATTTCCCAGGAAAAAAACCGGATGCAGATGGCCTCCCACGTCTACGACATTTCCTACGGCACCGTCCGGGCGGGCGATACCCTGGTCTGTGTCGACGATTCGATCGTCCGCGGCACGACGTTGCGCCAATCCATCTTACGTATCCTGGCCCGGCCCAATCCCAAGCGCATTGTAATTGCTTCCACGGCTCCCCAAATCCGTTACCCCGACTGTTATGGCATCGACATGTCGGAAATGGGCAAGTTTTTGGCCTTCCAAGCCACCGTCGCCCTTTGTAAAGATCGCGGTATGAACGATCTCTTACGCGAGGTCTACGAAGACTGCATTGCGCAGGCGAAGAAACCCACGAAGGAAATGCAGAACCATGTAAAGCGGCTGTATGGGGCTTTCACCGAGATTGAAATCGCCGCGAAGTGCGCCGAGTTGGTTTATCCGACGAAGTGCGACTGGAAGGGCGAACTCGTCATCGTTTTCCAGAAAATCGAGGCGCTGCATAAGGCGTGCCCAACGAGTCTGGGCGATTGGTATTTTACGGGCGACTACCCGACCCCAGGCGGTCTGGGTGTACTCAACCGCGCCTATATTAATTACTGGGAGAAGCGCGAAGGCCGCTCCTACTAATCAGGTGTAAAGTCGGTGCGTTGACGTACGCGCACGAAACGCTTCGGCGTCTACATCCCATTGGGCCATCCAGCGGCCGAGATCGACCTTGCCCCCGCGCAAGCGTAATTCTTCGAAGAAGGCTTCACTGCCGACGTGCTTGATGAACAGATCGCGTTCGGTCTTCGAGACGCGCGCAAAGGGATTATTCGTATCCCAAAGCGCGGCCTGCTGCATCATGTGCAGCGATAAGGCGGTCGGACGCAACTTACCCCAATCGTTCACGGCCAGATAGACTCCCTGCGTGCCGTCGGGCATCACTTTAGGTTCAAGAGTCAAACCAGGTACCTTATTACCTAAAGCCGTGACCAGCTCGGCGGCGTGGCGGCGGGAATATTTAATGAACCGGAAGTGCATCTGGTCCCCAAATGAATGGCTGAAATCACCGACGATGCAGCCGAGGCCGACCATCGCATAACCCAAAGCGGCTTGGGCGGTGGGGATACGCGGGGAAGTTGGAGCCCAATTTAATCCGGTAAGATTCCAGGTCATCGAACGGCGCCAGCCTCGCATCGTAATAACCTCCAGAATACCACGGCGGCGATGAGCATCATCGATTTCCAGAATGCCCGGAGTGGCCACGGCCCACTTGGCAATCTCTCCGATAGTCAACCCATGCACATAAGGCGTTTCGTATGCACCGACGTAGCTCTTCCATTTTCGGTCGAGGAACGGCCCATCAACTTTTTCTCCACCCAAGGGGTTAGGTCGATCAAGCACAATGACCCGGATCGGACGCTCCAGCGCGAAGCACGCTTCGATGACGTAGCGCATGCAACTGATATAAGTATACGAGCGCGACCCGACGTCTTGGAAATCGATCACGATGGCGTCGAGCCCTTCGAGCATTTCCGGCGTCGGCCGGCGCGTCGTGCCGTACAGAGAATAAATCGGCAGCCCAGTTCGGGCGTCCTTCGCATTCTTCACGGCGACTTCGGCGGCGGCGTTGCCATCAATGCCGTGCTCGGGGCCGAATAATTTCGTCAAGCGCACCCCAGGTGCACGGGCCAGAACATCGACCGTGCGGACTCCATTGCCATTTACGCCCGCACGATGGGTCACCAAGCCGCAACGAACGCCGCGAAGGGAGGCGAAACCATCCGCCTCCAGGGTATCGATGCCGAGCTGGACGCGTCCGCCGGAAGTCACGGGATTATTAGTCGTCGGTACGATTGGCCCGGCGGCGCAGCCGGGAATCAAAGCGGCACCCATCGTGCTCAAGGCGGTTAGGTGAAGAAACTCTCGACGATTCATAAGATAAGTAAGGCGACCCACTCTCTTTACTTTCCTGCGGGGTTCAAAGGTAGATTTATAATTTCACCATCCTGACAGGCGCTTCGAAAATCCATTTGCAGACTAAGCAACAGCGGACACCTTGCTGACATGCGCGTTGCCCTTCTTGGCTCTGGTCGCGGCTCTAATGCCGAAGCCGTCCTTCGCGCCCAAGCGGACGGCCGACTGGGTCAGGCCAAAGTCGTGGGAGTCTATTGCGACAACCCCACCGCCAAGATGCTGGAGCTCGGACCAAGGTTTGGCGTCCCGGCTCACTTCCTCGATACCGGCTCTTTTAAAACAAAATTCTCCCCGGAACGAGAGCAAGCCTGGGCCGAGGCTTTAATCGCAGCTCGCGTCGATTTGGTCGTTCTCGCGGGCTTCATGCGTGTCATCAAGGCCCCTCTCCTTGAGGCTTTCGCAGGCCGGATCATTAACCTGCATCCCAGCCTGCTGCCGGCCTTCCCCGGTCTGGACGCTATCGGCCAAGCCTGGACTGCCGGCGTCGATGAAACCGGCTGCACCGTCCATTGGGTGAATGCCGATATCGATGGAGGCGCGCAGCTTGGGCAAAGTCGGGTAAGCCGGGAGCCTGGAGATTCTCTTGAAAGTTTTTCGCAAAAAATCCATGCCGCGGAGCATGCGCTTCTACCAGCGGTGATTGCCCGGTTAAGCCAGACGCTGTCCCGATGATTGAACTTCGCTCCCCCATCCATGAGGACATGGTACAACCGTTGGAGGATCATTTCTGCGAATTAACGCGGTCTTCTTGGATGCTTTTCCATGAAGGCCCTGGGAAGCCGCATTTTGTCATGGGGTATTTCGAAACCAAAGCCGAAGCCGATGAGTCATGGGCCGGCCTGCGAAAGGCGTTTAAGAAACTGCCGGAAAATTACGATGAGACTATCCTGGCCGACAAGGACTGGAAAGAAGCGTACAAGGAGCATCTCAAACCTTGGGATTATGGTCGGCTGCACTGGGTGCCCGCCTGGATGCGCGGACAATATGCCGTGCCAGCCGGCGCGGCCGTCATCTGGTTTGACGCGGGCTTAGCGTTTGGGACCGGAGATCATCCCACGACTCGCCTGTGCGCGATTCGCCTCATGGACTTTCTTGAATCCCATACCGCCGCCCAAGTATCCGTGACGGATGCGGGATGCGGATCCGGCATCCTCGCTCTTTCTGCGGCCAAGCTTGGTTGTGGTCGCATCGCTGGATTTGATCGTGACCCAGAATCAGTGCGCGTCAGTATCGCGAATCGCGAAGACAATGGCATCGCCGATGATACTGTGGATTTCCATCATGCCGGCTTAGAGGAAGGCTTTAAACTTACCGGCCAAGCGGATGTCGTCTTGGCGAACATCATCAGCGACGTCCTCTGCATCTATGCAGACAACCTCATCGACTCCGTCAGCCCAGGTGGCGTGCTCGCGCTCAGTGGCATCTTGGCCAAGGAGCAAGCGGCGGTGCGAGCGCACTTTGAGGCCAAAGGTCGCGAGGCCTGGGGTGAAGGCATGAAATCTGACGGACGCATCATGGGCGAATGGAGCGACGTCGCCCTATTCCGCCCGCTCTGAGCAGTTGCTTCGCCCGCCCTTACCCCTTCCCTCGACCCATGCCTGACATCACCGCCCAAAGAATCCGCTACGCTCGCTTAATCGCTCTGCTCTTCGGCATCCTTTGCTTAGGACTCGGAGTCAATGAGCTCGTGGGTGGCATCACCCTCGGTCCGCTCCATCTTACACCTCGATGGAATCCGACGGCAGTGACCTTTCCAGTCGCGCTCCGCGTCGAGTCATGGTTCTTGGTCGCTTACGCCGGCCTGTTGTTTCTTCCTTGGCGTGCCATCGCCGACCGCAAAACCTGGAATATTTTATTCGCCCTACTTTGCGTCACCTCGGTGATTTTTGCCTTCGCGATGATTTCTGAAGTGATGGCTAAAAATTACATTGCTCAGGCGGCGCACCTGAAGGCCAAGATTCCTGTCTTCCAGGCCATCCTGCTATTCCTGAGTTTAGGCCAGATTCCGCTCGAACTCTTTAGCCGTAAGCCGGAGCTGCTCGACTGATCAGAGCGCGGCGTGCAGGGCTTCGGCGCGGCGAATCGCTTCTTCGAGCGTCGAAGCCGTGACGGTGATGTGGCCCATCTTGCGGCCAGGGGCAGCCTTGCCCTTATCGTAGAGATGCAGCTTTGCAGAAGGATCTGATAGGACCTTGGTCCAGTCCGGCTCTTGTCCTCCACGCCAGAGATCGCCAAGCAGGTTCACCATGGCGGAGGGGGCGAGCGGTTTAGTCCCGCCGAGCGGTAAGCCACAAACCGCCCGGATATGTTGCTCGAACTGGCTTGTTTGATGGGCGTCAAAAGTCTGGTGACCGCTGTTGTGCGGGCGGGGGGCGAGTTCGTTCACGATGATCCGGCCGTCCTTCACGAACATCTCCACGGCGAGCAGCCCCACGAGGTCGATCTTCTCGGCGATGCTCACGGCCAAAACTTTTGCTTCGTTGCTCGTGCTTTCACTAATGCGGGCGGGAGAAATGGATAGGTGTAAGATGTGATTGCGATGGATGTTTTCCGCTGGGTCATAGACGGCGGTACGACCATCGACCGTGCGAGCGACGAGGACTGAGATTTCCATCTGGAATGGTACCCAAGCTTCGAGGACGCCGACGGTGGCGCCGATTTTTTCCCAAGCCTCCTTGAGGTCCGCCTCGGCCGTCGGCAGCTTGACCTGACCTTTGCCATCATAGCCGAAATCAGCGGTCTTAAGCACGCAGGGAAACCCGACGGTCTTCACGGCAGCCTGAAGCTCGAGGAGCGACGACACCACGGCGAAGTTCGCGCAAGGGATGCCAGAAGTGCGGAGGAATTCCTTTTCGCGGCGACGATTCTGACAAATCGCCAGCACATTCGCTGATGGATGACAGGGTACGGATTGGGAAATAAAATCGACCGACGCCGGCGGAATATTTTCAAATTCCAAAGTGACTCGTCCGCAACCCGCTGCAAAATGCTGGAGCGCGGCGAGATCGTTCCATTCTGCTGTGATATGCTCATCCGCTACGCCGGCGGCACAAGCACTCGCCGACGGATCAAAAGTACGGACCTTATAACCCAGACGACGGGCGGCCAAGGCGGACATGCGGCCGAGCTGGCCGCCGCCTAAAATCCCCACCGTTCCGCCGGGCAATAATGGCCGCTCCATGGCTTAGCGTTTCTGGGCACCCTTTTTCCCAGGCTGCGGATTAGCCAAGACCGCTTTAGTTTGTTCGGCGCGATAATGGTCGAGCTTCACGGCGATCTTCAGATCGGATAAGGCTAAGATGGCGGCGGCGCCTAAGGCGGCGTTAATGGCACCCGCACGACCGATGGCGAAAGTATGCACCGGCACCCCGGCTGGCATTTGGACGATGGAAAGTAAGGAATCGATGCCGTCCAAGGATTTGGACTGCACGGGTACGCCTAAGACGGGCAGAGAAGTCATCGCAGCAACCATGCCGGGCAAATGGGCGGCGCCACCAGCACCGGCGATGATGACCTTTAGTCCCCGACGACGGGCGGCCAGAGCGTAATCTTTCAACTTTATCGGCGTCCGATGGGCACTCACCACTTCAGCCTCAAAGGGAATCCCGAGGCGCTTAAGCGTGTCAGCAGTGTTGACCATCGTCTCCCAGTCGGACTGCGAACCCATGATAATACCCACTTGCGGGCTGGGAGATGATGAGCGAGCCATGGCTTGAGCGTGCAACTCTCGGCTCATCTGTGAAGCCCGAACCTTAAAATCTATTCGGTGTAGGGTGCGTATTCGGGGACGAGTGCCTTTATCCCCTGCTTACAGGCATTACGGTCTTGGTCTAATAACCGCTGCACCCCGTCAACCACCTTGGCGAGATGGGCATACGATGGGGGCGGGGTGACAAATCGATAAACCCGCGGGTGGGACGTTGGCTGATAGGCCTCACCCTCATGATGCAGCTCCTCCACTAATTTTTCGCCAGGTCGGAGGCCGACAAGCTTAATCTCGATATCGACCCCTGGGCGGAACCCGCTGAGCTCAATCAATTGCTTGGCCACATCGATAATTTTTAATGGCTTACCCATTTCCAAGACGAGAATCTCGCCACTTTGCCCTAAGGTCGCAGATTGCAAGACCAGCCCGACTGCCTCTGGGATGGTCATGAAATAGCGCTGCACGTCGGGATGGGTTAAAGTCACGGGTCCGCCTGCCATGATTTGTTTTTTAAATAATGGAATAACCGAACCGGAAGAGCCGAGGACATTGCCAAAGCGGACGGCGCAAAATTTTGTGCGGTTCCCCGGGCGGGCCTGCATCGCTTGCACGATCATTTCCGCCAAACGTTTCGTCGCGCCCATCACATTCGTGGGGTTAACGGCTTTATCCGAAGAAATTAGGACGAACTGCTCCGCATTAAATTCTGAGGCCAGGGTCGCGACCATGGCAGTGCCGAGCGCGTTATTCTTCAGGGCCTCACCCGGCTGAGATTCCATCATAGGCACATGCTTGTGGGCGGCGGCGTGTAAGACTAAAGCGGGACAATAACGCTGAAAAATTTCCCTCATCCTGGAAGCGTCGGTCACGTCGCCGATGAGCGGCGTGATGATTGCGCCTTGCCCCTTCTCGATAAGTTCTTGCTCAATCTGGAAAAGGAGAACCTCGCATTGTTCGACCAGAATCAGGCGGGCGGCCCCACGGGTGGCAATCTGGTGGCAGATTTCTCGACCAATACTGCCGCCAGCCCCGGTCACTAAAACCGTTCGACCAGTAATCATCGCAGCAATCGCATTATTATCCAGGACGGCGGGTTCTCGGCCCAATAAGTCTTCAACCGAGACTGGCCGGAGGTCGGTGGCTCTTACTTTCCCGCCCGCCAGTTCCGTCAGCGAGGGTACCGTCAGGACGCGTAAATTATTGGCCGCTGCCAGCGTGCTAATCTCCCGGATTCTCTTCGCGCTGGTCATCGGTAACGCTAAAATAATTTCGCTAACTCCGAATTTTTCGTTTATTTTTGAAATCAACTCAGGACCTCCGACCACTCTGATGCCATGGATATCTAGGCCGTGCTTTCGAATATTATCATCGAGGAAACAAACCGGCAAAAGACCGTGCCCGCGACGGGCTAAGAGATTCGCCACTAATTCCTCACCCGCCTGACCCGCCCCGATAATCGCGACCCGTTCAACAATACCGCGCGTTTCGCTATCTTTCCCCCAAAAACGTTCGCGTAAAGTCCGGATAACGACTCGGAAGCCGATAAAAATAACCAGCGAGAGATTGAAGTCGGTGAGAATCACACCCCGCGGGATTTTAAATGCACCATAGGGGTCGACGTCCCCGATGAAGGAGGAGGCGAAGACCATGACGATCGAAGTGGCGAAAAGCGCGACGACCAGCCGGAGTGCATCAGGCAGGCGGAAATAGTAAAAGACCCCCCTAAATTGCCCTATCAGGAACAAGGCGATTACTTTAAGTGGGACGATCCATAACAAAGCCAGCGGTCGCTGGTGATTGAGGAATTGATCGGCGGTCTGGGCATCAATCAAACCCCCTTCGATAAAGCCGCCGAAGCGGAATTCGTACGCAAACCATAAACAAAGGGCCGTGAGGACTCCGTAGATTGTAGAATAGAAGCTAACTCTCTGAATGGGACTGACGGGCGTCGGCATGGTTGATGGTTAATCACGCAAAGTTATTTTTATCTATAATATAGTCAAACCAACTCAATTAATTAACCCATGTGCATTAATTGAGATGTTCTTAATCTATGATAATGCGAAAGCCAAGGGTCCTTCTTTTCTCTCTCTTATTGACGCTTCTTACAACCAGCCCGGGCGCGGCGGGAGAAGTCACGCTACCCCCGACGACCTGACCAAGGCCAGCCGCAGTTTCGGTGTTTGTCCATTCTTCGACATTACCCAGAATGTCGTAAAGACCCAAAGAATTAGGCTGCGAGGTGGCTACAGGGCGCGTATTCACCCCGTCGGTATTCTCAAACGTCCAGGCCTGATTCCCAGCCGGGAGTTTGCTGACATCGCCAGCGGCCGCACGGAATTCCTCTAAAGTTGGCAGTCTCACCTTAGAGCCCAAGGCCCAGCCCAACTTCTGGCAAAACATTTGGGCATCGGTATAAGAGACGGACTCGACGGGATGAGCTTCGCGCTGAAGAGCGCTAGGATTGGCGCCCATCAAAGAGGCGTAGAGTCCCTGCGAAACCTCTTGGCGATAAATCTTTTTGTGAACAAAAGGCGCCGGGAGCGGCACAAGCGATAAGTCGATGGTGGCAAGCAGTGCCCTCAGCGTAGCCTCGCGGTTCGCAATAAACTCCAATTCTTGCCGCGTCGGATCTTCGGTTAAAAATGCCCCGGTATTTTCATCCGCTAACTTCCGGGCGGCGGCTAAATGAGTCGTCGCAAGCTGAGCGGCCGCAAGCGCATGCCGCCCTTGAAGTTGTTGATGGAGTTGCTCAACGCCTTGATAGACCGCCATGACCTGGTCGTGGGCCCGGGCAAAATTCATGCGCACGACCAGCTTGGCCTCGCGCGCCCGATCGGCGTGGCGGCTTTTAGGGTATTCAACTAAAAGCTGGTTGAAGGCATCGATGATATCTTTCCACACACGAGAGGCCGACTGCCACTGATTGAGCTTCTCCATTTTTTCGGCTGTCTTGATCTGCTGCTCCACTTCGATTATCATAGTACCGGATAAGGCGGTCTCACGTTTCCCTTCAAGCAGGTCGACTCGCTTGAATTCGGTGTCGCGGACATCGCGAAAGCGTCCGAGGAATTCCGTCTCGCATTCGATAGCTTGGTTATATTTATCCACCGCGGCGGAGAACTTCCCCACGGCCTCCAAATCCTCGCCTTCTTTCTCCAGCATACGGCCTTTCCGCCAGAGCGGCTCGGCCTCCAGACTACGTAAGCGTGTATCCAGGCGAGCGATTTTACCAGAATCGACCAAGCCGGAGAAAAGCCATTTTTTACTGATCTCATTTTCACTTTCCATGGCGGACCGTAAAAGCTTCATCGCTTCTTCCGGCTGAGTCTTGGCGATAGCCAAAGCTTTAGCCTCCGCTTGATTGGCCAGCGTTCTTAAATTCTCGCCACGGATGAGGTGCAGATTATGCCGCAGTACTTCGATTCGGTAATTATCGGCGCCCAGAGCCCCGCGCGCCGCTACATAATCTTCCTGGGCTTGCAGCGCTTGCTCGAGTAATTTGATATCCGCTTCCTCCAAGCTATTCTTGCTCAGGCGGGCCTTGGCAAAAGCGGCTTCGTAATCCAGAGACTGGGCCCGCAGTTGGCTAACCTCTTCGGCCGTCAAAATCCCTTCGGTTTGGCGGGTAAACCGTCGGTCGCTATACATCAGCCATCCAATCGAAGCACTAAAACCGGCGATAACGAGCACAGCCGAGAGGATGCGCGCCCACTTCCAAAAGGCGACCCGGGTCGCCGATGTCGGCTGGGGGACGCGAAGGATTTTACCTCGAATAAAGTCGGACTGAGGATTGGGAGGACGGGAAGTCATGGGTGCTTGCCAGCTTTATCGCTGGCAGTTTGTTTGCTTTAATAGTTTCATAGGCTGGTACATCAAAGACCACCCATCAACCTCGGAAAATGGCACAATTTAAGCGAATAGCCGTCGTCGGCGCCGGTCTTATCGGCGGCTCCATCCTGCTGGCGGCCTCCCGACGGAAGCTGGCGGGGTCTTTGGCCTGTTGGTCAAGATCGGTGACCTCTCGGGAGGAGTTAAAGAAGTTTGGGGTGGCAGAAGTTTTTGACTCGGCGGCGGATTGCGTCCGCGGCGCTGACTTGGTCGTGGTCACCACCCCGGTCGATAAGGCGGAAGAAACCTTCCGGGCTATCGCCGCCGGTCTGGGTCCAGATGCTTTGGTGACGGATGCGGGGAGCATTAAATTGGCCATCCAGTTGGCCGCCCGCCACTTACCCCCAGCGAATATCTTTGTGGGTGCTCACCCGATGGCGGGGTCAGAGAAAGCCGGAGCGGCCCATGCGGCGGCCACTCTCTTTGAGGGGAAGGCCTGCTTTATCACCCCGACCGGCCAAGAGCCGCGCGTGGCCGTGGAACGAATCCATACGTTTTGGCGCGATCTCGGATCCAACACCACTGAAATGGATGCGGCCAAACACGATGAGATTGTCGCAGCCATTAGCCATATTCCGCATGCTTCAGCGGCAGCCCTCATGCTCGCGGTCGCCAGTTTGCCCGCTTTTGATCCAATTGCGGCCGGGCAAGGGTTACGGGATGCGACCCGGATTGCCGCCGGCGAAGAAAACCTTTGGGTGGGAATTCTCTTAGCTAATGCCCGCCATGTGGCGGCGGGGCTACGCATCACCGAAGAGCGAACCGCTGAATTACGCCGGGCGATTGAAGGCGGCGACGCGGGGGTCGTTCACAAACTCTTAGCAGAGGCACGCATCGCCCGTCAGGCGCTTGATCGCTCGCGATGAATGATCCTTTAATCATCCAGCCTTTTCAAACCCCTGCGCGCGGCGTCGCGCAAGTCCCAGGGTCGAAAAGTATCACCAACCGCGCCCTGATCTTGGCCGCCTTGGCCGAAGGTGAAACCGTCCTGACTGGGGCGCTCTTCAGCCGAGATACCAAAATCTTGATCGCAGCGCTCCGCGAACTTGGTTTCGAACTCATCGTCGACGAGGCTGCGCTCGATATCCGCGTGCACGGCCTCGGGGGTCGTATTCCAAAATTATCCGCCACCTTACAGGTCGGTAATGCCGGAACTGCCGCTCGCTTTTTGACCGCCTTCCTCGCCCTGGCTCCTGGCGGGAAATACTTCCTCGATGGCGACGAGGCCATGCGCTCACGCCCGATGGCCGGGTTACTCACGGCTTTAAGCCAAGCGGGTTGCCGCGCGCTGCAAGCCGACGGAACGCCGGCCACAGGCTTCCCCTTCACCCTTCATACCACCGGAAAGTTAGGTGCGCTCGAGGTCGATGCGGCCGCCTCTTCTCAATTGCTCTCCGCCCTCTTGATGGTCTTCCCTCTTTGTCCGGGAGCTTCCGTCAAGATGATTGGTGAAACCGTTTCGGAACCCTTCGTCGAAATGACCGCACAGATGTGCGCACAATTTGGCCGTCCCCTCCGGCGCGACGCCACCGGGCGATGGGTATGCGATCACAGCGGTCCTTACCAGGCCCCACAGCCGAGCTATGCCATCGAACCTGATGCTACGGCGGCAAGTTACTTCATCGCCCTCCCGGCCGTGACGGGACCTCGCGCGAGCGTGCGCATCCACGGCTATGCGGAAGGCGGACTTCAGGGAGATACGGCCTTCGCCAAGGTCGCGGCGGCCTGCGGGGCCGTCTTACGGCCCGCTCACGGAACATTGGTAACCCAGAGCTGGGCGGGCATCCAAGGGGGAGATTTTGATTTCAATGCTTTCTCGGATACTTTTCTGACGCTGGCGGTGCTGGCGACCCTGGCGACCCAACCGATAAAAATCCGCGGCATTGCCCATACCCGCAAACAAGAAACCGACCGCGTTCTGGCCATGGCTACCGAATTAGAACGCCTTGGTATTCGCGTCGTGCCATCAGCGGCTGAACTTAAAGCGGATCCAGAGCTGGCGGCGCTGACGATTTATCCAGACCGCGCCGCTTTGCGCCGGACCGCCGCCGCCGGCCCAATTTTAATTCATACCTACGAAGATCATCGCATGGCCATGAGCTTCGGGATTTTGGGCTCATACGATCTCTTTGGAGATGGTCGCCCTTGGATCGCGATTGCCGACCCCTCCTGCACAGGAAAGACCTTTCCAAATTTCTTTACCGCTCTCGAGGCCTTGCGCACGAATTTTGTGCGTGTCTCCGTCGATGGAGGAGCTGCCTCGGGTAAATCAAGCACCAGTCGCGTGCTGGCGCATGCCGTGGGCCTGTTGCACGTTGATACGGGCTCACATTACCGAAGCCTCACCCGGGCGCTGGTCGATGCCGGCGCAGACTTAGCGGACGTGGCCTCCATAAGTAGCGCCTTACGCGGCCTTAAGATTGGCTCCCAAATCATCCCACACCAAGGCGCTCAATCTTCGCGCCTAACGCTCGGTGGTCAACTACCTGAAGACACTACTTTACGAACTCCTGAAATCAATGCCGCAGTTTCTAAAGTCGCGGCGCTGCCGGTCGTCCGCCAATTCCTTTTGGAATACCAACGCAGCCAAGTAAAACTGGCGCAGGACCACGGCTTTGCCGGAATCGTGATGGAGGGCCGTGATATCGGTTCCATCGTCTTACCTGATGCGGAAGTTCGGATCTTCCTGGAAGCCGATGCCGAAGCGCGCAACTTACGGCGTGCCGCCGAAGGCCAAGCCGACGCCGTGGCGCAACGCGATTACTTGGACTCTACCCGGAAGGCCGCCCCGTTGGTTTGTCCGAATGGCGCAACGCGGATTGATAACACCCGCCTCTCTCTCCAAGAAGTCGTCGCGCAAATCATCTTGTTGGTGCGGGTGGCGGCATTACCGCGATGATTCTCGAATCAAAAAACATTCTCTACAAAGGCGTCTATCATGGGGCGCGGGCTTTAATTGAAGTATTTTCCACTTTAGAAGTAGAAGGCTGGGAAAATATTCCCCAGGGGTCTTGTCTGTTCGCCTCCAACCACCAAAGCATGATTGATCCGCCGTTACTCGGTTCGTGCCTGCCGCGCGAAATCTCTTTTGTGGCCCGCCGCACACTTTTTGATAACCCCCTTTTTGGTTTCGTGATTCGTGCCTGCCATTCGATCCCGATTGATCGCGGTGCCGCTGACCTTGGTGCGATCCGAGCAGCCTTGACGGCCTTGGCCGATGAACGCGGCCTGCTCATCTTCCCGGAAGGCACCCGCAGCATCGATGGCGTCATTACCGTCGCCAAAGCCGGGGCCGGCCTTTTGGCATGCAAGTCCGGAGCTCCGGTTGTCCCGATTCATATCCGCGGGGCGCGCGACGTCCTGGCGAAAGGTTCACGCTTTCCCGTGGGCTCGGCTCGCATCAGGGTACGTTTTGGACCCGCTATGACCGCTTCTACTTATGACCCGGGTAAAGATTACCCCGAGCGCTTCTTGGAAGCGTCTCGGAGAATTTTAGAAGCGATTAAGGCGCTCCCTGACCATCGCGATCCTGGTCTTTAGGAAATCCGCTGCGGCATGACCACGCAAAGGAAGTCATCCTTCAGTCCGCGAATCACCCCAGGAGACATCTCGTCCTTGAATTCAAAATCAATTTCGTCCTCTGTTAGAGCCTTCAGAGGATCAATAATATATTGAGGGTTGAAGGCGATGTTCACTTCTGGGCCATCGTATTTTATGGCGATGGGCTCGTGGGCTTCGCCGCTTTCTGATTTCGCGGAAATTTCCAGGTTCTGCGTTTTCTTCGAAACCGTCATGCGGATCGTGTTGTTGCGATCATCCGTCATCAGGGAAGCACGGTTCACGCTTTCGAGAATTTTTTCGCGCTCGAGCCGGACTTTCGAACCGGCTTCCTTCGGAATGACTTGCCGGTAGTTCGGGTAATTTCCTTCGACAACTTTGGAGACTAATTGAATGCGATCGACGAGGCCTTCTTCGTTCTTCGGGATATCAATGGTGAAGCCTACTTGGCGCTCGTTATTTGAGATATGGGCCATGCCACCCGCTTTCAATAATCGCATTAATTCAATGATGGTACGGGCGGGTAAAATTAACGCTAAGGGCTTATCAGCACCGTCTAATTTACGGACACATTTCGCTAAGCGACGTCCGTCGGTGGCGACGACGGTTAACTTTCCTTCGGCGAATTCAAAGAACACCCCATTTAAAATATAACGATTTTCGTCGGATGATTGCGCGTAGCTTACTTTTCTCAGCATGTCGCCGAGATCATCTTGGTTGATGGAAATCGTCGGTTGCCCGGTGAAGTTTGAAATCGGCGGGAACTGATCCGCAGGTAATCCTGCGATTTGGAAAACAGAACTTCCCGAAGTTATTTTGACGCGTTCTTTACCGGTCAGCTCGACGATGGTATCAGCACTGGAAAGGGCACGGACGATGGGGACGAGTTTTTTAACCGGTAGGGTGATTCGTCCTGGGGTGGAGACGGAAGCTTTAATGCGGCAGCAAATACCGAGATCAAGATTGGTGGTCGTAAGTGTGATGGTGTCGCCTTCCGCTTCGATGAGGACATTTTGAAGAATCGGCATCGTTGCGCGATTACCTACCACATTGGTGACGCTGGAGAGCCCGTTAAAAAAATGGTTTCGGTTGACCTTGAACTTCATGGTGCGGAAGAATTGAGGCACAGAGGGGGGTGAGGCAACTACGCAATGAGACCTTTCCTGAGACCTTTCCTGTAAGACTGTATCTAATTATCTATTCATATATAAATACCAGTAGTAACAGTAGGCTTCGGAATTCTGTGGATACTTTCACAACCCCTTGGTTTATGGCTGATATGGGAAAAGGGGTGGCCTGTGCCGAGGATGCGAACAACCCTTGGCTTGTTCACACGCGACCCTAAACACTAACTTCACACGGGCTATTCACAACCCAGACACATCTTCATCGTCATCTTCCGGGGCGGGGTCAATTTCACTCTTTTTAAGCAAGAAAAAATGCCGAATAATCCCCCAGAGGATATAGCCCAGGAACAGGGCGGGAAAAGAGAACTCAGGATACCGGAACAAGACCGCCGCACAGATGATAATAAGAATAAAACCTCTTGTCCGCGCTCGGGATTTCCAATCCAGTTTCTTAAAACTTGGGAAGCGGACATTGCTGATCATCAGGTAAGAAATCACCAACATGAGTGGCAAGAGGGTCCAAGACCAGGCGAGGAGCGTGGGGTCTAAAGAGTCTTTAATTTCGCCGTTCCGCAAGACACGTGAGAGGACTAAGACCAGAGAGGCCATCACGCCGGCGGCGGCAGGCGAAGGTAGCCCCACAAAATCGCCTCCGGCGGCACGTTTTTCATTCCCGGGCACCAGCGGATTGGTGAGCACGTTAAAACGCGCCAGACGCACCCCGACGCAGAGCAGATAGACAAAGGCCAGCAGCCAGGTGGCCAATTGGACATTATCATTTTCCCCCGGTTTGATGATCAGGAAGCAGGCCATGAGCGCAGGGGCGACCCCGAACGAAACCGTATCGGCGATGGAATCAAATTCGGCCCCGAAGAGCGATTCACGGTTCGTCGCGCGGGCGATTAAGCCGTCGAACAGATCGCAAACGCAAGCGAAGAGGATGAACCAGACGGCCCAGATATAATGGTCGGCGCGTTCGGCCGCCGGAAGAGCGGTGAAGCGAGCTTCGATGCAATTTTTGATGGCCAAGAAGCCGCAGAGCATATTTCCCGCCGTAAAGAGGTTCGGCAGGAGGTAGATATGGGCGGCTTCTTCGGGCGAAGAATACGCAGGTTTTAAAGGTTTTTGGGACACGCTTAGGATTTGGGTTCGTCGAGGTATTTCCAGAAGCCGCCTTCTTGTTCGAGGCGGGCTTCGTCTTCCGGGAAGGGAAGGTGAGAGCGAAAAGCGAAGTCTTTAAAGGTATGCCGATGTAAAACATAATTAGCCATGAGCGAGCCTTCGGCGGCCTCAAAATAAATACGGAATTCGCCGACGCGTAAGCGGTGATAGGTATGCCCGCCGCGCCGGACGGTCCCCAAGTCTGAGCGACCTTGAAGCATGTCCTCCGGGGTGAGCGAAGAAAATGCCTCCACGACCTCCATCTGCTCCAACGTCGGCAGCTTACCTAAGACGTACATAGCTTGATCGCTAAAATTAACTTGGTACATCGCTGGGTGAAGGAAACGGAGGGCGGCGAACTTCGGCAACCATTCAGTTACGACGCTGCCAGCTGGTTAGTAGGTATTTCGCACGTATTTCTACTAAATCGAGGACTTTTTCGAAGTCTTCTGCCTCGCCGTAATAAGGATCGGGAAGGGCTTCGGTTCCTAGGAAAAGAACGAGTTTATGTTGATGCTCGGCGGGGCATTGGGGGCGCAGCGCGCGTAAGTTTATCTCATCGGCTGCCAGGATGATGTCGTAGTGTGCAAAATCAGAGAGTTCAACCTGACGGGCTCGAAGCGGGGAAAGATCGTAACCGCGCAATTTCGCATGGTGAATAGAGCGCGGATCGGGCGGACAGCCGAGGTGATAATTTTCCGTCCCGGCGGAATCAAATTCGATCTCGGCTCTGTTTAGTTTGGCGTGCTGGCGGAGGACCCCTTCGGCGGTCGGCGAACGACAAATATTACCCATGCACACCAAGAGTATACGGCGTGGCCAATTGGGGGGAGCCATGGCTTAAGCCTCGGTTGGTGGTTAGACTTTACCGCCAAAACTTTGGTGGTCGTCGAGGTCGAGCACGTCGAACCAGGTGACGATGTCTTCGCGCTTAGCACCCGCTGGGGTGGCGGACTGGTATTCGGTCAGTTTAGCCCGCCCAGCCGGTGCGCTTGGGGCTCTTTGTTCGTGAAAGGCGCTGAAGGCCGCGATTTCTTGGCCCAAGCGGGGCTTCTTGGCGTTAGCCATCAGCCATGTCAAGATTTCTCCGTCTCCTAAGCCATTCTCAATCTGCGACTTAAGTGCATCTGCCTCAATGCCTAAAAAGTCGAGGACGTTACGATCTAGGGAGCAGGCGTAGTTATAATCGCCATTTTTACCCATCTGGGTGGCACGGGCTTTATCAATCATCCGGGGGAGAATGACAAGGCCCCCGAGGCGGACGCGGGGGCTGCGGGGAGGATGCTGCGTAAGGTCGTAGAGATTGTGATGCATAAAATAAGGGAGAAGGTCACCTTACCCCCCCTGTTTAAACGTGCAAGAACTGAGGTAAGAATGGAGGTTTGCCAAAATGTCACACCCCCATCAATTTCCAAGCATGGCCCAGTTTGTCGCAGATATTGCCGCCCTGCCTTTGACCCGGGATTGCTGGGTTGGGGCAGCGATGGTATTTTTGACGGCGGCGGTCTTAGATTGGTATGCGCCCAGAGATAATTCAGGCAAGCTTCAGACGGCTGCCCTTTGGCTCCTTCGGGCTGGCTGGGTTTTGATTACGGCTATGCTGGCCTACCAATGTTTACGGACGCGCACCCTGCCGATTACCACGCCAGCCGAGGTACTCCTGTCGATTGCCTGGGGACTTGCGGGACTTGCCGGCTTTCTGGACCTAACTTTTAACCATCGTTTGCCAAGCTGGGCGATCGGTAGCGTGACCGCAGTTTGTTTGCTCATCGCCGCCGGGCTTGGGGTCGTCCCCCACCCTTCGACGAATGCGAACAAGCCGATGTTGGTGATGCATGTCGGCGCAGCCGTCCTCGCTTACTGTGTGCTGGCCGCCCAGGCACTTAATTCGGCCGCTTACCTTTTACAGGACCGAGCGCTCGCGAAACGTCGGTTTGGTGGCATCTACGCACTGCTTCCCTCGCTCGTCCCATTAGATAGAGTCGGCAGCCAATTGCTGGGAGCGGCCGTCTGGCTGTTGGGCTTGTCGCTCGTGATTGGAGCTACCGATTGGGCGCAACGTGATCTGCTCGTCGCTCTTCCAAAGCTGGCCGCCTCGTTACTTACGTGGCTGGCCGGACTTTATGTGATTGTTCAGCGTCGTCGGCATCACCTTGCGGGTGCTGCCTTTGCGCGTGCTTCGCTCTGGGCCTTCGTTCCGGCACTCGTCGCGCTTTACTTATCTTTTCCTCACCCTCATGAGTGAACGACCTAAGAATCTGGTCGCACTCAGTGCGACGCATCGTACCGCGGGCCTTGATGAACGCGCGGCCTTCACGGTGCCGCCGGGAGGAGCAGACATTTTTTATGCGGCGGCTCGCGAGGCCGGCCTCGCGGAAGCGGTATTGCTTGCCACCTGTAATCGACTGGAAGCCTACGCAGTTGGCGATGAAGCGGCGGCCTTGCATTTGCGCACGGCGTTAATGAAAGCGACGGGAGCCCCAGCCGAAGCTCTCGATCAACACCTACGGGCGGTGCCCGGGTTGCTGGCCGTCGAACATCTTTTCGGGGTCGTTTCCGGTCTTGATTCTCAAATGGTCGGAGAAGTTGAAATCGCCGGTCAAACGAAGGATGCTTATGCGGACGCCTTGGCGCGCGGCATGACGGGACCGATTCTTAACCGCGTCTTCCAGCGTGCCTTTCAAGCAGGTGCTTGGGCGCGCACCCATACCGGCATCGCGCAAGGCCAAGTCAGCCTCGGGAATGTAGCGGTTGATCTGGCCATGCGCGTATTTGGTTCGCTGGCTGAAGCGCGCGTCTTGATTTTGGGAACCGGCGATGTCGGTCGCCAGGTTGCTCAGGCCCTCGTTTCTCGCGGGGCTTCGCAGGTGGCGGTCGCCTCGCGGTCGTTTGAGAACGCCCGCTTGCTGGCTGAAGAATTTGCGGGTTCGGCGATGACACTGGCGGACGCTTTAAAACAAGCGCATGCGCACGATGTCATCGTCGGCTGTGCGACCGTCGAGCGCTCGCTCCTAGATTTTGATAGTATTCGGCAGCTAACGGAGCGGCGCCAAGGGCGCCCACTCCTGTTGGTTGATTTGGGAGTACCACGAAATTTTGCTGCCGCCGGTCGGTCGTTGGCGGGAGTCTATCTTTGCGACCTCGACGATTTGGCCGCCGTAGCGAACGCCAATCTGAAGGCGCGCTTGGCCGAAGTCTCGCGAGCCCGCATGGCCTTGGCGGAGAAAGCGGCGCGCGCGTGGGGTGCGGCAACCCACTCCTACAGTTCGAAGGCTTAATTTTTATGAAACCCACCGTTCTGATCGTCGACGACGAGAAGCATTCGCGCGAAGGTTTGCGAGCCGCCCTAGAAGAAAAATATGAAACCTTCGTGGCGAAAGATGCCGCGGAGGCGATGCGTCTGATGCAGGATGTGCCCCCGGATGCGGTCTTGACCGACTTACGGATGGCGGGCGAAGACGGGATGGCCGTGATTGAACGGGCCCTGAAACTCGCCAACCAACCCGTGTGCATCATGATGACTGCTTACGGCGACGTGGATACCGCGGTCCAGGCGATGAGCCGTGGCGCCTATTGGTTTATGCAGAAGCCCGTGGACTTGCGTCAGGTAGAAATCTTATTGGAACGGGGACTGAAGGCCCGTTCGACGGAAAAAGAAGTCGTCACACTGAAGACTCGGTTGGATCGAAAATTTTCGCTCGGCG
>Ga0209596_1000859_pt1 | contig 27205 bp, 24 predicted proteins | sample M_130807_MF_Meta_FD_187314 | JGI IMG/M metagenome (GOLD analysis project Ga0209596, IMG submission 187314) | Freshwater microbial communities from Lake Montjoie, Canada to study carbon cycling - M_130807_MF_MetaG (SPAdes) (version 2) | ecosystem: Environmental > Aquatic > Freshwater > Lake... | reverse complement strand
ATCGCCACCAATATGAATGTATTTTCCTGGGAACAGATCCATTACCTCAGAAAGAATATTCTCTAAAAATAAAAATGTCGAATCATTCCCTGCGCAATACACATCATCCGAAACGCCCCATTTAGTGAATGTTTCAAAGGGACCACCTGTACACGAATAGTTAGGATAGGCAGCTAATGCAGCCAATGAATGTCCCGGCATTTCAATTTCAGGCACTACGGTTATGTATTTACTTTTTGCATACGCTACTACTTCTTTTATATCTTCCTGCGTATAAAACCCTCCATAAGCTATTCCATCGTACTTATCATCTTTTGAAGGTGTTCCATCTTTATTGAATGCAGGTTTCCCTATGATTGTTTCTTTTCGTTGGGAACCAATCTTCGTCAATAATGGATATTTTTTAATTTCAATTCTCCAGCCCTGATCATCCACCAGATGCCAATGAAAAACATTGAATTTATACATCGCTAAATAATCAATGTATTTTTTGACTTCTTCTTTTGTAAAAAAATGTCGACTACAATCCAAATGCATCCCACGCCAGGCATATCTTGGAGAATCTTTGATCTGAACACAGGGGATTTTCACTTCTGCAGATTTTTGTAATGGTAGCAATTGTAACAATGTTTGCATGCTATAAAAAAGACCAGCATTCCCTTCTGCCGAAAATAAAATCTGATTCTGATTTACATTTAAACTATAATTTTCAAGCTGCCCCACTTTAACTTCTGGCTCCGTAATAATCATATAGTTTCCATCCGAAGGTAAAACAGATACAACTTGCAATTCCAGATCATAATTTGTTTTTAAATATGAATTCAGATAACTCACCTCAAGCTCGAATGAGCTATTCATCAACACTATTTTGGTCTCTTTCGTGAGTTTGAATTCGCCATTGCTCTGCACTACCTTATTAGGCAAGGGAATTAAACCTAATGGTGTTACTGGCATTTTTTCCTGAGCAAATAAAGCGGAAGAAATTAAAATACCAATTACTAAAAATATTTTTTTCATCGTAATAATTTATCTAAATTGATATCTAACTGCTGTACTGTAATTATGTGTAACTATTTATTTTTATTTTCTTCTCACATGAATTCATTTAATTCTTTCAAGATTAAAGAAGCAGCACCCAGAATGGCTGCATCATTTTCTTTTAATTGCGATGGAAGAATTTTTATTTTATTTTTATAGATGTTCAATAAATTTCGTTCGAAACTTTCAATGGTTGGCTTAAAAATAAAATCACCCGCTAAGGCTAACCCACCAAATAAAAAGATTGCTTCAGGACTCGTATAGGCTACACTATTAGCCAATGCCAACCCCAACAAATCTCCCGTGTAATTAAATGCTTCTAATGCATCTGTATCAGCCTGTACAGCTTTATCATAAATATATTTGGCATCTGCAACCTTACCCGACAAATTGTTTTTTTCAGGGTGACGCATCAACAAATCGGAGTATGTTCTTTTGATTCCTGTTGCCGAGCAATAGGTCTCCAAACATCCTTTTCTACCACAGCCGCATTGTCTTCCATCAGGAAAAAGTATTACATGGCCGATCTCACCGGCAAAACTATCGTGCCCTAAAATGAGTTCACCATTTGCAACAATTCCGCTTCCTAGGCCTGTACCAAGTGTGATGAAAAGAAAGTCTTTCATGCCTTTGGCGCCACCAAACACCATTTCACCAATGGCTGCAGCATTTGCATCATTTGTTAAAACAGCTTTTACGTTTAATCTTTCCGAAAATAATTTTGCGAGCGGAACAATTCCTTCCCATTTTAAATTGGGTGCGAATTCTATTGTTCCCTTAAAATAATTTCCATTTGGAGCTCCAATACCTACTCCAACAAAATTATATTTATCAGAAAATTTTGCGACTGCTTTTTTGATGTGTTCACATACAACAGCAACTAAATCTTCAGGAATAGGAAAATGTTCGGTAGCAACACTTTCTTTCAAAAGTATTTTACCGGTTTCATCTATCAATCCGAATACAGTGTTTGTACCACCAATATCAATGCCCGCTACCAGTTGTTGCATCGTAATCAATTCCTTGTGATTTTAATATTGCACTTACTTTCCATGCGTAGAATGCTAAATAAGCAAAGCAAGCCACACCCACTAAATAACTCCATTGAATTCCCAACATAGTGTCGGAAGACAACGTGCCTTGGGTATAACTGATAATTCCACCACCCATAATCATCATAATTAAAAAACTGGACCCTTCATTGGTATGTCTTCCTAAACCAGCAATAGCTAAGGTATAAATACAAGGCCATAATGTACTACAAAACAAACCAACTGAGATAAACGCATATACACTAACCATCCCATCGGATAACATTCCAATCATTAATGCAGCTATTCCTAAAAACGAATACAATAATAATTGGCGGGCAGGATTTCCTTTACTTAACATATCTCCGATAATTAAAGCAATAATCACAAATGCATAAATATAAAACGGAGTAATATCATGATTCGCAATTTTATTCACACCTAAAAATACTGCAAAGGCAATGTAGGGCATTAAAAATTTCATAATCGCTTTTGCTCCTCCATTTAAATTAAATGCACCTACAGATGATGTCCAACGACCAATCATCAGACTAGCCCAAAACAAAGAAATAAATGGAGCTATTTTATCTGTTGTTGTATGCAGATGCTGCTTCATAAACTCAGGCAGATTACTTGCGGTGGAAACTTCAACACCAACATAAACAAAAATGGCGATCATGCCCAATACCAGCTGAGGGTATTTTAATGCACTTTTTCTATCACTTTTGGTTGATGATGCAACAGAAGAATCATCATTGACTGATTCAATCTTATTGGGTATAGATGAGAATTTAAATATAACGGCTACTACAATAAACGCTGCTCCTAAAATTAAATAAGGAATTTTAATATTTTCGATACTCAAGGAGGAAGTCCCAGCAACTGCAACAGAACCAAAAATGGCAAAGCTTAATAAAAGAGGTCCTATGGTAGTCCCCACATTATTTACACCACCTGCCAAACTTAAACGTTGTGAGCCTTTTTGAGGATCGCCCATTGTTATTGCGAGCGGATTTGCAGCCGTTTGCTGTAAAGAAAAGCCGAGCGCAACGGTAAATAAACCAGAGATCATTAAAGGAAACGAAACAGTATTGGCTGCTGGAATAAATAACAAAGTGCCACAAGCAGAGATAACTAAGCCCAAAGCGATACCATTTTTATAACCTATACGATTAAGTATATCCTGTCCAATGATTTTAGAAATGATATAATAGATTATTGAACCAACCGTATAAGCTATATAAAAAGCCAACGAAATAAGTTGCGCTTGCCCTTGAGTTAAATTCAATTTTTCCTTAAAAACTGGAATTAAGATATCATTACTAGCTGCAACAAATCCCCAGAAAAAAAATACTGAAATTAATGTTACCAGCGCAGATGTACTTGTTGTAGTTTTAGTTTCCATACATTTTGATTAATTGATTTTTACCGAAAATAACGCAAATCTATTTACGAACAAAAAGCAATTATGAACTATTGTTAGCAAACAATGGTTAATTACTTTAAGGGTATGGAAGAAAGGATTTTGTCGGTCGCGCCAATTCGGCTAATAACATATTGTTTAGCGATGTGAGTGGCTGTTTGAAGAACGTCTTTGTTGTTAAGCAAATGGACAATTTTTGCCAATTCGCGTTCATCTTTTACAGAAAAAGCACCTCCCAAATGTATAAGCTCCTTTGCTTCTGAAAATTTCTGATAATTGGGGCCAAAAATTACCGGCAAGCCGAATGTTGCAGCTTCCAAGATATTGTGAATGCCCTTTCCAAAGCCACCACCTATGTAGGCAGCAGTACCATATTTATAAATGGAAGACAACATTCCGATGTTATCAATTATCAATACCTGAGCATCTACAAGATCAACTGCATGCGCCTGGGAAAATCTAACACAGGTGTAAAAACTGAATCGCTTAATAAGGGATTGAATATGATCTTCGCCTATTTCGTGAGGAACAATTATCAATTTAGAATTTAAAAAATGATGGGCTGGATTTTCCAAAAAATCAGCAATCAACTGTTCATCCAAAGGCCAACTACTTCCCACAATAACCAATGTTGACGATTGCTTAAATTGCTCTATAAGAGGGATCGGTTTTGTATTTTGAGATATCTCAAAAACCCTGTCGAAACGGGTATCTCCCGTAATGTGACAATTTTCTAAACCTATGCTTTTCAACAACTCAAATGACGATTGATCCTGTAAAAAAAAGGCTTTAAAACAATGTAATTGTTCTTTGAACCATCCGCCATACCATTTGAAAAAATGTTGCTCCTTTCGGAATATCCCACTCACCAAATACAAAGGAATGTTTTTACGATTTAGCTCATTCAAATAGTTAAACCAAAATTCATATTTAACAAAAAATACCAATTTAGGATTGACAATGTCCACAAACTTTTTTGCGTTTTTAGGTGAATCGATAGGTAAGTAAAAAATGTAATCGGCACCAGCATAATTTTTCCTGATTTCGAAACCTGAAGGCGAAAAGAAGGTGAGAAGTATTTTATATTCCGGATGTTGACTTTTTATTTTTTCAATCAACGGTCTTCCTTGCTCAAACTCACCTAAGGAAGCACAATGAAACCAAACAATATTTTCCTGATCTCTATTTTGAAGTTTGGATTTAAGGCGATCAAAAATATTTTTTCTGCCGTCAACCCACAATTTCGCTTTCGAATTAAAGAGTGCAGCAACATGAAGTGCTACAGAATATAAAAAAACAGTGATGTTGTATAAAAAACGCATTAGTATGTATAAAATTCCTGTGGAGCTTTCTTATATAAAGGCAATATCCAAGCAACCTTTGCCCCATACAATATATCCAATCTCTTTTGAGTATCTTGTTTCATCAAATCGAAATCGAAACTTCTTCTGCTTTGAGTAAACCCTTGCATGCATTCAAAACCAAAATAAAAATTTACAAAGCGATTATTACTTAAATACAAATAGCCTAAATTTTCGCTTAGCAAAAAACCGTTAGTCAAGCGGTCATAGCCTTTTTTATAATCTTTAGAAAGTTGGGGAACATTGTTGCCAATTGTTTCAATTCTAATTTTATGTTGAATAAACCCAAGTCCAATATCAACAACAAGTCCTGAATTGGGGTTAGGTTTTTTAAAAGAAAACATTCTTCCAATGGTCCCTGAAACTGTAAAACCTCTTTCAAAAGTCCTGACATCGGCATATTCCCCTATTCTATTAATAATGGCCCCTGTAGATGTATTGATGCTATCAAATAAATTTTCTTTAGCGTCCTTTCCAAAAAAATAACTTCCATTTACACCAAAAGTCCAATAGCTCTTGGTTTTAAAATCAAGTTTGATTTCAACGGAGGAACTATTGCCAAATCGCTTTACCAAGTCGCCACCGGAGAGTTGAAAGCCATACGAAACACCGACTAATGGAGTAGATATGGAGGAATCTTTGAGACTTACTTGTGCTGATAAATAGGGCGAAATAAATAAGATCGAAAGGAAAAATAGATGTATTTTTTTTATGCTCATTTTAAAATATAATTCATTATCAGGGATGATTTATCCTTCACCATTTCGAATAAATAATGATCTATTCCTTTTAGGTGAAAAGTGACGGCTAATATACAGTTTTATAACGAATATATATGTCGAAAATTGCCATCAGAATTTATATATTTTCACTATATTCGCATTCTTATTAAATCAAGGAAAAACAATGGATAAAATTTCCAGAAAAATTCAAATGGTTGACTTAAAAAGTCAATACGAAAAAATAAAAACTGAAGTAGACAGTGCGATTCAAAATGTATTGAATAACACTGCTTTTATTAATGGTCCGGAAGTGAAAGCATTTCAGACAGAATTGGAACACTATCTAGGAGCCAAGCATGTTATCCCTTGCGCGAATGGAACAGATGCATTGCAAATAGCAATGATGGCCTTGGACTTAAAGCCTGGAGATGAAGTTATCACAGCCGATTTCACCTATGTTGCAACTGCAGAAGTGATTGCTTTACTTGGCCTGAAACCTGTTTTAGTAGACGTGATTCCAAATACATTTGAAATTGATACAGCAGCAATCGAAAAGGCAATTACACCGAAAACGAAAGCTATTGTTCCAGTTCATTTGTTTGGACAATGTGCCGACATGGAAGCAATCATGGCATTGGCAAAAAAACATAATTTATATGTTATTGAAGACACCGCACAAGCGATTGGCGCAGAATATATTTTTTCAGACGGAACAAAGAAAAAAGCAGGAACTATTGGAACAATAGGCTGCACCTCATTTTTTCCATCGAAAAATCTGGGCTGTTATGGTGACGGCGGAGCCATATTCACTAACGATGATACACTTGCCACTAAGATCAGAATCATCGCAAATCATGGGCAATCCGCACAATACATTCATGATTCTATTGGCGTAAATTCACGCCTGGACAGTATTCAGGCCGCTATTTTGAGAATCAAATTACGCGACCTAGATCATTATGCGGCTGCAAGAAATAAAGCAGCAACGTATTACGACAAAGCATTTGCAAATCATCCCAAATTAATAACACCCGCGCGCGCTAAATTCTCTAATCACGTTTTCCATCAGTACACACTTCAATTAAATGGAGTTGACAGAACAGCACTGCGTGATTTTCTAGCTAGCAAAGACATACCGGCAATGATTTACTACCCTATTCCATTGCATTTACAAAAAGCATATTTAGATTCACGCTACAAAGCAGGTGATTTCCCTGTAACAGAAAAACTTTGTGCATCCGTAATGTCATTGCCTATGCATACAGAATTGGACGAAGAAACATTAAAATATATTACTGATTCTGTTTTAGACTTTTGCAAATAATATTATTTTTAAAACTAGCTCATTAACTAATTTTCAAATTTCAAAATTGACAATATGAATATAGCAGTTGTAGGTACAGGATATGTGGGATTGGTAACAGGAACATGTTTAGCAGAAACAGGCAATCATGTCATCTGTGTCGATATCGATAACGTTAAAGTAAATAAAATGCAAGCAGGTATTGTTCCGATTTACGAACCACACTTGGATGTTCTATTTCAACGTAATATCAAACAAGGAAGATTAACTTTTACAACTGACCTAACTCAAGCAATTGAAAACGCAAAAATAATATTTCTTGCTTTACCAACTCCTCCAGGTGAAGATGGCTCAGCAGACCTTAGCTATATCTTGGGCGTAGCGAACGATCTGGGGAAAATCATAAAAGATTACAAAGTAATTGTTGACAAAAGCACTGTTCCTGTTGGCACGGCTGAAAAAGTGCGCGCAGCAGTTGCTAAACATGCAAAAGTAGAATTTGATATCGTTTCTAACCCTGAATTTTTACGCGAAGGATTTGCTGTTGATGATTTTTTAAAACCTGACCGTGTGGTGATTGGCACAAGCTCTGAGAAGGCCAGAAAAACAATGGAAGAACTTTACAAACCATACGTGCGCCAAGGAAATCCGATCATTTTTATGGATGAGAAATCGGCTGAATTAACCAAATATGCTGCCAATGCTTTCTTAGCAACGAAGATCACTTTCATGAATGAAATTGCAAACTTATGCGAGAAATTGGGCGCAGATGTGGATGCTGTTCGCATTGGAATAGGATCAGATGACAGAATAGGAAAACGGTTTTTATTTCCAGGAATTGGCTATGGCGGAAGTTGTTTCCCTAAAGATGTTCAAGCCTTGGCGAAATCTGCTGCAGAAGTAACATACAATTTCAAAATGCTGGAAGCTGTAATGGATATTAATGAGAAACAAAAAACCATTATCATTCCTAAAGTGAAAGATTATTTCAAAGGAGATCTAAAAGGAAAAAAAATTGCAATATGGGGCTTAGCATTTAAACCTGACACAGACGATATTCGCGAAGCACCAGCCCTTTACATAATTGAAGAATTACTGAAAGAAGGAGCGAGCGTCTCTGCATACGATCCGGAAGCTATGAACAATGTAAAAAACATAATGGGCAACCGTATCGCTTATGCATTGGATGAATACGATGCATTGCGAGATGCAGATGCTTTATTGATTGCAACGGAGTGGAGTTTATTTCGTACCCCAGATTTCGGAAAAGTTTCTTCTCTATTAAAAAACAAAGCAATTTTTGATGGAAGAAATTTATATGCGATCGATCAAATGAAAGAGATGGGCTATTATTACACAAGTATTGGAAGAGAAACTGTAAAAGGTTAATTAGCAAAAAGAGAGGATGAAAATTTTAGGTGCCTATGCTATACTCCTTTAACATACTTAACTTATTTGACAAACTATGAAAAGAATCTTAATAACAGGAGCAGCAGGCTTTTTAGGCTCACATCTTTGTGATCGCTTCATAAAAGAAGGTTACCATGTAATTGCAATGGATAATCTTATCACAGGAGATTTAAAAAATATTGAGCATTTAATGAAGCTGGAACATTTTGAATTCTACCATCATGATGTTTCAAAATTTGTATTCGTACCAGGTGAACTGGATTACATTTTACATTTTGCTTCTCCCGCTTCTCCAATCGATTATTTAAAAATTCCAATTCAAACATTAAAAGTGAGTTCGCTTGGAACCCACAATTTACTTGGATTGGCTCGTGTAAAAAAAGCAAGAATATTGGTAGCATCCACTTCTGAAGTATATGGCGATCCAATGGTTCATCCACAAACTGAAGAATATTGGGGCAATGTAAACCCTGTTGGTCCAAGAGGTGTGTATGATGAAGCAAAGCGATTCATGGAAGCAATAACCATGGCATATCATACATATCATGGTTTGGAAACACGAATCATACGCATCTTCAACACGTATGGTCCTCGTATGCGACTGAATGACGGACGCGTATTACCCGCTTTTATTGGACAAGCATTGCGTGGTGAAGATTTAACCATGTTTGGTGACGGTTCTCAAACACGATCATTTTGTTATGTGGATGATCTTGTAGAGGGTATTTATCGATTATTGATGAGTAATTATTCTCAGCCAGTGAACATTGGTAATCCAAGTGAAATAACAATCAAAGAGTTTGGTGAAGAAATTATTAAATTAACAGGAACAAAACAAAAATTAATTTCAAAACCATTGCCACAAGATGATCCAAAACAAAGAAAGCCGGACATCACAAAAGCAAAAGAAATTTTAGGTTGGGAACCCAAAGTAGACCGTGCTGAAGGATTGAAAATTACCTACGACTATTTCAAATCGCTTTCGCAAGAAGAATTAAATAAAACCGAACACAGAAATTTTAATTAATGAGCAAAGAATATTTTAGTCACGAAACTGCGATCATTGATGAGGGTTGTAAAATTGCCAATGGTGTTAAGATTTGGCATTTCTCTCATATAATGCCCAATTGTACTATTGGGGAAAATTGCAATATCGGACAAAATGTTGTCATATCTCCAGAGGTAGTGCTAGGCAAAAATGTGAAAGTACAAAACAATGTTTCTATCTACACGGGAGTAACTTGCGATGACGATGTATTTCTTGGACCATCTATGGTTTTTACCAATGTAATTAATCCGAGAAGTGCTATTAACAGAAAAAGCGAATATGCAAAAACGCATGTTGGTAAAGGTGCATCGATTGGTGCAAATGCAACAATCGTTTGCGGACATGATATTGGTGAATATGCGTTCATTGGAGCTGGAGCTGTTGTTACTAAACATGTTCAGCCTTATTCATTGTGGGTAGGAAACCCAGCAAAACAAATGGGATGGATCAGTGAATACGGACACCGATTACAATTCGACAAAGAAGGAATAGCTGTTTGCTTTGAAAGTAATGAGATGTACAAACTCGATAATGGAGTTGTAAAAAAAATAAAATGATAATGAGTGAAAAAATAAAATTTGCAGTAATCGGTCAGGGGCACATCGGAAAACGTCATGCTGATATGGTTCGGAGAAATCCAGAAGCAGAGCTAATTGCTGTTTGTGATATTGCACCTAAAGGACAACTGGGATTAAATGATTTAAAAGAATTATTTTACAATTCTGTTGAAGATCTTTTGGAAGCTCATCCAGAAATTGAAGTTGTGAATGTGTGCACACCCAATGGTTTACATGCCCAACATTCATTAATTGCTTTGGAGGCAGGTAAAAATGTCGTATGTGAAAAGCCAATGGCTCTTACAAAAGCAGATTGTGAGGCAATGTTATTTAAAGCGCTGCAAGTAAATAAGACTGTGTTTTGCGTGATGCAAAATCGTTATTCACCGCCTTCAGTTTGGTTAAAAAAAATAGTAGACGAAAAAATTATTGGCGATGTGTTTATGGTCCAATTAAATTGTTATTGGAACCGGGATGAACGTTACTACCTGCCGGCCGGACAGGCGGGCAAAAAAGAAGGATGGAAAGGGAATCAAGAATTAGACGGTGGAACATTGTTTACACAGTTTTCGCACTGGGTCGATCTACTTTACTGGATCTTTGGTGATATGAAAGATTTTCAAGCAAAATTCAACGACTTCAATCACGCTAACCTTACTGAATTTGAAGACAGCGGCTTTGTAAATTTCAATTTCACTAATGGCGGAATGGGAAGCATTAACTATTCTACTGCTGTGTGGGACACAAACTTAGAAAGTAGCATTACTATAATCGGAAGCAATGGAAGCGTAAAAGTAGGCGGGCAATATATGGACAAAGTAGAATATTGTCATATCAAAAACTATGCGTTACCAATGCTTGACCCCACGAATGAAGCGAATGATTATGGCGCTTACAAAGGCTCAGCCAACAATCACCCTCAAGTAATTTCAAATGTTATTAATACATTAAAAGGAAGAACCACCATGACCACAAATGCAATGGAAGGATTGAAAGTGGTTGATATCATAGAAAGAATTTATTCATTACGAAACCCTGACAGAAAATCATAAGATTATGATCGATAAAATAAAAAACAAAGAAGCAAAAATTGCTGTTATTGGACTTGGATATGTTGGATTGCCAATTGCACTTGCTTTTGCAAAAAAAGTGAAAGTAATTGGCTTTGACATCAATGAAGAGCGGGTGAAGATGATACAGAACCATATTGATCCTTCACAGGAATTAGGAGCAAAAGATTTTGAAGGCTGTGATATAGAATTTACCGCTTCAATAGATGTTCTAAAATCAGCGAACTTTTTTATTATTGCTGTACCTACTCCAATTGATGAGCACAATCTTCCTGATCTAAAACCATTACTTGGTGCGTCTCAAACTGTTGGAAAAGCATTAAAAAAAGGCGATTATGTTGTTTATGAATCGACCGTGTACCCGGGATGCACGGAAGAAGATTGTATTCCAGTTTTAGAAGAAGTATCGGATTTAAAATTTAAAACCGATTTCAAAGTTGGCTATTCTCCAGAACGTATAAATCCAGGAGATAGAGAACACACCATTACTAAAATTTTAAAAGTTGTTTCTGGATGTTGCGAAGAGTCGTTAGAAGTAATTGCTGAAACATATAAAATAATTGTGGAGCCAGGTGTATTCAAAGCATCATCAATAAAAGTTGCAGAAGCAGCCAAAATTATAGAGAATACGCAACGCGATGTGAACATTGCTTTAATGAATGAATTGTCTATCATTTTTAGTCGTATTGGAATTAACACTTACGATGTATTAGAAGCTGCAGGAACAAAATGGAACTTCTTAAAATTTTCTCCCGGATTAGTTGGAGGACATTGTATTGGTGTGGATCCCTACTACTTGACCTATAAGGCAGAAGCCTTAGGGTATCATGCTCGCGTGATCAATTCAGGGCGTTATGTAAATGACTCGATGGGGTTTTATATTGCAAAGCAAACTGTTAAAAAAATTATCGCTGCGAAAAAAAATCTGGCAGAATCCCGCGTATTAGTTATGGGTGCAACATTTAAAGAAAATGTAAGTGATGTAAGAAACTCTAAAGTTTCTGATGTCATCAACGAATTTAAATCATATGGTGTGCAGGTTGACGTAATTGACCCACATGCTAAATCAGATGAACTCAAACATGAATACGGCTACGAATTAGTAAAAACAATTAGCAAAGGGTATGATGCTGTGGTTGTTGCTGTTAATCACAATGAGTATTTAGCTTATGATGAAGCTTATTTCAAATCAATACTTTCTGATGGAGGAATTTTGGTTGATATAAAAGGGATTTTAAAAGGAAAAATAAAACAATTAAATTATTGGAGCTTATAATGAAAAAGATATTGATAACAGGCGGCGCAGGCTTCATTGGCTCTCACGTTGTCAGACTATTTGTAACTAAATATCCGAATTATCACATTGTCAATCTAGACAAATTAACCTACGCAGGTAATCTTGCCAACTTAAAAGATATTCAAGATAAGCCCAACTACACTTTTGTGAAAGGAGATATCGTGGATGCAGATTTCGTAAATGAACTTTTCACATTGCACAAATTGGATGGTGTGATTCATCTTGCAGCAGAAAGCCACGTTGATAGAAGCATTTCAAACCCTCTGGAGTTTGTAATGACGAATGTTATCGGCACTGTTAATTTATTAAATGCCGCAAAAAATCAATGGAAAGAAAATTTTTCTGCTCATCGATTTTACCATGTTTCTACCGATGAAGTATATGGCTCTCTGGGTGAAACGGGCATGTTTACAGAAACAACAGCATACGACCCACACAGTCCTTATTCCGCATCAAAAGCAAGTTCCGATCATTTTGTAAGGGCTTATCACGACACGTATGGAATGGATGCAGTTATTTCAAATTGTTCCAACAATTACGGAAGTCATCATTTTCCTGAAAAATTAATCCCGCTCTCCATTCACAACATCAAAAACAACAAATCGATTCCAATTTATGGAACTGGTGAAAACATTCGTGACTGGCTGTGGGTAGAAGACCATGCTCGTGCAATAGACGTTATATATCATCAGGCAAAAACAGGAACCACCTACAATATTGGTGGTCACAATGAATGGACAAATATTGATCTAATACATTTGCTTTGCAAAATCATGGATAAAAAACTAAATCGTGCTGAAGGAGAATCTGCAAAACTGATTACATATGTAAAAGATCGCGCAGGACATGATCACCGATATGCTATTGATTCTTCAAAACTTCAAAAAGAATTGGGATGGGTACCCTCTTTGCAATTTGAAGAAGGATTGACCAAAACCGTTGACTGGTATTTAAATAATGAAGCTTGGCTAAGCAATGTTACTTCAGGTGATTATAAAAAATATTACGAAACCCAATACGTTAAAAGATAATTTCAAACCGTATCATTATTAACTTTTAACACAACAATGTATAACAACTCTTTTCACGATATAAACATAACCTCGAAGACATTTTTAGTGACTGGAGGTGCCGGATTCATAGGTTCAAATCTTGTAGAATACCTCTTAAAATACAATGCAAAAAAGGTGGTCGTTTTAGACAATCTAGCAACAGGATTTGAAGAAAATATTCAACCGTATCTGCAATTACCAAATTTTGAATTCATCAATGGAACTATTTGCAACATGGAGGACTGCGAAAAGGCATGTATTGGAATTGATTACGTATTCCATGAAGCTGCCTTAGGTTCTGTACCACGCTCCATCAAAAATCCGATCGCAACTCATCAGGTAAATGCAACTGGATTCATTAATGTTTTAATTGCTGCACGCGATGCAAAAGTAAAGCGAATAGTATATGCCAGTTCTTCTTCCGTTTATGGTGATAGCAAAATCTTACCAAAAGTGGAGAACCAAATAGGCAGACAATTATCGCCTTATGCCGTTTCAAAAATGACAAACGAATTGTATGCGGAAATTTTCTCAAAAACATACAATATGGAAATCATAGGATTGAGGTATTTCAATATTTTCGGTCCCAGACAAAATCCATTAGGCGAATACGCTGCTGCCATTCCACTTTTCTTAAACGCTATATTAAATAATGAAGCACCTACGTTAAATGGCGATGGGGAACAAACACGCGATTTTACATTTGTAGAAAATGCAGTACAAGCAAATATGAAAGCAATGTTTGCGGAAAATATAAATACACAAGGCAATGTATTTAATATTGCTGTTGGTGAACGGGTTTCATTAAATCAATTAATTGAAATACTAAAAAAATTAACTGGTGCTTCCGTTAAACAAATATACCGTGAAGAACGCATGGGGGATGTGCGCGACTCCTTGGCCGATATTTCAAAAGCAAAAACAAGCATTGGATACGAACCTAAAATAAAAATTGAAGAAGGATTGAAACATACACTTGATTGGTTCAAAACACACTATTAATAAACTGCAATGGGATTATTCAATTTCTTCAAAAAAACTACGCGACTTGAAACTCCGGTAGACCTTTCAACGCTGGGATGCGATATCCATTCTCATTTTATTCCTGGGATTGACGATGGCGCAAAAACGATTGAAGACAGCGTTCAGATGATCACAGAGTTGCACAAGATGGGATACAAAAAGGTGATCACTACTCCGCATATCATGAGCGATTATTACCGAAATACTCCTGAAATTATTTTGGGCGGATTAGATAAAGTGAGAGCTGCACTGAAAGAAGCAAACATTCCTATTGAAGTAAATGCTGCGTCTGAATACTATTTAGATTATGATTTTGAACGTAAACTGGACGAGGAAAAATTATTGACTTTCGGAGACAATCATCTCTTATTTGAGATCTCTTATATGAATCCTCCCGACAATTTAATGCACGTCATTTTCAAAATGCAATTACATGGATACAAGCCTGTATTAGCACATCCCGAGCGTTACAATTTTTGGCATACCGATTTCAAAAAATACGAAACCTTTATAGATAAAGGCGTATTACTTCAAATGAATATCAACTCCCTTACTGGCTATTATTCTATCTCTACAAAAAAAATAGCGGAACAAATGATTGATAAAAACATGATCTCTTTCTTAGGAACAGATTGTCACCACATCGGACATATTGATCTTATAAAGAATGTTGTGTATGAAAAACATTTATTGAAATTGATCGAAAGCGAAACGCTTTTAAATAAGACTCTTTAATTTTCCCCCTTCACAGTTTCAATATTATTTTGAGAAAAAAGCTAAAAAAACTGCTTAATATTTATAAAGGTTAACCTTTCAATGGTCTTGCATACGCAATCACATCTTTATCTGTTATGGTTTTATCACAAAGAATAATCAAACGCTCCACCACATTTCTGAATTCACGAATATTTCCTGTCCAGTTAATTTTTTGAAGTTCTTTCATGGCTTCTTTTGTGAATGATTTCAGAGGCATACCATGATCCTCACAGATCATTTTGAGAAAATGCTGCGCCAACAAGGGAATATCGTCCTTCCGTTCATTCAAGGAAGGAACATGAATTAAAATAACACTCAAGCGATGGTAAAGATCCTCTCTGAAATTTCCCGCAGCAATTTCTTTCTGCAAATCCTTATTCGTAGCGGCAACAACGCGTACATTTACTTTGATCTCTTTTTCACCACCAACTCGGGTAATTTTATTTTCCTGCAACGCTCTTAACACTTTTGCCTGAGCCGATAAACTCATATCACCTATCTCATCCATAAATAAGGTGCCGCCTTCTGCCTGCTCAAATTTACCTTTCCGCTGATTTATTGCAGATGTAAAAGCGCCTTTTTCGTGACCGAACAATTCACTTTCAATCAATTCACTTGGTATAGCCGCACAATTCACTTCAATAAGTGGAGCATTCGCTCTATTACTCTTCTCATGCAGCCAACGAGCCACCAATTCTTTTCCACTTCCGTTCCCTCCAGTTATCAATACACGTGCATCTGTTGGAGCAACACGTTCAATCATTTCCTGAATCTGAGCGATTGCTTTCGACTCACCCACCATATCAAATGTTTTGCTAACTTTTTTCTTCAGCACTTTTGTTTCCGTCACTAACGTAGATTTGTCCATTGCATTTCGGATGGTTACCAACAAACGATTTAAATCCAATGGTTTAGCAATAAAATCAAAAGCTCCTTTTTTAACAGCCTCAACGGCTGTTTCTATATTGCCATGTCCGGAAACCATAACAACAGGAGTGTCGGATGACAATTGCATTACTTTATCCAACACTTCAATACCATCCATCTTAGGCATTTTAATATCGCATAACACAATGTCGTACTTTTCTTTTTGGATCATGGCAACCCCTTCTATCCCATCGGCCGCTTCATCAACAATATACTTTTCATATTCAAGGATCTCACGCAATGTTTTACGGATACTTTTTTCGTCATCAATGATTAATATCTTCGCCATTTTATTTTTTATTTTAACAGATCAAATTTACGAATTCATCAGTTCATACAACACACCCTCTTTTAAAGAATAAGTTGATAAGCGCATTTTCTTTATATCTAATGTTGAAAGAATAAAATTTACCAGAATACTTGATATCACTATCATATCTACCCGCATAGCAACCAAGCCTTTCATATTCAGTCGTTCTGCATTTGTTGATCTGAGAATAGACTCAAGAACTATGGAACATTCATTTAGATCAAAAGTATATTCCGTTTTATTTACTAAGATATCAGGAGAATAAAATCGAAAGGCAACCATTTCCGCTAAAGAATCAAAAGATCCGGAGGAGCCTATTAATTCGGTAATCGGATATTTTTTTACAGCTGTTAAAAGTGGCTGAAGCTCCATTAGCAGATAATCATTCATTTTATGAATCTCTTTTTCGGTAATTGGATCGGAGGGAGAGAACATTTCTAGAAGTCGTGCAGCACCCAATAAAAAACTTTGTTTCCAAAATATTTCATTTTTATTTGCAATGATAAATTCGGTACTTCCTCCTCCAATATCAATTATTAAAGCGGTATCCTCATCCAACTTAACAGCTGACCGCACGCCATAATAGATCAATTCGGCTTCTTTGTCACCTGATATTACATTGATATTAATACCCGTTTCCTGCATGGCTTCTGACACGAAATGGCTTCCATTTGAAGCCCCTCTGATAGCAGACGTAGCAAAAGCTAAGACCTTATCAACCGTATAATTCTCTATGGTTTGTTTGTGTTTCTTTAACGCATCGATACCGCGTTGAAATGGAACCGGAGCAATAAAACCTTTATTTATTCCACCTTCTGCAAGCTTTACGGATATTTTTGTTTGAAATAAATGCTGATAGGATTTATCGGAATTAACTTCAACGATTAGTAAGTTAAATGTATTCGTTCCAAGATCAATAACAGCTATTCTACTCATAAAAAATATTTCGATTTCAATGTTTCATTTAAAAATATAAAATTTATCCTAATGACAACACATGAGACGATGTACATTTTTTATCCCTTAAAGAAAAGCCATTTACCAAGCTCTTTCCAAGTAACTTTTTTGCCGTACATTAATATTCCTGTTCTGTAAATACGGCCTGCAATCCAAGTTGTAAATAAAAAGCCTATAACTAGAAGACTCATTGACAAGGCTAACTCCCAGGCCGGAACGCCAAAAGGAAGTCGAACCATCATAACGATAGGAGAAGTAAATGGAATGATAGAAAACCAAAAAGCCATTGAACTTTGCGGATCTTGAATGACACTCTGAGCAACTACAAAGGACAATATCAAAGGAATAGTTATCGGCATCATAAACTGCTGTGTATCTGCCTCACTGTCGACAGCTGCACCAACAGCTGCAAAAAAAGCACTGTACATGAGGTATCCCACAAGAAAATAAAATAAAAAACACAGTAATATGGCTACGATGTCAACACTTTTAAAATCATTCCAAAGCTTTGCTATTTCTCCTGTATCGGCATTGTGCTTCATTTCAGAAAAATTAAGGTCAGCACCAATCTTAATTGTTTGTTCTTTCTGCTGAATTTGCTTCATGTCTACATCTTTCAAAATAGTTACTGTTGCTATACTATACAACGTGCCTGTTAAAATAACCCACAATAAAAATTGTGTCAGACCAACCAATGCAATTCCAACAATCTTCCCCATCATCAACTGAAAAGGTTTTACGGAAGACAAAATTACTTCCACGATACGACTGGTCTTCTCTTCCATCACTCCGCGCATAACCTGCACACCATATAAGAAAATGAAAAAATAAATCAAAAAAGCACAAACCAAACCAATTGCAGTGTACAAACCTGTATTTGTTTTTTTATCATTCCCATCTTTGTCGACCTGCGTAGTGATCATGGTGAACGATGCTTTATCTTTTGCATCCTTAATAAAATTGGGATCAACCTTATTCTTCGCAAGCATAACATTAAATATCATTTTACTTAAGGCGCTTTCTATATAGGACTGAGCAGAATTACTCATTTGCTGTTTATAGATTAAACGGATGCCTTTTTGCCCACCATTCAATACATTTTGTGGAATCCAAAGTATAGCATCATATTCTGTATCAAAAAAACCTTGACGAGCTTGATCCAATGAAATCTGAGGGTAATCAAAATGAACATTATCTTTTTCAGGAATCAACCCTTTCGTATCGCCTGACTTATCAACGTATGTAAATAAAAAACTCTCATCTACCACTTCTATCTTTTGCATTTGAGTTTTCTGCATGGAAAGATAGATGGGAACAATTCCAATACCCGCCATCAAAATAGGACCAAGAATCGTCATGATAATAAATGATTTTTTCTTAACCCTTGAAAGGTATTCACGTTTTATGATGAGAAAAATTTTATTCATTGTACTTCTTTTTTATTCCGTAAAATTACTTTGTGTTCCAACAACATTTTCTTCGTTTACTTTCGCAATAAATATATCATTCATACTTGGCACAATTTCTCTATAAGACTGGATATCAACAGCAGCCAAAACAGATTCTAGTAATTGGTTGGACTTTGAATTTCCAACCAACTGCACCTGCGCTTTGCAATAATCACCATCTACAGTATGCTCTAATAATTTCCCAAACGTCCATAATGAATTTGTAAAACTCATCATTGTTCCTGTGAATTCTATTTCGTAGATATTTGATTTATATGCTTTACGGATTTCTTTTACAGCGCCATCTACAATTTTTTTCGATCGATGGATGAGCGCAATGTTGTCGCACAACTCTTCTACAGACCCCATATTATGGGTAGAAAACAAAATGGTAGATCCTTGTTTTTTTAAATTTAAAATTTCGCTTTTGATAATGTTTGCATTGATAGGATCGAATCCGCTGAAAGGCTCATCCAAAATCAATAGCTTTGGTTCATGCAAAACAGTGACAATGAATTGCACTTTCTGCTGCATTCCTTTTGATAATTCTTCCACTTTTTTATTCCACCACGCATCGATCTCAAATTTCTCAAACCAAAATTTCAACTTTTTCTTTGCATCAACTTTGCTCATTCCTTTCAACTGAGCCAAATACAAGGCTTGCTCTCCTACTTCCATCTTTTTGTACAAACCCCGCTCTTCAGGTAAGTATCCAATTTGCTCAATATGTTTTTGAGAAAGTTTTTCATCTTCAAAAAAAAGCTCTCCGCTATCAGGGCCGGTAATTTGATTAATGATACGAATCAAAGATGTTTTTCCGGCACCATTCGGTCCAAGCAAACCAAATATACTTTGACTAGGAATATCGAGCGATACATCATCCAATGCAGTATGACTGGCGTAACGCTTTACAATATTTTTTGCAGATAGGATGTTATTCATTATTCAAAATATTGTTTCATGCGTTCAAAAAAGCCTTTGTCCTTTTTACCCGGTTTCGGTTTAAAGTTTTCTGCTTCATTCAGTTCCTCTAAAATTTTCTTTTCGTCTTTTGTTAAATTTTGTGGGGTCCATACATTAATATTTACGAGAATATCGCCACGACCATAGGTATTAATATCAGGCAAACCTTTCCCTTTTAATCGAAGTATTTTACCACTTTGTGTACCTGCATCAATTTTCACTTTTGCTTTACCATCAATTGTAGGCACTTCTATTTGAGTTCCCAAAGCAACATCTGAAAAACTTACATAATGATCATAAAACAAATGCATTCCCTCTCGCTTCAGGTGCTCGTGCTCTATTTCTTCTACGACTACGATCAAATCCCCAGAAACACCTCCACGAGCCCCCATATTTCCTTTTCCTGAAACCGACAATTGCATCCCTTCAGCAACACCTGCAGGAATATTGATGCTAATCACTTCTTCTGCATGAATAATTCCATCGCCATGACAAGGAACACATTTTTCAGTTATGCTTTGTCCTTCACCTCCACAAGTAGGGCAAGTGCTGGTGGTTTGCATTGCACCTAATATGGTATTCGTAACACGAGTCACTTGTCCGGAACCTTTGCATGTTGAACAAGTATTGAATGAAGAGCCATTTTTTGCTCCGCTTCCACTACATGTTTTACAAGAAACATATTTATTTACTTTGATTTTTTTCTCAACGCCATTCGCAATTTCTTCCAATGACATTTTCACTTTCACACGTAGATTCGAGCCTCTATTTACTCTTCTGCCTCCTCGACCGCCGCCACCGCCACCAAAATGTCCACCGAAAATATCTCCAAACTGACTGAAAATATCGTCCATATTCATTCCTCCAAACCCTCCTTGACCGCCTCTACCTCCACCAAAACCTGCATTACCATTCATGCCTGCATGGCCATACTGATCGTATCGCTGTTTCTTTTCAGGTGAACTTAATATTTCATAGGCTTCAGCGGCTTCTTTAAATTTTTCTTCTGCTGCTTTATCTCCAGGATTTTTGTCCGGATGAAATTTGATTGCCATCTTACGATATGCTTTTTTTATTTCGTCAGCACTCGCACTTTTTGTTATTTCTAATATCTCGTAAAAATCTCTTTTAGACATCTTATTTATTTGAAAATTTATTAATTTGATGATATGAAAATGTACAAAAATTGGAATCTGAAAAACAAATTACTATGGTAATTCAATTAAACATTTCCAAATTAACACATTAGCTACCTATCACCACTTTTGCAAAGCGAATGATTTTACCATTTAAACTATACCCTTTTTCTAACTCCTCCACAACTTTACCTTTGAGATCGTCTGAAGGAGCAGGAATATTGGTGATCGCTTCATGAATATCTGCATCAAACGTTGCTCCAACAGCATTCATCTCTGCCAAGCCCTTTTGTGTCAATGTACTTTTAAATTTATTGAAGATAAGATTGACGCCATCATTCACCGCTTTAATATCTGTTGTTTCGGAATTTGATTTGATAGCACGTTCAAAATCATCAAGAACTGGCAAGATACTTTTAAAAACATCTTCACCGGCCGATTGCATCAATTCGATCTTTTCTTTCGCAGTTCTTTTCCTAAAATTATCAAATTCGGAATACAATCTGAGATATTTATCATTGAGCTCATCTGCTTTTGCTTTTAGCTCAGAAATTTGTTTTTCAGAATCATCGATTCCATTTGTTTCTTCTTGCGAAATTTGCTCTTCATTTTGCTCGTTCACTTTATCACTTTCTGATGTATTCATTTTCTTAAATATGTTTTTTATTTTTCTCATTTATTTTACTTAACCCCAGCTCAATTAAAATCGTAACTCTTCTTTTTCAAGGTTAGGATTTTAAAACCGCTTCTCACTCTCAAATTATTTGCCATCAAAGATAATAAGACAATTTGACATAAATACCCAGAAACAAAAAGACAGAATCCTATTGAATTCTGTCTTAAAAAGAAAACCAGTCCTATTACTATTTTCCGTCCGTTGTGATCAGCTTAGAAAGTTCATTCTCTAAACCTGCTCCGCGAAGCACGTCACCTTTTGCTACAATAACACCATTTTCATCAATCAAAAAGCCGGCAGGAATTGAATTAACCCCATATAATGCAGCTGGTTGTGATTGCCAACCACCCAAATCACTGATATGATTTTCCCATATCATTCCTAATTTAGCAATTGAATTGATCCATGCGTCTTTGTTGTTGTCCAAGGAAACGCTGAATACCGTAAATCCTTTTGCTTTCTTATTGAATTTTGTGTCTTTAAATTTAGTATAATTTGCAACCACATTTGGCATTTCATTACGGCATGGTCCACACCAGGAAGCCCAGAAATCGATTAATACGATCTTACCTTTTAACGAAGACAATGCTAAAGGATTTCCTTTTGTATCATTGAATTTTAATTCAGGGGCCTTGTTACCAACATTAAGTCCTACAATAACACCTGATTTTTGATCCTGATCAGCAGAATCACTTTTTATGAATCCAAAAGCAAGCACTGAAACAGCTGCAAGCACTAAAATGATGTTTATCTTTTTCATAAGCACAAATTTATAATTTTTTTCGGACTATTTCCTTACAATTTGTGCGCCAAGTTTCTGTAAGCGGGTATCAATATTCTGGTACCCCCTGTCAATCTGCTCTATATTATGGATGGTACTCTTTCCATTAGCTGAAAGTGCGGCAATCAATAAGGATACACCGGCACGAATATCAGGAGAAGTCATAGAGATCCCCTTTAATTGATGTTCTCTGTTCAATCCGATCACGGTTGCCCTGTGTGGGTCACACAAAATGATCTGTGCTCCCATATCGATGAGCTTATCTACAAAGAAAAGGCGGCTTTCAAACATTTTCTGGTGAATCAATGCCGTTCCTTTCGCCTGCGTAGCTACTACTAAAACAATGCTTAAAAGATCGGGAGTAAAACCTGGCCAAATGGCATCCGAAATGGTCAAAATAGAACCATCTATAAAGGTATCTATTTCATAACTGTCTTGAGAAGGTATAAAAATGTCATCACCTCTGCGTTCTAATTTAATCCCTAATCGTTGAAAAACACTTGGTATGATACCTAATTCATCCCAATGAACATCTTTAATAGTAATTTCTGACTGTGTCATAGCAGCCAAACCAATAAAACTTCCTACCTCAATCATATCGGGCAACATTCGATGTGTTGTACCACCTAAATACTCTACCCCTTCAATCGTTAATAGATTGGATCCTATTCCCGTGATCTTGGCCCCCATTCTGTTCAACATTTTACACAATTGCTGAACGTATGGCTCACAAGCAGCATTATAAATGGTAGTGGTGCCTTTCGCCAGAACAGCTGCCATTAAAATATTGGCCGTTCCTGTTACAGAAGCTTCATCCAATAGCATGTAGCATCCTTTTAAATTACTTGCCTCTACTTTATAGAAATCATTTTCATCATCGTAAATGAATTTAGCTCCTAAATTTTGAAAACCAATAAAGTGGGTATCCAATCTGCGTCTTCCAATTTTATCACCACCTGGTTTAGGGATGTATCCTTTTCCGAAACGGGAAAGCAAAGGGCCAACAATCATTATTGAACCTCTTAAGCTGCCGCCTTTCTTTTTAAACTCAGCGGAATTTAAATAATCGACATTGACATTATCTGCTTGAAAGGTATACTCTTCATGCCCTGTTTTTTCAATTTTTACGCCTAAATCACGCAACAGATCGATCAATTTATTTACATCCACAATATCCGGAATATTACCGATCACTACTTTTTCAGGAGTCAGCAACACCGCACATAGAATCTGTAATGCCTCATTTTTGGCGCCTTGTGGAATAATTTCGCCTTTTAATTTTTTACCACCGATGATTTCGAATACGCTCATTTTCTTTAAATTTCAAATTGAAAAATGGATAACTATAGACCCCTGTGGATCTTATTTACGAAGTACGAATTAAAACAGGTTTGAAGAAACCACCCTTTTAGCATTTTACCAACTATCCATTGTTAATTAGAATAATAAAAAAAGCCTCATTCGGATTTTTCCAGATGAGGCTTTTCATTAAGGCATAGGGGTTAAAATCTCTTTTTAAACTTTGGGTTGTTATTGTTCTGACGGAAACCGTTTTGTTTTCCACCACCATTGTTTTGTTTTTTCTTGTCTCTGCCACCATCTCTGCTTGGAGAAGGAGAGCGAGGAACAAAGGTTTGAGTGCTTCTTAAAGCTGAAGGATCAGTTAATACCAATTCCCCTTTTGAAAGCTCCTGCAATTGTTTTAAGATCACCTCATCATTTACTGAATCACGGTTCCATGTCAAGTAAGAACGTTTCATTAAATTAGCGATCTGTTCAACCAATGCGTTTTTTTCATCACCATTCGGCATTTCTCTTCCTTTGGCAATGATACGCTCTACCGTTTTTCCATAATGCTTGTAACGGATATCATTACTCGGATAAAGCACTCGATCGGGTTTTGTTTGAAATGTTTCAGCGGTAGGCTTTGGGTAAGGTGAATCAACATCTAATTTAAATTCAGAAATAATAAAAATATGATCCCACAATTTATGTTTAAAATCTGTTACATCTCTTAAATGAGGGTTTAATTGACCCATCACATTGATGATCGCTTGCGCAACTTTGTTTCGTTCATCACGATCTTCAACGGCAATTGCGAAATCGATCATTTTTTGAATGTTTCTGCCATATTCGGGAATAATCATTTTTGGCAGACTAGTGTTATATTCCATCTAATCTATTTTTATTTGGTAGTATCTAACTCTAAAAGAGAATTCAAAAGTAGTGATTTTATTGGAATACGACAAACATATTTTGTTTATCCCCTTTCAATACTGTGTGTGAAAATAAAAAAACATTCCACACTATTTTTTGGTCTTATAAAAAAAGAAACGATAGCAAGTTCGATTAACATAGAATCCTGAATTATTAAAAGGTAGAATATTGTCAAAAGGCCAAGGTTCCTTTACAGAGTATTATTAAAACTTTCTTACTTTTTCTTTCAGAATTTGCTCAAAAAAATGATTTTTTTGTACGGCTTATTTTGTTAAATTTGCGACACTTAAAACCCTTCGGCTTTGCTCGTGAGGATAAATAGAAATAAATAGTAATTTTTAATTTTTATGAAAATATTAGTTTGTATCAGTAATGTTCCTGACACCACCACAAAGATCAGTTTTACAAATGGTGACACTACATTTAACACTGCAGGTGTTCAGTTTATTATCAACCCATATGATGAGTGGTATGCCTTGGTTCGCGCATTGGAATTAAAAGAAGTTCAAGGTGGAAATGTTACTATTATTCACGTGGGTGCAGCTGACAGTGAAGCTACGATAAGAAAAGGATTAGCGATTGGTGCAGACGATGCCGTTCGTATTGATGCAGAGCCGAATGATGCATTTGCTGTGGCAGAATTAATTGCTGCTTATGCAAAGGATAAAGGTTTTGACTTGATCATGGCTGGTAAAGAAACGATTAGCTATAATGGATCTATGGTGGGTGCAATGTTATCTGAACTATTGAATTTGCCTTTCGTTTCCATGGCTACCAAACTAGAAATTACAAATAACATTGCAACGATTGAACATGATATTGATGGGGGAACTGAAGTTGTTGAATGTCCATTACCAATGGTAATATCAGCAAACAAAGGAATGGCAGAAGCGCGTATACCTAACATGCGTGGAATTATGGCAGCACGTTCTAAACCCTTAGAAATTGTTGCAGCATCTGCTTCTGACAAATTAACTTCTATTACTGGATTCACTTTATCAAAAGGTCGTACCGACTGCAAATTCATTGATGCATCTACTCCTGAGAAATTGATCGAGCTGTTACATACGGAAGCAAAAGCAATCTAATAAAAAACGAATTTCAAATTTTAAAAATTTAAGATCTATGTCAGTTTTAATATATACAGAAATAGCAAAAGGCAAAGTAAAAAAATCTTCTTTGGAAGCTGTTAATTATGGTAGCAGGATTGCGGCACAATTAAACACAACAGCTACAGCTGTAATAGTAGGAGATGCTGATCTGGCTGACCTTGGAAAAGCAGGAGCTACAAAAGTATTGAAATTAAAAAATGATAAGTTAACAAATTTTGATGGTCAATATTTGACGGCAGCGATTGAACAAGTAGTATCCGCAGAAGGTGCTACCATCATTATTTTTGCTCACGATTTCACCGGAAAAGAAGTTGCACCGCGATTAGCTGCAAAATTAAAAGCAGGAATTGTTGCTGGTGCTGTTGACAACCCCACCATCTCAGGTGATTCATTTACAGTTAAGAAAAATGTTTTTTCAGGAAAAGCCGTTGCAACATACAGCATCACTTCTGCAAAAAAAATCATTTCGTTATTGCCAAACTCATTCCCAATTGAATTAAATGGAAGTGCAGTTGAAGCAACAGATTTTGCAGCTAATTTAGATACTATCACTTCTCCTATAAAAGTGAAAGAAGTGAAAAAAGTAACCACCGAATTAAACTTACCGGATGCAGAATTAGTTGTATCAGCAGGCCGTGGAATGAAAGGCCCTGAAAATTGGGGCATGATCGAAGAATTAGCAAAAGAATTAGGAGCGGCAACAGCATGTTCTCGCCCTGTTGCAGATATGCACTGGCGTCCTCACCACGAACACGTTGGTCAAACAGGAGTTGCTATCCGACCTAACTTATATTTTGCCATAGGAATATCTGGGGCTATTCAACATTTAGCAGGAGTCAATGGCAGTAAGACCATTGTTGTAATCAATTCCGATAAAGAAGCACCATTTTTCAAATCAGCTGATTATGGTATTGTTGGTGACGCCTTTGAAATTGTGCCAAAATTAATTGAAGCAGTAAAACATTTCAAAGCAAACCACAACTAAGATTTAGAATTATTATTCGTAATTTAGATTTTAGGAAAGAAAAGGCCGTTAAGTGAAAAAAGTTAAATTAGAAATTGTAGGATTGTCATATAGTCAAACCCAAACGGGTGCCTACACATTGGTACTTGGCGAGACAAAAGGAAAAAGAAGATTGCCGATTGTTATCGGCGGATTTGAAGCACAGGCAATTGCAATTGAGTTAGAAAAAATGACACCCAGCCGCCCACTGACTCACGACTTATTCAAAAGTTTTGTTGAAGGGTTTAATATCAACGTTAGCGAAGTGATCATTTACAATCTGGTTGAAGGCATTTTTTTCGCAAAAATAATTACCAGCGATGGAAGCAAAGAAGTTGAAATAGATGCACGCACATCGGATGCTATTGCATTAGCTGTTCGTTTCAATTGCCCTATTAATACATATGAATTTATATTATCACAAGCAGGTATCCTTTTGGATGATGATGCTATTGTCGGAGCCAACGAGCCGATCGAAAAAGACGATTTTGTAGAGATAAAAGAAACTGATTATTTAAAAAAATCAACCGAAGAATTAAAACAATTACTCGAAGTGGCGTTGGATGAAGAAGATTACGAAAAAG